>QGNH01000794.1_pt2 | contig 11746 bp, 21 predicted proteins | sample 1735481 | NCBI WGS metagenome assembly QGNH01 (sample SAMN09239004, study PRJNA386568) | Viral metagenome, whole genome shotgun sequencing project. | reverse complement strand
GCTGCTAGACAGAAGAAATATGCATTTATGCCTGGCGATATAGACGAGAAAAGTGTCGCGGCCGCGCACGGAATGTTATAGAGAAAATTGACAAAATATAAATAAGGAGAATATAAACAATGGCTCAAATTTTAAATTTGGATGACCCTTCTGCTCCTCTGGCAGCTAAACCAGATTACACGTCTTATTGTGACTACCTAGAGAGCAGAGGATGGGGAAGAGAACAGTTAGTTCTCGACGAATTGAATACCAACCTGGTAACACTCTTTGGGTTATCTGCAGGTGCAACTGGTACAGTAATTGATATCAGAGCTCCAGCTGGACAGAAGATCAGCATGATGGGTATACAGCAAATCCCAAGAGGTGCAGATGCAAGAAGTGCACATTCACTGAGAATCAGATTTGCAGATACGGCTGATAAAGAAGTACCAATCTACAGTAAAGTCAGAATAACAAAAGAGAAAACATCTGAAGCTATCATACAGCTAGTTAGATGTTTCTATGCTGATATGAATCTGACAAAGACAGCAGGAGACGGTAACGCAACTACTCAGAAGACAGATCCTGAATTCTACAGATGGACTCAGGGCGTGGAACTCAATGGGGAACAGCATCTTAAGATCATCCTCATTAATACGGAACTTCCTCCAACTGCCGTGGATGCAGCCCATATTAAATTCGCTCTTGTATGCGATTTATGGACACGGGAAGAGTAATCTGTATCAATAAATAATCTGTGAATATACTGCAAAATAGTGAAATAGGGTTTTCCCTATTTCTTATATTTATTATATCATAACAAGTTAGTCAATCAGTCACGAAATCGCCTCAGAACGACTATACGTTACCTACTACCAATAGGTTCTAACTTCTAAGCTTCTCACCAGTCTCCTTATTGGTAGTAGGCTATAAATTTTTATGATGATAAATGAGATGAGAAGAAATTATTTTTATTAGATTATTATATTATTATTATATTTATTAGAAAATGATTTGTAAATTAAAGAATACGGAGAAAATAGAAAATTATGGTTGACGATGTTCTAGTAAATACTCTAGCACTTTTATTTGGAGGTGGTGGAGCAGAAGCTTTAGGTAACTATGCAGAAAGTAAAATAAAACCTGGAGTTTTAGTAACATCTACAAATCAAGATAAATTGATTGCAGAAGTTGCTAACAACGGACCAAAGTTGGTTTTTGCATATGGTATATATTCGGTAGGAAAAAGATCTCCATTTATAAAAAGTGTTGCAATGGGAGCTGTATTATCAGCAATATTCGATGTAGGTTGGAGATATACGCATCAAGGTGCTCCATATTCTGCATATGTCGAAGTTCCAGTACAAACACCTACTGAAACATCAACACCTACCGGAACATCAACACCTACAACTCCGACAACAAATAGTACATCTAGTGGAGAGTCTCCTGGAGAACCTGATATAGGATTATTGGATAGTTATTTTATATCGGATACTGATACTTTAGAATATATAATGGCAAAAGCAAGAATATTGGAGGAAATGTAATTATGGTTGACACAGAAGTCGTAGCAGGATTGGCGATTGGATATTTTGGAAGTCAATTTCTAGGTAATTTTATTGAGAGTAAAATAAAACCTGGTATTGTAGCAACATCTTCAGATCAAGATAAGATGATTGCTGGTGGGTCTAATGATGGACCAAAATTGGCTCTTGCATATGGAGCATATAAATATGGGACAACATCTCCATTTTTGAAAAATGTTGCCTGGGGTTCTATATTAGCAGCAGTAATTGATGCAAGTTATAGATATACTCATGGTGGAGTTCCATATGGATATATGCCATTTAATATTCCATTATTAGGTGATTTGAATGCTATAATTTCTAATCCTGGCCATAATCCTGGTTCTAATCCTGGTAATAACAATCATTTGATGACAGATAAAGATACGACAGAAACTATATTGGCAAAAGGAAGAGAACTTCTTGCTCTTCCTGCTCCTCCAATGTCACCTGCCAAAAAACAGACTATATGTAATTCTATAAAGGCAGATGCTATTACAAAAAATAGGTCATATACTGCACAGGAAATGGAAACGTGTACAGGTCTTTTAAATCTTCAAGATTATACAACTCCTGTTCCTGGGACTTCTCCTGGTGATATTACATCTTCACCTACTGTAGATCCAAGTGCTCCAGTAGAAGACGAATATCCAGTTTCTACTATACCGGATAGACAAGATAGATTTGCATTTATGGAAGAGAAAACTGCAAAACATTTTGGATTTACTCTTGGAAGCCCAATTAGCGGAAGGGAAAAGTATTTTGGAATGAAAACTTAAGGATGTGAAAAGTAATGAGCAATGATAAAGTTAATACAAATAACACTGACCGTGAAGATATTATGAAAGCATTCTTCAGTCAACATAAAGCAGATTCAAAAAAGATATTAGCCGCAAATAAAGCTTCTACAATTAATGTTAATAATAGAGAAGAGCATTTTGGACTCGCTACCGAAAGTCATAAGAAATTAGGTAAGAAATTTGGAATGAGGTAAAATATATGGCAAATTGTGCTAATAATTGTACATCAGGTTCAAGAAGTGCAGTTGAAATAAATAAAACTACCTCAAACTATAAAGCCACGGCTTTTTGGGGAGATCCAGTATCAATTGGCGTAGACATCAAAGACAATTCGTGGATAATTCCTGATAGTGTAATTGTCGATTTATATAATCTGGATACAGGAAACTGCGAAGATTCAACAGGTATATTTGATTTACCGCCTGGAGCAAGTAAACGCATAATGATTAATACAAAAATGCCCACTAGCGGAAATCTAAATTTAAGAGTTTCTGTTTCAACATTTAATCTAGGTGTTCCAATTCCACCAGCTGGATTTGTATGTCAAGATTTTTGGGAAGTTTCAATAAAAGGAGTTGATCCCAATGTTACAAGATATGATTGTGTAAACAATAATTGCGAAGCGGTTAAAGATGGTCCTTATGCAACTAAAAGCGATTGTGATAAAGATTGTTCTGCAGGTGGAAGTCCAAAAGTTGTTTGTTCTGAAAACGACATGAATATTATGGGAATATGTGTACCAAAACCTGTAGTATTGGGCGCATTTGCTCTTGGTGCGATATATATATTCAAATCTTCGTCCTCGTAAATAAAATAGAGCGATACATATGGAGTTGATTATTTAGTATGGCAACAGACTGGTCAAAATACATACTTCCTGTTGGAGGAATTATATTATTCTATTATGTCCTTAAAAGTTGGGGGATAATAGAAACTTGTAATCCTGCCTGTACCCAATGTTCTAAAGGAAGTACATATTCTCAATGGTTTGGACAATGCGAATCAAATTATTCTCCGTGTGGTTGGTTTCATGAAAATTGTTGCTGCGATTGCTGTGTGAATTTGAGTTTAGAAGAAATGGGATATACACCTTTATCTGAAGGAGAATTAATATATCTTGGAGAACTAGTTGATAGTGTGTAGAAATTCTACTAAGAAGATATTAGAGGAATGGTGATATATTATGGCTCGCATTAAAATGACACCTTCAGAAGTTTACTGGTTGCGTAAACAGGAAGCAGAAGAAGCTGAAAAAAAGAGAGAAGAAGAAGCAGCACAAGCAGCGAAGGAATCTGCTGATGAATTGTTAGCACGACAAAAAACTGCTAACGAAGAAAAAATGAGAAGAGAAAAATTACAAAAAGAACATGAAAAAGACTTAGCAGAAAAACAAAAGATTAAAGATGATGCCAGAAAAGCAGATGAAAAAAGAAAAAAAGAAGAAATAGAGAGACAAAGCGATCTAACTAAAAAGGAAGAAGAAAAACAACGTAAGGAAAAGGCAAAACAAGACGCTTTGGATAAGGCTGCAGAAGATAAATTAAAAAGGGATGAAGCCCAAAAAGATAGAGAGGAAGCTCAAAAGGTAAGAGATTTTAAAGAAAAAGAAAGAAAGGCTAAAGAAGCAACAAGAAGACTTGGACAAATTGGAAAAGGCGCCTCTTTTATAAGCAAGTTAATAATTCCTGTAAGTATTATAGCAATTGGTTATTATATGTTGAAGAGTTATAAAGTTATAGGAACGGCAGGTTCTCCTTGGGAAGCTTTACCAGAAGGGGAATTAGAAAATGAATATATGTTATTGGATAGCATACAAACATATAGATATTGAATACAAATACTAAAATTAACGGAGATATTCAAATAATTATGTCAGTCTTTACCAATAAAGCGATAGGCGGTTTTCTTGTAGGAGAAGCCATTCTTTCTATATTGTTTAGTGAAGATAAATCAAATCTAATTCAAACTGGAAGACTTATAAGAATAGGTATTGGTTATTATGTGTGGACTCGTGGAATAACTTAGATACTAAATATTATATGATACGAGGTTTATAAATGCCGAAACATATTCTTACCAAACATATTCTGGAAGGGGACAAAAAGAGTAGCAACAGAAAGGGTACAAAACACATCTTAGGTTTTCCTGTAATAAGAACAATAATGAAAGATGAATTAGAACAGATTCCATGGGGAGTTCAGAAAATAAACTCTGAATATGTTTGGGATAAATGTAAGTCCAAGGGTAAAGAAATAAAGATTGGAATCATAGATACTGGAATCGATAAGAATCATCCTGACTTAAAGGATAATGTTAAAGGTGGATATAATTTTGTAGAAGAAGATGATCCGGATGATATACTTGACTACAACGGCCATGGTACTCATCTAGCAGGAATAATTGCCGCATTAGCAAATAATACAGGTATTATTGGAGTATCTCCTGAGGCTTCGTTATACGGAATCAAATGTATGGATTCTGAGGGAATAGGCGAAGATTATAATATTGTAAAAGGAATTAATTGGTGTGTAGAAAATAAGATGGATATTATTAATATGAGTTTCGGCGATGTAGAAACAGGGAAAGCCGAAAAAGATGCATTAGATAATGCTACTGAAAATGGAGTTGTTTTGGTTGCTGCGGCAGGCAATTCTGGAGTGGGAAAAGATACAATTGACTATCCTGCAAAACATGATAATGTAATAGCAGTTGGAGCTACTAATAAGAAGGATAAAAGAGCATCATTTTCTAGTATGGGACCTAAATTAGAAGTAATGGCTCCAGGGGAAGACATATTAAGTACGACGCCAGGTTCTTATTTTGCTTATTCTGGGACAAGTATGGCGTGTCCCCATGTTGTGGGAGAGATAGCTCTATTATTATCGTATAATTCTGAATTAAGAAAAGATTCTGACAGAGTTGCTAAAATTAGACAAATTATAGATAACGGGATTATACATTTGGGAGTTGGAGCTGAGGGAAGTCGAAATCTACAATTTGGATATGGAAGAATCGACGCCAAAAAAGCTTTGAGTATTGAATAAAATCGAAAGAAACTTATAGGTTATTAAGATGGTAAAAAATTTAAGTGAGTGGATTAAGAAATATAATCCAGACGAATTAATGCTTATATGCGGTTTAAGAGGGGCTGGAAAAACTCACATAACAGAAGAGATAATAAAAACAAAATTTATACCATCTAACATTAATTATTATATATATGATTTGAACGACGAATATCGAGATTTTCCTCCTCAGAATGTATACGTTCCAAAGACAACTAGTGAAACAGAATTTGAGGAAGTGGCTAAGAAAATTTGGGACACTGGAAATATATCATTTGATATTGATGAGGCAGAGAATTTTATAAATGTAAGAAAACCTATGACAGAATCTATGACAGCAATTACAAGAAGAGGTAGACATAGAAAAATAGGTTCGATAGCAATAACAAGAAGAATAGCAGAATTTAGCAAAGAGTTTTTTTCTCTTTCTGATTGGGTAGTATTGTTCAAAATGTTCTCACCGAATGATATAAGATATGTGGCAGAATTTCTTACAAAAGAAGATGCTGATAAATTGAGTACTCTTAAACCATATCATTATCTTGTATATCATGAAGGTAAAACAGAAGAATATGGGCCAGAGAAACCTTGGTGGGATATTTGGCATACTAGTGCAGTTAAAAAAATGGAATTGGGTAAGTGGTTCGAAATTCCTGAGAAAACAATAGAATTTGGAACATTTTTACAGGATTCTGGAGTTCTAAAGACTGATAACGATATAGATCATTACCTAGATAATCCATTGGAATATGATACCATTCATAAAAAGTATGTTGATTATTTGGGGAGTGAGTATCTAGAACATCCTGTGAAAGATGATAAAGAATAAAATATTATGAGGTATTAGATAATGGCAGAATTAACAAATGGAAAATTAAGAGATACATTAGGTATGGCTGTATCCGTCATAGGATCAGAACATTTTATGTCGGCTGGGTTGAGTTCACCCTGGTCTACGGCAAAGTTTGCTATAAGCGATAAGGATAAAGAAGAAGTATGGCATTATTTTAACGAGGCCGCTTATGCGAGTATGACATTTGGTGTTGTTGTATCTTATATGTTAAAGTCTTGGTATCCATTAGTATCTTCTGCACTGACTCTTGCATATTACCGTAAATTATATAAAGACGCATTGACAAGAACTCCTGTAGCAAATCCTACTCCAGTATTGGATACTCCTGTTGAAAATGAAAATTCTACTCCGATATTGAGTCTGTTACCTTCAACATTAGATGGAAATGGAAATTACCAACCATTATCAAATGAGGAACTTGAAGATATTAATAATTTCGATTTAGATATCTCAAATTACAGTTATATTAGAAGAGTATAAATAGTTGTTGGAATGATACAGATGGAAAATAAAATGGAAAATAAAGTATTACAATTTAAAGATTTAATTCGGTTAGCAGAAGATGATATATTAGATTTGTATAGACAAGGTTATAGACTGGACGAATATGAATATAGAAATTCTTATATCAATAGTTTAGCAGGTTGTTCTCCATTTAATATAGTTGGTGCAGCAACTACGCCAGCAGGTACACCGACATTTACTTTTGATACACCAACCGGTCCAGCGAGTGTACCAACAGGAACTAATTCTGTAACTTTTAATGTAGTGGTTACTAATACTGGAACTGCAAGTGGAGCTACAAATTGTACATTATATGAGGGCGGTAGCAATACTATAATATCTACAAAGGGTACGAATACGATTGAACCAGGTAAAACTGAGACTTTGATATTTACATTTAGTGTTGTTGGATGGGCAAATGGCAGTTTTACGATATGTGCAAAAGCATGAACAATTTGTAGAAAGGAGGTAAATAGATATGGCATGTGCACCATTTGTTGTAGCCGAAGTGGCAGTGTCACCAACACCAACGACACCAGCTGATGGAGGGGGAGTTTGTAACGACCCTTTAGATAAAGGTTGTACATATAATATACCAAATACATTTATAGCAGCTGGAGCTTTTGTCTTCATAATGATGATGGCAAAGAAATAAGGAATATAGGATTATATGACAAATACATGGTACTTATATTATACTACACATTCTTGTGGTTCTGGTTATAATTCTTCATTAACTTTTACAAAAAATGGTGGAGCTTCAATAGGTAATTTTACATTACTTGTTCCATGTGAAGTAAATTATGATGAATATGTTATAGAAACCTTTATAAATCATTTAATACAATATTATGGCCTTGCAGATGAAGATACCATTTATGTAAAGGATATTTTATATACAAAAAGATGGACATGTAATACAACTACAGGTATATGCTCACAAGTTGGTTCTGGTTCTGGTTATGTATCTGAAGCAGAATGCAAAAGTATATGGCCATGTAATCCAAATCAATGGAAAATAGATACTCCAACACTAACTGGAACGGTAAGTGTATCTGGAATATATCTAGCATGGTCTTTAACACCAAAAAATGGAACAACAATAAATTTTAATTTTGGTAGTTATAATTTTATTCCTATAATATATACAGATTCTTCAGGAGTTACTCAAATAGGTTTATATCAATCTGGTAATATATGGGCAGGCGGATTATATCATTATGCAATGAACAAGTCATATCATGGAGAAAATGCAGATTTTTATGTTCAAGACTCTGAACTTAATATAATATCAAAAACCCCAGGATATGTTTGGGAAATACAATATCCGAAAGATGCTATCATTCCTTCTGTATGTACCCCAAGTTATATTGGAGAATGCAGACAACCTTTAAATGGTTATGAATATGATGTAAATAATTGTCCTGGAAGTGTAGATAGACTAAATTCTAAATGTACCACAACTGGAACTGGAACTGACAATACTGGTAGTGGAATTAGTAATTGGTTTTCAAAAAAGACGTGTGTTACATCCACAATATGTATGCCAAATTGGCAATTAGTTGGAATAGGAGCTTTATTCTTTATTGTAATAACAAAAAAGAAAAAGTATTGAAAAGATACAGGAAACGATTTAAATGGGATCTATAACAGTATCGGCAGTGTGGTTTACTCCAAATTCTTCGACATCTAGAATTAATATCTCCATTTCTGGACAACCAACGTCTACAGATTTAAATGTTTTTATAGGAATAAATCCTGTTTTTTTAGATAGCGTTCGTTCGTTTACATCTTCTGATATTACAACCTTCCTTACGACAGGTTATTATAATACAAATGTAGATCAACTTATTGTTATAAACTCGACTGATAATAATTATGTCTTAGCAAAAGTGAGCAAAACGGTTTCGCCGCCGTCTACAGAAACAGGAACTAGTATTGCTCAAACATGGTATTGTGATCCGTTGTATAAAACATGTTCACTGAAAACAGGTACTACTGGATATGCAACAAGAGATTTATGTTATAAAGACGCTTTATGTGTTAGCGATAGTGGCGGTACTGGAAGTACAAATAAAGATAAATGCCCAGATCCTTTAAAAATTGGTTGTATATTTGGAATACCAATAACATATATAGCCGGATTAGGATTTATTGCATTTATGATAGCGAAGAAAAAAACCTAGGAAAGTGATATATAATGCCTGGAAAGGGAAAAGGAAGAGGAGAAAGGGATTTTAGTCATGAGATTGTCACTCCTGCAAGTGAATTTGATAAGGAATCATTTAGAACTAAAGAAGTAAAACCTGGAGTTAAATTAGTAATCGGATGCCCAAAAGGCGAATATGACAAATCCAAGAGTAAATGTAAAGTTGGTACAAAACTACAGAAAATACTAAGAAAGAAGTGATTTACAATGAGTTTGTGTGATAAGCTGAAAGCGGCTAAGAAAGACGAAGAAGGTGGGATTACCGAATATGGTAATCTTAAAAGCGAAATGACTCCAGACCACCAAGATCATATTAATACAGTAGAAGGCATTATTTCTGATGAGAAAAGTCATTTAAGTAAGGTTAATGATATGATAAAATATTTCGGTTGTCTAGAAATAAAGTCTAAGACAAAAAGAAGGAAATATTGAAAATAAATAGGAGATAAAAGAAATGTCAATCAAAATTGGATCACATAATACGCTGGTACCAACTATACCACAGGCTCCAGATAATCCAGATCAAGCAGAAATTTTTGTTGATCAAGGATATACTAATGCAAATAAAGTTGGCTTGGAAACAAGCGGATTAAAAATTACAGACGGTAGTAAAATTATTGGAAAAGGCGGATCAAAAATAAAGGTTATTACAGGCATTACCCCAGACTTTAATAAACCTCCAATAAATGTTGGAAAAGAAAATGTCCCTGTAGCATTTCCAGGACAGGTTGTTGCATTTGCTAATGATCCTGGAATTGTTAGAAGACAAAATAGTTGGTCTACAGAAAATATGAAGAATATGGCAATGCTTAAAAGTAAGAATTCAAAAAAGAGATGATTATATGAAGAACGCAAATCCAAATTCAAAGTTAAAAGTAACTTCTTCTGCTCCAAAAGAAATAAAATACGAAAGTCTGTCTTTAGATACGGAAGAAAATACAAAAATCTATGCAGGACATGGCGCATATACTGTAAAACAATTACAACAGGAAATTGATTCTAATAGCGATATTGGAAAGAAGTTGCGAACAGTAGAAAAGGAACTCGAAAAATATAAATAGATATTGAAAAATAGAGACTAATTATGTTAAAACCAGCAACTGTAGTATTTACTATGCCTATGAAAGTAGGTGACCCAACTCAAATAACCTTTTCATGGGCTCAAAGAAATGTTCAGTTGATAAAAAGTCTAGGCTACAGAGTTATAACTATAGAAAAGGAAGCTACTACATACGATAATGTAACAAAGGCTCTTAGACAAAATAGTCCTAGTGTTACTGGTAGACCATTAGTCTATATGCATTATGGACACGGATGTGCAGGATCATTAATAGGAAATAAAGAATGTATTATTAACAGAGAATTTTCTTTTGACGAATTAAATAATATTAGAAGTGCAGATCCAGATAGATTTAGAAAATTGGTCAATCCTTTAAAAGGGTTATCTTGTTTTGAGTTGGATAAAATGCATTCGTTAAATTGCAGATTAGAGGAAGATCCTTGTGCTCCAATGTGTACAAATCAAACAAATGTTCATTTATTAAAAGATGCAATTGTATTTACAACGGCTTGTTGGAGTGCGGCATCGCTTGGTGTATGTGCCTTGAAAGGTGGTTCAAAGAGTTATACTGGATATAAAGAAATATATATGTTTACATTCGATAGTAAAGGTTCTCAAGATATATTTGAACATATTCAGCTAGAATTTGCAAGAAGTCTTTTATTGGGAAAGACAATTAGAGAAGCTGAACAAGATATGATTAAATTGGAAGATGCCTATATTAGAAAATACAAGAAAATAAAGTTCATTGCCCTCCCGCTTTTGTGGAACAAAATGAATCGTGAAATATATGGCGACAAGAATGTGGCAATATATTGATTAATACTTATATGAGAGGATGAAAATATTTAATAGGAGAAAAATTATGGGACTTTTTAAAATAAACAATACGACAGATAATACCTCATCTGCGTCGGTATGTAATCCATATCAATTTGGTTGGAATTTACTCTGCTCATATTCAACAGAATATACCGTAAAACAATACGATAAATTAACTTTATATTATGATTTTGGTTTTGATCCTCAAGTAACTCCTAGTACAAAAGTACATTATGTATGTAAAGAGCTTGGTAGGGATTTGAAAATATCTCCTGCAGGTGCGGATTTAATGAACAGTAGCGGATATTGTAATCCGTGGTTGGCCGAAGATTTATCTGCAGGAAATTATTCTATTTATGCTTACGATGAATATCATAATCTAGGTACACCTATTATAACATTGACTGTAACTGGGGCTGCCAAGCCAATTGTAACTATTCACGTGACATCCAATCCATCAGGAGCTGATGTGAAAGTTAATGGGACATATATAGATTCTACTCCTTTTGACTATACAGATCCTTATGGAACAACTGCTCTAACCTTTACTTTTGATATGAGTGGATATGATACAGTAACAATATCTGACAATTATATTAAGTCGCAAACAGTAAATGCAAATTTGGTTAAAACGGCTGTTGTTTGTAAATCACCTTCAGGAGTAGATAGAAAATGCGAAGCAGATAACAAAACAATGTCTATTTGGAACGTGGTAGCGTGTAAATACGATTCTATGGCTTGTTCTACTGGACATTGTACTAATGGATTTTGCGATACCCCTCCGGTTGTTACGCCTACAGGATATGATTGTACAAATTGTAATTTATTAGTCAACAATGGAAAATATACTACTTCTGCAGCATGTACGACGGCTTGTAAACCTGGT
>QGNH01000955.1_pt2 | contig 11753 bp, 13 predicted proteins | sample 1735481 | NCBI WGS metagenome assembly QGNH01 (sample SAMN09239004, study PRJNA386568) | Viral metagenome, whole genome shotgun sequencing project. | reverse complement strand
GTCAACTCGCCCACACGCTTGTATTGGAAGGCCGGCTCCCCTGACTGCGGGAAGCCGGTCGGTATCAGGCCCAGCTTGTCGCCGAAAATGCGGTTCAAGCGGGTGAGTTCGATGGTGGTCATGTTGAAAGTTACCTATTGAATACCAAGTTCGTTGTGTCTTATACTAGTTCATGGCACACAAACCAATACCAGCGCTTACCGAGCGCCAAAAAGACCGTTTCCATAAACGGGTTAAACCTGGATATCCAGACGAATGCTGGCCGTGGCTTGGGTCCGTTGATCGGGACGGATACGGGATGATTGGGATTAGCTATGACAGTTACAGGGCTACTCGCGTGGCTTACTATTTGGCCACCAACGAAGACCCTGGAGAATACCTTATTATTCATAGCTGCGACAACCCCAACTGCTGCAATCCTCGCCACCTATCAAAAGGAACGACTCTAGACAACATCGAAGACCGCGTGAAGAAAAAACGTTCTGCGAATGGAGAAAGCAGCGGATTGACGGACTTAGTTCTTGCCGACGTGGAAGAGATTAGGCGACTTGACCGCGAAGGAGTCAGGCAGGGGCTCATCGCTGAAAAATTTGGCGTCACTTCGGCTTGTATTTCGAACATCGTTAACGGAAGAACATGGATCGAATCCTTCGATTCGGCTACCGCACGGACAGGTCGCATGAAGGGAGAATTGCACCCCATGTCGGTGATGACCTCTGAAAAGGTACGCTCCATGCGGGAGTTATCTGAAACTGGACTGTCGCGGGCCGAACTAGCGCGCCGGTTTAAAGTTTCCGGCGCGCTGTGCTCGCTAATTGTTAGGCGCAAAATATGGAAACATGTGTTATAATAACTAACATGCTCCGTAAGTTGTTGCTAATAAGTGTAATCTTGTGCTGGTGCGACCAAGTTCACTATCAACCCGCTTTTTTCCGGGTTTAGGTTAAAATAGTTGAGAGTGGAGACTAGATAAAAAAGTACCGCCGCTGCGGGCCCATTGTTCGAAGCGTAGAGCGCGAAAAACATCTCGCCACTCCCCGGATTCTTGTAGAAATCGGCGCCGGGTTTGTCATCGAGGTAGACGCGGCCCCAGTCGGAGGGATCGCAGTAGTCGATGCGGGTGGCGGATTGGAGTAGGTCCTCGTAGTGGGTGAGGCCGCCGTAGATCACGCCGCCTTCGACGGTAACGGCCGGCAGGGGATCGATCTGGTCTTGAGTAACGGCACTGCGGTAGAAGGTCTGCATGGCCTGGACGGTCTGGCTCATAATGGCCAGCTGGTGGGGGCTGACGAGACCGATTACCGGGAGTTTGCCGCTAGTGCCGGTTTTGACGCGAATCAGGTTGCGGAGCGCAAAGACCATTTGGGGGGTGAGCGTGCCGCCTGAGGAGATTACCGAGGAATTAACGACCGGGTAGGTCGCGCGGTTGACGCCTAGGTAGGTGCCGCTGGTTGCGGTGGTGTTGACGTAACGAAGGCCCTGCGCCCAGGTGGGGGTGCCGGAGGGAGTCGCGCCACCGAAGTAGAGTACATCGCCGGCCGCGGGGACGTTGCCAGCAGTAAGAGTGGTGGGGCAGGAGATTTGGACCTGCCGAGCCGAATAGTTCACGGTGCCGGGAAGTACGTAGGGTAGGCTGTCCGGAGATACGGGGCTCGTTTTGTAGGTCGCGCCGTTGATGATCTCAAAGCGCTGGTTCGGGATGATGAGGCGGGCGCCAACGTCAGGGTCGAGTGTGTAGGTGCCTCCCGTGCCATCTCCTGTGTAGGCAGTGGCTACCGCAAACTGGCCGTCGCCACCGCCGAGATTGTGCCATGAGGCGTTTTCATAGCGGGCCATGTTGGGAGTTCCTTCTTCCATGGTGCGCTGCCAAGCGTTCAATACGGATTGCTCGCTGGTCGCGGTTCCCTTGATAGCCTGCCATGTCAATTGGAAGGCCATGCGGGTGCTGAAAAAGGTCTGATAGAACTCACTGATTGAGAACCCAACGCCCAAGCCCAAGGGTCCGCCTTCGAGGTTTACGGCTCCGAAGTTACCGGGGGGTGCGAGTTCGAACGGTGCGCGGAAGTCGAGACCGTTGATGGTTTTGGTGATACGGTGTGTTTCGGTGTTTTTGCAAACCCTTTGCACCGCGAAGTCTTTGTCGAGCTGGTAGATCCGAGGCAATACCCCTTTGCGAATGTTTTCAATGTTCGCATCGAGGAGGTCGGTCAATGATTGTCCCATGATGAGATTCTCCTGTTGAAATGGCGAACACCAGAAACTCGTTAGGACGTGGACAATCGGGCGCGCGATCTCAAGCATTGCGCGAGAGATCCGGCAAACTCGCCATTGCGGCGAGTGCCACGATTAGTGCGTCGGTCGTTACGGGTGATCTTGCCTGTTTGAGTCGAGCTACAAGCGGACGCCAGCAGCGGTCTGCCGGATGGTTTCCCGAATCGCGTTCTTCAGGTCCGGTTGCTTCATGACGCTTTCCATAGCTCCATTCGGAGCCTGGGTTGTTGCCCCATTCGGGGATGGCGTATTAACAATCGGTCTGAGGGCGCGGTCCTTGTCCGCTTGGTTGTTCTGTAGTGCGATGGAATTGTATTTCTCGATCACGGCCTTGGCATTCGCCGCGACAACGCGCTTCGAGATATTCCGTCGGTAATCGTTCAAAGCTTGTATGTTCTGGGGCGTGGGCTGCATCAACGCCTGCTGTTCAAGCGTTTGGTGTTGGTAAGCCCATTCCGGATGCGCGATCTCGGTATCCTGGACCGCCTGTAGCAATTCGCCGTGCATTTGCGAACGGAACTTTTGGCCGATTGGGTTATCCTTGAACCTGTCAAGGAGTTGGTTTATCGGTTCCTGACGCGCTGCTTCTTGCGCTTCGCCTACGCTAGCAACGAGTTGACCGTATTGCGTTCGCTGCCATTCCTGCTGTTGGGTTACGAGGGTTTGCCGCTCACGCGCGATCTGCTGGCGCTGCTGCTCGATGGGGTCGGTCGGCTGCGCCTGAAGCCATTGGTCTCGCGGGGTGAACTTGCCGAACACTTCCTGCTCAAAACGAAGCGCCAAGGCGACCTTCTGTTCACGATCGGGGCCCTCTGGAAGGGCGCGGGCGCGGGCACGCAACCCTTCCACCGTCTGCTGGTTGTGGACGCGGTAGACGCCCTGCATGGCCTGCGGGTTGATGCGCTGGAGCCGGTCCAAGGCATTAAGCACTAGCGCACCAAAGGCTTGCCGCTCGACCGGGGTAGGCTGCTGCTTAACGCCGTTAACCTCAATCTCGCCGGTAAATAGATCGAGAACGTCATTCACATCCGACGGGTTAGAGGCGCCCAACTGATACTTCGTCATTAGGGCATCGGCTGCCCCTGCGCGCTTCACTGCGTCGATGATAGCGGATGGAGTAACCTGGGGAACAATTTCCTGGAGTTGCTTGATGAAATTTCCAGCAGCCAGCAAGCGTTCTGCCTTGTTCTTGTCGAAGAAATGGCGTTTGCCGTCTTCCGATACGCTGTCGGCCTTTAGATCCTCAGCTGTGAAGTCGAGCGGAGCGTCTTCCGCGGCTGGAGCGTTCGGGTCGGACACAGCAGGCGCCGCTGTAGCGGGAGGGGCAACCCCATCATCAGGCAGAACCATCGGCTCAAGCGCTGGCGCGTCTTGCTGGGCATCGGGTGCTGGTGTCGTCGGAGTACCGCCATCAACTGGCGCAGCCTCCGTGTTCAGCGGGACAATGGACTCTCGGACGAGATCGGCGAGGCTTTGTCCTGGTGTAGCGGCGGGCGTAGACGCTGGCGCTGCTGGCGCTGGAGCCACAGGGGCTGGCGCGCTGGCTATTGGAAGTGCTTCAGTTGCCATGTTTTTCCTTTATTGAATTGGCCCCATCGGATTGGGCATTGCGGGCGTTCCGGGTTGCATCATTCCACTCGGCATGGACAAATTTGGAGGACCGGGGGGAGGAAGTCCCGGCCCTCCAGGAGAAGTACCGTTGGGAGGAGTACTCGAAGCCTGTTCGTTCATCTTGTCCTGCGCGCGCGCCTGAATCGCTCCAGGATGCGGTGGTGGTACGGTTACCCCAAAGTCGTTCAGTACCGCGCCTTCCTGTTCCGGCGTGAGATCCGGAATCTTCGCCGTAAAGGTCATCTTAGGTTGCGGCGGTGGTGGCGGCGGTGGCGCGGCGGCTTGCTGCGCCTGCGAGAAGAACGCGCTCAGGTTCTGGAAGCCAGGACTGTCCTGACTGCGCTGCGCGGTCGGCTTCAGCATCGCCTTCAGCATCGACATACGGACCAATTGCATCGTCATATTCGGATCAAACAGCATCGAGTTGAAGGCAATCGATGGCTGGGGTGGCGGAGGCGGCGGGGGTGGCGTTGGCATCCCTGTAATTGGATCCGGCGGTCCAGGTTGAGGCGGAGGAGGCGGCATCGGAGCTGCCTGCCACAATTGATCGATGATTTCGTTGAGGGCGTCCATCGCCTCCTCGTCGGGGTCCTCGAAGTCCGGAAGATCCATGTACTGGCGCAATTTCCCGGCGTTTGCAGCAGTGGTGATCTTCAAAGTGTCGGCCAACTGCGGCGTTTCCTGTAAAAGCGCCCGCAGTGACTCGACACGTTCGGCAAAAGAACGCGGAATCGCGGTATCGCTCTTAACCATCCAGCCGCTCGAGCGGATCAGGTCCAAATCGATACTCTGACCCTGAAATTCGGGGTTCGTAAGCGCTATTTCGCAGTACATCTTGACCAGATTGGTCCAGGAAGCCTCCCAAAAGCTCGAAATCAGCTCCGCGACGGTCCCGAGCTGCATCAACCCCTGGTTGAGCATCATTCGGGCCTGCCCTAGAGTCAAGTTTCCGGGCATCTGGCCGTAAACTTGCGGCAGGAGCCCCAAAATGTTCTGAATCAGTCCATCAATGATGCCAAAAACCTCGGTGATCTGCTGCGGATAGTCGGAAGTCGGTAGGGGAACAACGGCGTTCTGCAAATTATCGCCATATTTGGGGACCGCGCTGACAAAACGGTTCGGCGAGTAGCGATTCCGGTTCAAATCGTCACCGGAAACGTATTCCTCGTTGACAATGAACCGCATGATGCCGGTTTCGAGTGTCTCTGCGATGATGTTCAGCATGTTGGAGTAAAAATCTTCGAGTCCCAACATGCCCCAGCAGCCACCGTCTGTGAAAAGATAGTCCGACATGGCCGGCGTGCAGACGGTTAACTTCTTGCGGTAGTCCTGATTGTGAATCGCGACGGTCTTCCCCTCAATCTGAACGCAAAAGATGCCGTCGGAAAAGTACTGCTTGACCAGCATCCGCGTGGCGTCATCGTCTATCAACTCAATTTGCGAAGCATCGATGTCGTAGAGTGCTTCAGTCCACACGTTCAGGTTCCGCGAGCGGATTGTGCCAGTCTGCGATTGCGCGGAGGCGCGAACAACAGCGGCCGTGGCATCATCGGGCGAACCGGAACCGTACTGCGAGTTCGTACCCATCCCCACAATCTTGCGGGCCTGTGGGTAATCGCGAAGAACCGCGCCACGGTCCTTCTCGGATTTGGCCACCACCCACGGCGAGTAACGGAGCGCGCCGGTCTGGAACTTCACGCTGAAGGGCCATGTGTGAGTGTAGCCGCTAAAAAGTTCCAAATCCACGCTGCGCTGCGGAATGCTCAGCACAGGTTGTGTGGGGTCGGGCGCGGCGGTATTGGCGAGGGGACCACCGCATGTTCCACTGACGCTCGCTGGATTCGGTTGCTGGCACGTCTGAGGGGATGCCGTGTCGGGCGAGGCGTTCGGAGCGGTATTGCCGCATCCAAGGCAAGTTGTGTGCGGGATCAGGTTCGGGATATCGTGCGTGCCGAAGCGCTTCGCGTCCACTACGGGCTTCGCCTGCCCGATGGCTGTTCCGTTTTTGTAGAGGATGTAGCAGAGTTGCTTGTTGAGAGTCTTGAGATCCAGTTGGCCGCTCAGCATTTGGATCAGCAGATTCACTTGTCTCGCGCCACGGCGATCTTGCTCTTTGTTTTCGTCAATTGGTTCAGCGGTTGAGTTGTAAAAGGGCCGCTGCCCAAGAACCGCGATGAACTTATCGCCGTAGGATTTGGTGAGCCGTGGGTTGTAGTCGAAGGCGCGCGCCTGAGTCTGAGGGTCGCCTGTTTTGCCGGCCGACGGCCCAAATTGCGTCCAGCCGATTGCGCCGGTTTGCCCATCCATCGTTGGCGCGATGTTCTGAATACCGCGATAGAAGTTGTCGGCGCGTTCCAGGCGTAAAAGCTGAAGCACACGCTCGCCCTGATAGTTGGCGTCCACCGAGTCCTTGAGCATGGTCTCGACAGCGGTGATGATCTTGTCGAGCGGAGCGGCGCCCGTGGGGTCAACTTGCTTGAGCGCCGGATCGCAATCGATCAGTTGGAGGAGAGCGCTATCCATTCACTTTTTTGTCGAACTTATCGAACGTGTTCAGCGTGTTCAAGGTTTGGGCCTGCTGCCATTCCCGCACGTCGGTCACGGGGTTCGGCGCTTTCCTTGGTTCCTGCGTCAGCGCCGCTTGCGCGATCTGCTCGTTGGTCAGCACCGAGCGCTGTCCGTACTTGACTGCCATCATGCGATCGGCGATGACGCGCTCGCGTTCCAGTGCGTCCTTTTGCGTGCTGGCCAACTGCTCCGCGAGCGAATCAGCGCGGCCCCGTTCGAACCGCGCTCCGTCTTCCGCCTTCGTCACGCGATCGAGCGCATCGCGGTAGTCGGCGAACAGCAGTAGGAAGGTTTGCTTCCAGGTCACGCGACGACGGCGTACCCTTCCGCCTTCGCGGCGGCTTCTCCGGAAGCTTCGTTGACGATTTTAGTTTCGCCGTCTTTCTTGGTCATCCGCTTCGGATAGACACTTGGGTCGTTCACGCCCTTTAGATTCGGATCGTTAGCGGCCTGGTAATTTGGGTCTTTCCGTCCCTGGTAATTCTGAGTCCCCTGGTAATTCGGACCCTGACCCTGGGCGTATCCGGTCTGCTGCCCGACTTCCTGGCCAAGGTTAGGCCTTTGTGCGGACGACGTATCCCACATGGGCTTCGTCAGATCCACGCGCGCATCCTTCAGGAACTGGCTGCGGGCATGCTCCTCGACGGTGCCTTCATCGAGCCACGGTTCCCAGATTGCCGGATCGCCGGTTTTCTCGGTGAGCGTGCTGCCCTGATCGCCGGTTCGTAAACGGTCATGCACCACGAAGGAAACCGCGCTTGCGGTGATGGCCGGTTCTTTGGCACCTACAGTGCGCGGCGAAACATATGCCCGATCTTGATGCGGCCCAACGTTATCGCCGAACGGAGCATTGAACCACGCCAGCAACTCGGCGGCATCGTTGAACCCCCGCGCAATGACGAATGTGTTATTGAGTATCGGCGTGACGGCAGAGCCAGCGAAGTGGTCAACGGAGCCTTGGCCGAGTTGCTCGCCGTACTGCTGTCCCTGGAGTGGCTGGTTCTGGAACTGCGGGTTTCGGGGAACGTTTGAACTCGCTTCATTCGGCGTGGCCCCTGCATCGGTAGCGGCATAGGGAGGAGGAGCGACAATCGGGACGGCGTTCACGTCCGGGGCTACGGAACTCTGTTGTAGGCGGGAGTTCGGGTCCGAAGGAAGTTCCCGATAACCAGGCTGCGTTGCCGGGGCAATCGGGCTGGCGTTCACGTCCGAGGAAGGGAAACCCTGCTGCCCACGGGCGTTGGGGTCCGAAGGGACGTTGTTGGTAAAAGGTGCTTGCGCGTTGGACGCCTGGCGTGTGGTCGTGGCGTCACCCTTGAAGCGCTTGGCGATTTCGGCACCAAAGCGGCTGATGAACGTAACGCGCGCCGAATAGCGGAAGCCGTCCTTGATGCTATCGCGGGATTTCTGCTCGTAGGCGCCCCTGTGTTGATCCCAGTCCTTTGTCTCTTTGAACGGGCTCGGCCCCGGAACGAGAGGCGGGCTGTTCATGGCACGCGGGAACTGCTGGGCGAGTTGGTTTGCGTCAGTCATGCCGACTTGCTGTTGAGCCACCAGATTAGGGTTGGCGCGCGGGAACTGCTGTTGCTGTTGTGCGAGTTGTTCTGCGTCGGTCGTCTTGGCTCCCGGAAACTGCTGCTGTTGCTGTTGTGCGAGTTGTTCTGCGTCGGTCATGGTATTGCTCCTTTTTATGGGTTAGAACTGCTGTTTCGTATACGGCCCCGCTTGTGAGGGCGGCGCGGAAGTCGGTTGAGATTGCGGTGCCGCTCCAGCGCCCGCTGAATCGTGTGGCTTGCCTGCTTTGTACTCTCCGCAATAATCATCAGGCGCGTGAGGAATCCAATCAGGATAGCGCTTGCAATTCTGCTCGGAGGTGTCGTAGAAGACGCAGTCGGCGCACGATCCCTGACTGCCCGGTTGCTGCACATCGTCTGCATCCGGTTCGTCGGGAGAGGAGAGCGGAGGGGGACCGTTCTTGTCGTCGGCGAGTAGCAAAAGCCCCTTTTTGGGTGGCCCACTAGATGGTGTCATCGATCTTCTTCCTCCTGAAATACAGGGCGTGCTCCGACAATCTTTCCTTCAAACGGCAGAGTCGTATCTTCGCCCGGTTGTAGCGTTATTGTCTCGCGCCAACCGTTGGTATACTCGATGTCTAGTTCCATTGCCACGTGACCAGCTTGGATCATTGAATTATTTCGTTGCTCCTTCCGAAGTTAGCAGAACGCATCGCGCGAATTGCAGCAAGTCTGTTAGCCCCAACGAACAGGTCCTGTTTCTTCGCGAGTGGATGCTGCTCGCGCCACCGCGCCTGCTCTGTCGCCATCAGAACGCTGTGATGCGAAATGCCGCCGCCGTAGCGCGACTGCATCTGAGCGACCTGTAACTCCACACGAACATCGAGCGGAGCCTCGGTCGCGCCCTGCCTCTCTTCCGAAAAGCATCCGTAGCGCAGCATGTCGCCCGCGTCGTCACCAGGCCGTGTCTCGGTCGCATCAAGTTTATCAACATCGTTGGTTCCAGGCTTGTGCATCAGCATCGGTAGGATCTTGATGACGTTGCGGCAGCCTTTCGCGATCTGCAATTTAGGCAGCACTTCGCGCGCCGCAAGAAACTCCGGGAGCGCCTCATATTGCAATCGGGCAACGATACCCTTCTCGATTTCCAACTGTTCGGCGAATTCCTTATCCGGGACCGCCTGCTCCTGGAGCGGTCTGAACCTAAGCATGGTCTGAATGTGCATCCAGCCCGCCACGCGATCGGTCGATGCGCGCACCAAGGTAAGCATGGTAGTCGATTGCTCGCGCCGCCGGCGCTTCAGTGATTCGAGCGCGTCCTTTGAGTCCATCTCGCGTTCTTCGTCGGTAAGATCGGCGACAAACGCCGCATGTGGACCAAGTTCGCTCGATATCCCAGCCGCGATCTGCGAAGCCACCGTATTCTCACTCTCGCGCTTTGCGTAAGCGTCAGGCGATAGGTAGATCACCATCTGGTGTGATTCGACTCCCGCAAGCGCAGCCTTAGATTCACGCGCGATCAGGATGCCGAGTTCGAAGGGCTCGACGCGGTTGAGGCAAATTTCTTTTTCCAGATACGTCTGGCCCCATGGAGATTTGCAGAACCACCCCAACGCACTCGGATGGATATAGCCCCAGTCAATAGCCATCCAGCGGTGAAACCACGATTCGAGTTTTACTTTGGACGGGTCGTAGACATGATTGGCATTGTACTTCTCTTCACCTACCAGCGGCCCATTTGGACGAAAGTCGCGGAAGTAAGCGCCGGAGAGCGCGTGCCAGTTGCCGTCGCGCCACGCGGCGCGCAATGATTCGGGCTCGATCGAGTTCAGCCACTTGACGTATGGTCCTTCATTCGGCTTGTAGACGGTGACGTTTCCGCCGGTTCCCGTCGCGGCATCGTAGGGCGCGTCGTATTCAACGTAGTGGCACAAGTACGGGTTATCGCTCCACTTCGACATGATGAACGTGTGGTACTTGCCATGTTCATCGATAACGTAATCCCCGCGCTTTAGTTTCTCACCGCGCTCGTAATCCTCGATGTAAAAATAGTCCATCAACCACGCTTGGCCGGGAGCGCCCGCTAGTTCGTCGCCGCCGCCAGGATTGAACGTTAACAGCGCCTGCGGCTTTAACGCTGACCACTTCGAGCGGCAAGAGCCGATAATGCGGTCGTGGATTTCCTTTGACTCCATCATCTCAGCCTGATCGATTGCAATCCGCTGATACTCGGGACCGACGTACTTCTTCCAGCCGTTGTCTCCGAAGTGCCCGAAGATGATCTTGGCGCCGGTGCGCCATTCCGCCATCGAAGGATTGCCGCGCTTGATAATTGCGCCGGTCGGCCCCCACATCTCCTCCGCACGATCGATCAAATCCTCAAGATCATTAGCTTGATTGCGAAGCATCAAGCCGCGAAAATTGCGGTGGTTGATGTACATCACATCTGCACCCTCGGGCTGTTTGCCTTCAGCGAGAAGCTTATTCAATTTTCTCGGGTTGCCTCGGAACGCCATCCAAGCAAGCATTAGGTGCGTCTTCGCTGAACCGCGCGTGCCGCCGAGTCCAATCTCGTCGGCGTCACTGTTCCACGCCTGGGTCTGGGGACCAGCCGGACAATCGCAAGGCCATGGCCCTGTGAAGTGGTGCTCGGCACACCAGACCGCGCGGAACGGCCCTGTGTACTTGTTCGGATTGACCGCGCGAATCTGCTTACCGGTCAGGAGAACGACGCGGGGCTGTGCTTGCTGCTTAGCCATCAGACCGGCTTGATCTTCGGCGGTGTCGCCAGCTTCGGTCGCAGGTTCATACGGTTCTTGAAGCTGAGCCGCTTGATGATCGACGGGTTGCCCAGCGGATCGGTAGAAAGCGGATTGGCAGGACCGCCCTCGGCGCGCGAAGCTTTATCGAGCCCAATCCCGATACTTTGACCGAGGGGTCGAAATTTCTCAAGGTGGCCGATGTCGGCGCCGATGTTGAATGGCTTGGCGATGAACTTTGATGGATTCGGCGCCTTGAAGTTGAATGCCATTATTTCTTTCTGAGTCTGCCGAGAATCGAGGTCTTTTTCGTGTGGTCCGGCAGCGAGGCCATCTTCCGCCCGTGCATCCCGCGCACCACTTCCTTGGCGAAAGACTTGTCGCCATTAGCCTGATTTTCCAGAACCGAATGGGCCCAGCGAACCTGAGCCTGAGAATCTGGCATTACTTTTTCGGAACCTCCAGCGGCACCGTATTCAACGGCTTTGCCATAGGCATCAACTCGTTGCCTGTCGCAATGTGGCGCAGGCCGATGATGTGGCTGCCCTTCGGAAGCAATATCTCGCCATCTTCGTTTCGATGCGCCGTCTGCGTGCGCGTCGAGGGATGGTTGATCGTAACCTCGTGGCCTTCTGGCACGGTAAGTTTGGCCGGCCAGTTCGCGTGATGCTGCGAGAAAAAATAGCGCTTCATGAAAGTGGCGCCTTCGACTTCGGCGACAGCGCGGCAAGGCGCGAACCGCCAGATTCTTTGTTGAGTTCCGTCGCCCCGTGGCGGGCGAAATTCAGCCCGGCCTTGATGGGCTCATTACTGTCTATCGGGTTCTCATGAAGCATGGGCTTACCATCTTTGCCCTTCGCCAGACGAATCAGCGAACCGGCCGGCTTGGCTTTATCGGCACGGGTCGCCATTTCTGCGGGATCGGCGCTCATGTCGGGCGGAAACCCCTTCTTCGACCATCCGTGCAGGTACCGCATCTGGGAGTGGTGCGCCAGCACTAGGCGGCGTTCGCCAGGATGCAGAGAATGCA
>QGNH01001763.1_pt1 | contig 11773 bp, 16 predicted proteins | sample 1735481 | NCBI WGS metagenome assembly QGNH01 (sample SAMN09239004, study PRJNA386568) | Viral metagenome, whole genome shotgun sequencing project. | reverse complement strand
TTAAGTTTAGGGACTCAGCCCCATTTGGGGGTTTAGCCCGGTCCGACTCGCCCCTCGGTAAACTTGAAATTGGCTTGATGTTTGCTTTTTAATCGCAGGATTCGCTTAGTAGTTTAAGCGCATCCCAGCGGACCCGCCACGATAATTTTGGACCACTATATTCATAAAAAATCAAAATCGCTAAGTTCAAAAGAAAAAAGGGAAAAAAGCAGTATAAAAGGCGGTTGTACAGCGTTGGTTCCCGTCGGACCCGCCTTTGTACAACTACATTTATACCGAATCCTCCAAATTCTCCTCTTTCTTTTTTTGTTAATTTTGTACTCAGCGCATGCTCTAAGATTTCGAGTAATTATTCTAGCAAAGCGTCTCAGTGTATGGACTGCACTTTTTGGTGCGGTCGTTGCTCTGAGCCGACCTTGAAGGGTAAGAAGTCAATTAATCAGATAGCTTCAAGCAATGCATGCTCCAAGTTTCAGCCCAGAGGAGGCAGCCATTGATGAGCTTAGAAGCCGATTCATTCAAGCCTCCATGCCTTCTTGGATATTATCCCTGCATAAGTAATCCTCAGTCGAAAGACTGTGCTGTTATGGATACTTGTTCTAAAGACTTGTTTTTCTGCAAGTTTGCCAGATTGCAGCTTGCTGACGGAACCGACATTTCAGGTAAGAAGTATAGTTTTGCAAATCGAAATTGTACGCATGGCGGCGGCTCTTGTCCTGGACGCGGAGCTCTTGAGCGTAGGCGTTTTGGAGTCAGCTAATAATGATTCAAAACGGCGATAATTCGATAAGAGAGAGAATTAAATCTGATGTTTTACAGGAAGTTCAGCGCGTCCTACTAACGTATGAAGAAAGAATCGCGGTTCTGGAAAAAGAAAACCGACTGCTTTGGGAAGAAAATAGGAAACTTTGCATTGCGTTAGACGACCTAACGTTTTCTATTGATGCTTTCGAGGAAGAAATGAAAGCGAAAATAAATGATGCCTTATCCAACTGGGTGGAGGCTTGATTTTTTGGCTGAAGATCAAAGTACAAAAGTCGGTGCTGAAAATGCTCAAAGTACAACTAGACATCAAGCTACAGGTTGCGTGCAGTTTGATAGTGATAAAGTCCGCACATGGGTTCTTCCTTTGATGAAGCGCATTTATGCGGGTGATTACCCTACGCAAGCTGGCAGAATCTTGGGTTTAAGCCGTTCCCACGTATGGTACTATATCGGCAAGTTAGAAAAAGCTGGCCTAATCTATCAGGAGAAGCGTAGCAGTGCAACTTTTTATGCTCTTACAACTGAAGGCTCAAATCTTCTCAAGTCATGTGAGGGTAGAGTTTTTCCTGGCGAGTTGCATAGGTTGGATAAGTGCCAGGTAGCGTTTAAGATTCTGGCAGAGGGACATTATCCTGATGGGAAGTTCAAGGCAGTGGAGATGCAGAATTGGACTGCTCTTTTGGGTTTGGAACAAGGTGTCAAGATTAGGCATACTACAAAAAGTTGGATTGTCCACGTGCCTGTGATTCGGGGCAAGAATCCTGCGGAAGTTTACGGTTTAGCCATGAACCTGAGTAATCGCATTGCCGTGGCTTTGGCAAAGAAATACGGAGTTATCTTAGCTGAAGGAGCGTTTGTCGGCGGCGAAATGGCAGTTGAGGATCCCATCGCAAAACTGTTCGGCAGATACTTTAGCGTAAGAGCAGGACGTCGCAAGATTGATCACAGTTGGGGCGAGGGCGAACTTGAGAATATCGGCAAGGACGCTGCGATTGATTACATGCAGATGCCAGAGAAAGTCAAGCGTATCGACAAGAAAGTGGATCGGCTTGAGATTAAATTTGAGCGGCTAATCGAAGCCCTTGGACAAGTAGATAACATTGAGGCTGACCCGCAAAAGCTGGCTGAAGGACAAAGAAAACTTGGGGAGTACACCGTTTGACGTCGGTTATTTCTGTGGTAATGGCAGTGAAAACCTGTTCAAAAGCCCTTTCAGCAGTATGCTTAGGGCATGGGAAAAGTCCATGCTTTTCAGGAGTCACTTTTCTGTCAGTGATTAGTCCTGATTACCCATTGTTAAATTTGCCCGGGGTTGATGGAGCGAAATTCTTGGAGTGTGCATTCTGACATGGTAACCCCTGAAATACATGTTCAAAATCAGAAAAAGAAGCGTAGCCGAAACGATAAAATTGGTCGTTTGAAGTATAACCAACAACTCCTCAAGCAAACCTTGGCGGAGGTTGAAGAGGTCAAACTTATGCTGCGCACTATCTTTGCAGGTTTAAAAGGGTCTTTTAATTTTGAGCAAACGCTAATCGAGCGTTTTGCCTGTGAAGACGAAGTGGATATGGAGATTCTGCAGTTGCTGTTTGAAGCTGGCAGTCTCGGTCTGCTGCCCAAAGACTTAGTCACCAAGCTTGAGCGATTCAAAGTAAGGCGGCATCAGGTGAGTCGCAGAATCTTGCGAATGAACAAACGGGTAAAGAGAGAGTTTGGCGAAAATATAGCCGAGCATCGTGGGTGGCATTGGGTGTTAACTAGTTTCGCTATGGATATTTGGGGTAAAACTGAAAAAGAGCAAAATGATCATAAGGCTATAACTTTTTAGTACAGTTTTTTCCTGCCGTCTTTTAGTCGCCAACTATCAGTTGTCTTGCCGGTGGATAATGATGTTTTTTGTAGAAACCTATTATCTTCTCAATGTCGATGTAGTCTATTATTTTTACAGCGTTCTTTTGCCCTATTTCTTTAGTTATGCTTGATTTTTCGGAGGTAACAATCACCGCTTTAACGGGGCTACCTGTCTTTCGGGAAAGATAATCTGCGGTATTCTTGATTTTGTCAATTTTGTTTCCGTCAGGTACACCGATGGTGCAGTCTATGGCAAGTATGGTACTTCCAGTGCTTTCGTGGTAACAAGCAATTATATCTGCTGAACCCTTAACTGCTTTTTCTTCCCTAACTATTTCATCTCGACCAAGTTGAAGGGCAGATATGCCGGTCATTTCCAGCAACCAAGCAAAGCCGAAAACCAAGTCTCCAGCCTCTTTGGGGTTCAAAAGATGCTCTTCCATTTTCTTTCCTGCATCAAAAAGTAGAAAAGCTTTCAGAAAAGGATCACAGCTTTCTGATGGAAACTGAAGAATGCGGTCTTCTTTTCGGGCTAACAACTCACGTTTGTCGTTTGATAGGTTGACCGATATTTTGTCGTTTAAACTAAGAGCTGCGAATTTATGCCTGAGCGTTATGTAGAAAAAGCCATCTTGCAAAGTATTTTCGCAAGATGCTAATTCATACTTTTTTCTTTCCAGTAGAGGTGCATAATCATCTTTGGAGGTTCGTGTTATCCAAATATGCGAACCGTCAAAGAAGTGCTGATCGATTTTTAAGGTAACCTTAATTTCACTGCCGCTTTGGTATTGAACTTCGCTTATTGTTGCATATGTTGGATAGAATATTGATAGATTTATTGGAGAGTTAAAGCTTCCCAGATTCAACCAAGATCTAGCGAATTCGTCAAAATCGCGAAAACCTAGTGATTGAGGCGAAATTTTCAGATCATAAAGAAATTGTGCTGGATACTTATCCATGTTTATGGTTGCGGCAGAACAGTTGTATTCCAGATATTCGCCGGTGGCAAATATGTTGCTAGGATAACCGATTTTTTGATTAGCGATTTCTTGCGGATTTTTTGACAATAATTTAGTCTGTATCTCTCCGATTTTTAGGTGACCGTTCTGTAACTCGGTTAACACTGTGCGAAAGTCTTGAATTGGTCTTGCTTGAAATATTACTTTGAAATTATCATAGTCGATATTTCCTAATCTTTCCTCTAAGAAGCGATATTCGCTGTTCAGATCATTGACTTTTCTGTGAGTAAATTGAATAACAGTAACAATGTTTACCCACTCGTTATTTATTAGGCCAATTATGGATTTGATACCAAATGACTCATACAACTTCTCTGCTAGAGAAACCGAATCTCCTAAAGTTATGTCCATGAAGCTTGACGTGTCTAGCCACCGACCTTTGTTAGGATTCAGGCAGATATAAGCTTATTTTGAATGCAAAGTATTAAAGAAAAACTAGATTTGTGCTCGGGCAATGGTTATACGTTGGAACTTGGAGCGAAACAGAGAAGGAGTAAAACATTTATCGTTAGATTGTGAATGTTTTTAGCTATAGGCGAAGAGTTGAATGAGGGTTGTCCTTAATCATCCATTTTCAAAATTGCCTAAATTAAACAAAAATGATAGCTTGCTCTGGGAGCGCATCGAAGATTTCCTGAAAGAGAAAAAATATTGTTATGTCTTAATAGACCCCGAAACGGTATATGATGGAATAAGTATATGGCTTCCAGACGTAGGACCACGCAACCACAAATATCCTACTAGAGATCAAGAAATAAAGAGCATCAGTGATTTAGGCAAGTTTCTTTTTGAGGACTTAAAATTAACTAAGAGCTGTCTGCATTTCGTTTATACTGAAATTTGCATAAACGGCGAGGGTAAATTTGAGGAGCGTTGGGAAGCAATCGATGAAGTCGTTTACGAAGAGTTGACAGGTGAAATCTTGCCAAAGGACGCCGAGGCAATTAACGTTAAACGAGAAGACCTTTTCAGGAGTGAATAAAATGCCTATTCCTTGTCCAAAATGTGGCAGAAAAAACCTGAGAAAAAGCGATTTTCTTACAATTGTGCTTTACCCATGCAAATGCGGTAATGTAACGCTTGGATTTGACACAAATGTCAAAGAATTAACGAAAATTGCGGATAAGGAAGAACATCCTTTGTATAGTCACCTGACGGTTAATGAAATCGTACAGATATTGCTACAAGAGACCGAACGAAATAACTCGGAAAGAAAAGAGCAAGATAACAAGAAAAACACGTAATGAAGCAAGCCCAGGCAATATATCTTTTTGTGAAATCAATTGGGTTTAGTTGGGGATTGATGTTTGGCCTCTGGCTTCCTCTACTATGGGCAAGACCTGCTTTAGCTCTTTGAAGTATTTCAGAACTGTTATGCCCCGCTGTGTAACGGAGTAAATTACACGTCCTTTTCCTACGGTGCGTTCTTCAACTAGACCTTGTTTTATTAGAAACTCGAGGTACTCTTTGAGGACACTGCAGTTAACGTTTGATTTGTACATGACATGAGTTAGTTTTGAGGGCCCTCGTTGCCCCAAGACTTTGAGGATATCGATGTACATTTCAAGTTTAGAGCGCCTCATATCCAACCCTATTATAGGATTGGAAAGAATTCAGTATAATGATTTGTGTGTAAATTTTTGTATAGCTAAAAACCTTGGAACTCCCATCGGATAATTCGGCAAACCAACCGACTTTGCAAAAATTTACAGTTCTCACTCTCTTTTTAGCGGCATATCGATAGTTTTTTAAGTCAGATGTTATATCTTCTGCGCAAAAATATTTGGGCGAGCGCTAAGCTCAAGTTTGTTTCGGTTTTCGCCCCCTTCACCCAAAAGTTGGGAGTGCGGCTTGTTAGTATGACACATAAACGCGGCAGAAGAAACCCTAAATCTAAAGAATTTAGGGACCAGTTGAAAGATTCTCGTCAGTTTATTCGAGATCAAGCTTTCTTTGATAGGGTCAAAGGAGAGTCTGTTTGCTTGGATACTGTTGATGATGTGGCAGTTCATTTAGCGTTAAAGTTTGGCGAGCCTGTTCCTGAAGCTGTGCCCGACGTGGAACCTGGCTTGGTTCTTAGTAATCCGATTGGCGAAGGAGCCTTCCAGATAGTAGAATTTTAGTAAGCTGTTACAAAGGAGATGCTTTGGCAATAAACGAAGAAGAAAGAGAACAGCCTGAAGAGACTTGTCCAGATGCTAAAAAGAACCCGACTTGTCCCTACATAACCGCAATCCACACCAATACCGCCCAAGTTAACCGAATTGAAAATGCCCTAGTGGGTGAAGAGTTTCAATCTGGGCTGGTGGCGAAGGTGCAGCAGCTTGAGGTTACTCAGAAAATTTTGATCACTTTAGGCAGCACCAGCCTTGTTGGATTAGTTAGCCTTGTTATCATCTTGTTTGAGAGGTTTGTGATCAAGTAATGTCCATAATCATTCCCGTCGCTGAAACCGTAGCGGTCAGCGAGTTAAAAACTGACGGACAAAACCCAAACAAAATGAGCAAAGACCAGCTGGAGAGGCTTAAAACTTCTATTAAGAAGTGGGGTTTTATCGTTCCCATAATCACAAACAAGGACCTCTCAATTGCTGACGGGGAACAGCGCTACTCAGCTGCAAAAGCCTTGGGCATGACTGAAGTTTCTGTCATTCGCTTGCCAGTTGAAGATGTGGACCGCCGGCTGCTAAGACAAGTTCTAAACAAGCTCAAAGGCGAACACCAAAAAGACCTTGACCTTGCAGAGTACGAACGCATTATTGAAGCTGGAAAAGAAGACGACCTCAAATACCTACTCATGCTCTCCGACGACAAATTAACTGATGCAATGGGCAAAGAAGAAAAAGGCGTCAACTTCGACGAATCCTTTGAAGTAGTAATCGAATGCGAAGACGAGATCCATCAAGAAGCAGTTTACAACAAGTTAATTGGGGAAGGTTACAAATGCCGCGTTTTGAGTTTGTAAAAACCTGGACTAAGCCGGAGAGTTTTCGCGCTCAATCAGTCATAGGAAGCTTCACACTAAATGGTTGCAAGATGGAGAAGCATTTTGTCGGCGAGCTGCCAATAGAGAGTGAATCCTGGCAAGTTGGCATAATTGTGGGCCGAAGCGGCACGGGCAAAACAAGCATCGCAAAAACCCTTTTTCCTGAGAGTTACATCAAAGGCTTTGAATACAATCACGAATCGATTTTAGATGATTTCCCAACAAGTCTTCAGGTAAACGAGATAACAAAAAATCTGTGCAGTGTCGGCTTTGCCTCTCCTCCCGATTGGCTCAAAAACTATGAGGCGCTGAGTCAAGGCGAAAAGATGCGGGTAGATATTGCAAGGGCGCTCAGTTTAGATCAGGATCTAATTGTTTTTGATGAGTTCACAAGTGTTGTAGATCGGGAGATTGCAAAGGTCAGCGCCTACGCAATAAGCAAAGCTGTGCGAAGAACTAGCAAGAAATTCATAGCAGTCACATGCCACTACGACGTTATTGATTGGTTAGAGCCCGATTGGGTGTTCTGCACCGACACTATGGAGTTTATAAAAAAAAAGTTAGCCACCCGACAATTGACATCTCAGTTCATAAATGCAGCAATTCCATGTGGCAGGTCTTTAGGCAATATCACTATCTAAACGGGCAACTTGGCGCCGGCGTCAAATGCTACGTTGCACTATATCAGCAAAAACCTGTCGCCTTCATTGCAGTTGCACACGTGCACATGTTGGCAAATTATTATCGTGTAAGTCGTCTTGTGGTCTTGCCAGACTATCAAGGCATAGGAATCGGAAAACGCCTGCTGAATTTCATGGCTGAGCTCTACACCTCTCAGAGTAAATTGCCGTTTTATCTGGTTACAAGCAATCCTCAGCTAGTAAGGGGAAACTTGGGTAACTGGATAATCAAACGTGTTGGTCATGGCAGTCACGGAAAAGGGGATACTCGAATAAATCGGGAACTGGTGCATTCGAATAGCCGATGTCGCTTAACGGTCTCTCTAAAATATCGACGCAAAATTCCAGAAACCTTGGAAAAGTGAAGATTTTATGCAGCTACATACGCTTGAAAGACGCTTAGAATTGCTAAAGGGCGAAGGAAATGGGTTAAACACCCATGAAATAGTCCAAGAGCTTATGGCGAAATTTGGCTGTTCTAGGAGTACAGCTTACAATGATTTTGCCACTAAGCCCGAGTGGCAGCCTATTTTGCAGGAACTTGCCAAGCAGCTGCTTAAGGTGCAGAATCGGCATGAGCAACTCTACCGCAAAGCCAGCTTCATGTATACCCAAGCCAAAAGCGACCGCGCAAGAATTGCTGCTTTGAATCTTATGCGTCAAATAAACGTCGAATCCGCCCAACTTAGCGGTGCCAAACCTGCTGAACAAAATCAAACTGAAGAAACTCGCATCAAATGGGAAGATCCCGAAGTATGCAAAAAACAATACGCATCAGATACAAACCTCATCCAGGACAATGCCAATTCCACTACTGTACCGCTAGGTTCCGAGTGCTCAACTGTGGACGTCGCTGGGGCAAAACCGTCGCGGGCGCCAACGAATTCATAAGGCAAATGTGGCAGCAAGGCGAAGGCAAAGAAAAAATAGGCATAGTCGGCTTCGCGGTTGCACCAACTTATTGGCATACTCAGAGGCAATGGAGCGAGTTCTTCAATTATTGCCCGGGTGAGCTGATTGAGGAAATCCACCGTGCGGACCGCCATGTAATACTTTCGGGAAATAGGCATGTTTGGTTTAAGAGTGCTGACAACCCCGATTCGCTTCGTAGCCAAGGTGTGAAGGTTCTTTGGGTTGATGAAGGCGCACAAATTGCTGAAGAAGCCTGGACCTTAGCCCTTAGGCCTGCGTTGATGGATGAGAAAGGCATCGCCTTCTTTACTGGCACTCCCAGAGGGCATAACTGGTATTTCCAGCTTGGGACTCGCGGACAAGACTCTAAACAAACAGATTACAAAAGTTGGAGCTTTCCAAGTGCAAGTAACCCGTACTTGGATCCAGCGGAAATTGCCTCTTTTGCTCGGGATATGCCTGAGTTGGCGTATCGTCAAGAAGTATTGGCACAGTTCTTAGAGGATGTCGGCAGCGTCTTTCGAGGAGTTGACCGCATTGTTGAAGGCGGCTTTGAGCTTCCTCAGCAAAATAAGAAATATGTCATGGGCGCCGACCTTGCAAAGCTAGAGGATTTCACTGTTTTAATTGTCTTGGATATAGAAGGCCACTTGTGCGCCTTTGACAGATTCAACCAGTTGGATTGGGTATTTCAAAGAAAACGCATCGTTCAACTATCCCAGAACTATGATGCCCGTTTGCTAATTGACAGCACCGGAGTTGGCGACCCAATCGAAGACGAACTCTGTCGAGAAAAGGTGCATGTTGACGGCTACAAATTCACCAACGCCACAAAAAAAGACCTCATCGAAAACCTCAGCATAATGATCGAGAACCACCAGCTCACAATCCCGCCGATTCCAGTTTTGATTAACGAGCTCAAGCTGTACGGGTACAAGACTACCCGAAGCGGCAACGTGCAATATGGAGCACCCGAAGGCTATCATGACGACGCCGTTATCGCTCTCGCATTAGCCGCTTGGCAACTAAAACGCTCACCCTCGCCATCGTCAGGCGTTGGAATTGCGTTCCCGAACCGACATTATGGACGTACTCAGTAATGGTAAACTTTAGATCCGCTTTTGGTCAGGTTGCAAACAAAATACTTCCTGTCCCAAGAAATGATTCGTTGCCAAACCCAATGCGCAACGTGGAGCCAGACACGGCGAAGCAGCAAATCGACCAGGAGATCCCGTTTAGGTCCAGTCGAGATGCTGTTCTGCAAGAATACCTCAGCAGGTACACTCTGAAAAGTGCTGGAATAGGCTTTGTTACTCCGCCTTACAGCAGCCTTTATGATAGAATTTGGGGAATCACGCCAGTTGATGATCTGCCGAAACTGCAAGCTCTCTACGAGTACAATCCGTATATTGCAGCCTCAGTTGATGTTCGCGTTAACTTGACGGTTAGCAATTGGCTTGAGCTAGAAGGCGGCAACTCTACATTCAACGATTATCTGAGCGAGTGGCTGGATTCCCATAACGTTCCCTCTGTCGCCCGAATCCAAGAAAATAATGCTTTGGTTAACGGCTTTAGCGTCACCGAGCTTTGCCGAGATGAAGATAATCAACGGGTTGAATGGCTGAAGCCTCTGGATCCACTTTATGTCCGGATTCGCCGAGACGCTTACATGAACATTTTCGGCTACATTCAACTTCTTTCTGTGCCTCCGGCAATTTTTGAGCCTCAAGACATACTGCGTACACTTCACAATCAAGGTTCAGGTAGGTACAACAGCGCCTACGGCGTAAGCCTGCTAAGAAGCACCCTGCTGATTCAGGCTCTTACAGACGATTTCCAGCATGACATGGCAACCATAATGAAAATTTACACCAAGCCCATCCTTGCCTATCAATGCGGCACAGAAAAGGCTGAGTGGTCGGACACTAAGCTGCAGGCATTTATCGATGGCATGGCTGAACGCCAACAAGGAACCGACCTCGCATTCAAACACGACGTCAACCCCATACCTATCGACAGCATGACTCGCGGCTTACGGGTCGAGTGGTGGCTAAACTATCTGCTAACTCAACGTAACGCACAGTTAGGCGTTCCCAAGTTGTTTTTAGGAGAAATTGAAAACGCAAACAGATCAACCGCTGACATAGTTATGCAGGAATTTGTCACTCGCCTTCGCATGCGACAGGAACACATAAAGTACACTTACGAAACTGAATTGTTCCCAGCTATCCTGCAAGGCGACTTTCCAGGATCGTTCATTACTTCGGATAAGATTCCAAAGGTAAAGTGGCGACCGATCTGGGAGCCTGCAGCAGACGTTTTGGTTGACCAACAAATTGCACTCTTCCAAGCGGGCCTAACCGGAGATCTAGAAGCCCGAGCAAAACTTGGTTTGCCTGAAGAAGTCTGGGGTAACCTGGCAACGATGCGTCAAAGTTACGACCAAGCAATGCCTACCGACGCCGTCAGCAAAAGCGATTCATCTCAGCCCTCTCCTAAAATGAGTGCTTCTCAAAGACAGATCAGCGCGAACGGGAAAAGCTATGTTATCTCAGAAATTCCAAGACAATGACCTGCAGAACGCAGTCAACGCCTTTCTTGCGTTCAAGGCTTTCAAGGCAGCTGTGGTTAACCCAGCAATCCGTTACACTGTTTGGCGTTATGTAACTGAAGGACTAAAGCCCAGTCCCAATCTATGCCAAAACTGCCAAGACCACAACAATGACGTCTACGAACTGCAAGATCCCGATGAACTTACGGATATGTTTCCTTACGGAGAATGGCTTGACGAGGACACTTTTGCGGTGAATTTGCATCCGAATTGTGTTTGCCTCGTTGCTCGTGATAATGATGTTTACTGGTAACTAAAGAGAGCCCAAAATGAGCGTTTCTAAACCCAACATTCATCTAGACTACAATGTGCCCGTTACTTTCAAGCGAAGCATCGACGGCAAAGTCCTGCTCATTAAGGGAACAGCCATTGATGACACGGTTAACGAGAATGGTTGGCAGGTTCCCGCTGAAGAACTGCCCTATTTCGTCGCCGTTAGTCAAAATGCTCAGATTCGTGTTGACCATGGCGACCGCGTGGAAGACATCAAAGGCGTCATCAATATTTTACACTCGCCCCAGACCTCAGCTGACGGCAGAATCGTTGTTCCCTTCGAGGGGGAAGTAAGCGGCGATGAAGAACTGCTCGCAAAAATCGAGCGTGAATACGTCAACAGCGTCAGCCCACGCATCTTGGGAGAAGCTTACTGCAGCCTATGTGGATCCCGCTCCAGAGACGATCTGATGAATTTGGTGCACATTTGCCGTGGCGCTTGGGAAATCATGCGCAGACCGCGCCTTGTCGAGTTGAGCATTGTTTCCATAGGCGCTTATGAACATGCCAAGTTTAAGCCAGTTGGCTTTGCGGCTGCCATGAAAGCAGACCAACAGCAAGCCATCCGAAAAGCGCTAACCATGCAGAAAAAAGCTCCATGCGGGCTATGTGCAAGCGCTTTGACCCTTAGTTGTTTAAGTTGTAATTCAAAGGTACACTCCCAAAAGGGAGCTAAC
>QGNH01000622.1_pt2 | contig 11776 bp, 17 predicted proteins | sample 1735481 | NCBI WGS metagenome assembly QGNH01 (sample SAMN09239004, study PRJNA386568) | Viral metagenome, whole genome shotgun sequencing project. | reverse complement strand
AGGACGACGGGACGATTGACTACCGACGCGAGCACGTGAACCTGCTGGCGGCTGAAATGAGGAAACGTAAATGAGCGTACATATCAACATCCGCATACCGGACGAACTGGCGGCAAGGATCGATGAACTGGCCAAAGCGGAATCAATGAGCCAGACGGCGGTGATCGTGAACGGGCTTTGGGCTGCTCTGTCCCTTTTGGGTATCAAAGCTGATCTAGTGAACCCTGAAGAGGTTGAATCTATTCAGCAAGCAATAGAGGATCCAGGAAAGGTGAAACTATTGTATCCCGTAAAGACTCCTATCAAGCGCAGTACCGCCCTTGTCAGGACACCCAAAAAGGTCTTCGGCCCCAGCCGTCTCGAAGCGATTCTCCCTGATTTGGCGATTGCCGCTGGAGTTTGGGATGGAGCGCCGCGTCCAGCCCACGCACCGGGCTGCAAGTGCCTGATGTGCCAAGGAAAGTGAGGAGCGATGAACCACCATCACCTACCACAAGGAACCGCAAACGACCCGTTTCGACTTGATAACATTCCTCAAGCCGTTCGCACTGCCCAGCAGTTCGACCGTAAAATCTGGTGCAGAATCGTCGGCGAAGATAGCCACTTGTTTGAAGTCTTTCCCGGTGGACGTAATATCGCTTGGCCGAGGGAGATGATTGAGCGGCGCCGAAGGCTTCAAGAACCACTTCCCGAGGGATACCGCTGTCGGCACGATTGGGCTACCCATCAGGACTCTGATCCAACGGCGGCCGGAGTGATTATCGAAGAATGGCGTCAATGCACGAAGTGTGGTCAGATTCGGGAACCCGCATTGATACACTAGACCACGGGAGCACACACCATGGCCTTGTGGGATGAACCGACAGAGATCAACGACGATACAGTGTTTGGGAAACGACTGAACGACAAGGCATTGCAGAAGATGCCGGACGCTACGGGCGGTTCGATGACGCTCCTGAATCCGAGATATGGACTCTTGAGCGCAAGGAATCGCGGTGGCGTCCGGCCTACTCTGCCAAATCGGGACCCTGAAAACGACCGCCCTGGCCCTGATGACCGCCTCCTCCCCTCCGACTTCATCCCCGACGTAGACGAAGAGCGCAACCGCTTCAGCCCTTACCAGCCCGTCCAGCCGTTCGGCCCTCCTTCGATCTTGGATGTACGCGAGTGGGACTACCCCACCGGCTACAACCTCGAGATCGTCAACCGGCACATCATCTTGGGTGAGATGCTGCGGGGCATCGTGCGTGGCTCGGGAATCATCGCCAACGAACTGAGCGCGCGCGTCGACGAACTGGTGAGCCTGCCGTGGAAGTTCGTCCTGAAGAACCCAGCCAAGGGCGTGAAGTCCGAAGACGACCCGCGCATCAAGGAACTCAACGCCTTTTTCAAGATGCCAGACCGGAAGATTCCGTACCCGCAATGGATGGAGATGATCTTCCGCGAGCGGTACACCATCGATGCGGCCACCGTCTACATCTGGAAGAATCGGGCTGGGACGAAGCCCTACGCGCTGGAATGCATTGACGGGAATACTATCGTGCCAAAAGTGGACGACCGCGGTCGCATCCCCGACTGGCCTTCCCTGGCCTACGTCCAGATCGTCAAGGGACTCCCAATGGACAACTTTACTGAGCGGGAGATTGTCTACATGCCGAGGCATCGGTGGGCTCAGTTCCCGATCTTCGGATACTCCGAGGTTGAGCAGATCCTAATGGAGGCAACTCAACAGGTCCGCAAGACGATGTACATGCTCAACTTCTGGAACGAGGGAACCTGTCCTGATGTGATGGTTTGCTGCCCGGAGAACTGGACTGCTGAGCAGATTGCGCTATGGCAAGGAACGTTCGACGCACTGATGAGCGGGAATCTCAAGCTCAAGTCCAAGATGCGGTTCATCCCTGGCGGTGGCAAGCCTTTCGAGATGAAGGGCTCGGCCGGCGACTTGCTCAAGTCCGAGTATGACGAGTGGATGGCTCGCATTGTTTGCCGCGCCTTCAGGACCGACCCGAAGCCCTACATCAAGGAGCCTGAGCCGCGGGCGAACTCCGAGCAGCTTCAGGAGCAGATGCGCGCTCAAGGACTCAACGGAGAGATGCTCTGGTGGTCCAGCCTGATGGAGCGACTGATTTTTCTCGGATGGGGATGGGACGACATTGGCCATGCCTTCGACCAGAACGAGGAAGTGGCGGCAACCGACCAAGCCACCATCGACGCCGCCAATACATCTCTCGGCGCCAGAACGATTAACGAACTACGGGACCGCGACGGCTTGGACGCGGTAGAGGGCGGCGACGTGCCGATGGTCAAGACGGGCACCGGATGGATGCCGCTGGCGGTCCTGGCGGCGCAGACCGCACTGCCTACACCAGTTGCACCGGGCGGCGCCGGCGGGGCATCAGGACCCGGAAAGAATGCCAGCAAGCCTACTCCCACGCAAAAGGAGGCCGGGACGGAAGCCGGCAACCCTTTAGCAAAGCGGGGAAGTCACTGGAGCAGGTACTAGCGGCCTACCTCAAGCGCAAAGGAAAAGAAGCGGCGGCGGAACTCGCCGTCGAGAAACTGGCCAAGGCCGAAGATGAAGACGGCTCTTGGATCACTGTCAATGGGGCACATGTACACCTGAATGCATCGGGAGATGCAGACAAAGGGCCGAAGGGAATCTTGACCAGGAACCAATCCAAAGAGGATGTTCCTCCCGGTATGATGCGTAATCCACTTACGCAGGCGTCTAAAGATGAACTAGACGCATTCTCAAAAGCAAAAATGACAGGGAATAGCGAAGAGAAAGTAGACCCTCAAAAGATACTCAGTTCGCAGCCTTTTGTCGGGAAGGACGCGGCTGGTAAGTTACGCGATGGGGGCCAGATTGTATTGCACGAGATGGGCGGAAAATACTTTATAAACGACGGGAATCATCGTGCCGCGAATGCGATGATGAACGGAAAATCAGTCGATGCTATGGTTTTCCATTACAAAGAACAAACCGAGAAGATTGCGAAGGCTGCGAAGAAGAAGCCAGAAGATCAGGACACGATAGACGTTCTGGTGGACTGGGGCGACCTGATTCCCGAGGTGACGCCCTACCTTGAAACCGATGCGGTAGCTGGCGCCACAGAGTTCCTGACTGACCGCGGCATTGTTGAAGACAGCGATATGTGGACCAAGGTCCTTGACCAGGCGCGGCAGATGGCTCGTGAGCGCGGCGCGGAGCTGGTGGGCAAGCGCATCACAGACAAGGGCGAGATCGTTGATAATCCCGATGCCCGCTACGCCATCACAGAGACGACGCGCGAAAACCTGAGAGAGTTGATAAGCAAGTCAGTCGATGAAGGATGGACGACGACAGAACTCCAGCACAACATCTTGCAGAGCGAGGATTTCAGCGCCGCACGGGCTCTGACCATCAGCAGGACCGAAAGCATGTACGCCTACAACCACGGCAAGCATGAGGCCGCCAAGGGAACTGGGCAGAAGTTCAAGCAGAGTTTCCCTGGCGAGGGGTGCTGTGAAGAGTGCCAAGAAAATGCAGATGCGGGTCTCATCCCTATCGACGAGGATTTCCCGTCTGGAGATGACTGCCCCCCATTTCATCCTGCGTGTAGGGACGGTATCGGCTATTCTGAAGCGAAGGACGATAGCGAATCAGAGGGAGAGGAATAGATGGCGGCAACAGGACGCATAAGAATTGACGAGGAGTCAGCCCTGAAGTCTATGCCGGTGACGGCTGAGGCTATCCTGCGCTCTGCCCAGGCACTAAGGCCCATTCTCCCTGAAAGGTTCTACGGCCGGTTCATCCTGATATTCGAGGATGGCCGGCCGATTCGTTGGGAGACTCTTCAGAGCGGGAAGCTATAAGCGTAACTTTCCCTGTGCCGGGATATACCGCCGGGCTCGGTTGCGACTGCGCTTGAGTAGTAGCTTCAGCCTATCATCCATCCAGCGATCAGGCCGCCGATGATGATCACTGCCAAAATGCGCCAATCCCATTTTCCGTAGATGTTCATCATTTCTCGATTCTGCCAGGTCTGCGCGCCCGGCGTGCGTTACTGCTTACGGCAAGGGACTGGAGCGGGGCGTTCGACTCGAACGAACGACCTTCAGATTAGGTAGCAGGTTTCGATAGCCTGCCGTTTTCTGATGCTCTACCAACTGAGCTAACCCCGCTGAATCGGGCGTGAAGGATTGTTTGCCCTCTTCCAGACTCGTCTATAGCCGAGCCAACGCCCGAACTTAATTCTGTTGATCTACATCTCTGGATCTCTGGTACGCCCGCTTACGGCAAGGACCGCGCAGCGGAGGTTAAAGGCTATCTATCCAAGAGCGGCGGCGACAAAAGCTGCGCGAGTATTACGCGCAATCAGCCATGCACCCTTCCACGCGAGTTGTGCTGAGGTGGCGGGTCTGCTGTTGAGGATGCGGGTATCGCCCGTGCGTGAAAGTCTGATTACCCAAGCGTTTCCCTCATGAGAAGCGAAAGCGTTCGGGTACATCGCGATGACTTCTTGTTTATCTCCGTTTGCCATTTTTGCTGCTCCTTATGCGGTTGATTGCCAACAACCGTTTAGTTGATAAACCGAGAATAGCACCCTCAATGCGCATGTCAACAGAAAAGTTTAATAAGCGCGAAAGATTTACGTTGATAAACCCGGCGAGTGGTGGTTTAATAATCCTGTTCACAGAAAGGGGTCTTGAGATGACCGAAACAGAACGGATCACGAACGAAGTTATGAGCAATTGCGGTTTTGACGCCACTGGCACCTATCATGCTCCCGAGTATCCACACGCCAACGTCCTCGGCGAAGGGCCGAATGTAAGCGAGTTGCGGAACGAAGATGGACTCAACGTCTTCGTTGGCATCCGCAACGCATTCGCTTTCAAGGTCCTGGCAGGACTCGTAATCTGGGGCCTGTGGGAGTTGCATCACCCCATCATGCTCCTGGCACATTGGCTGGTGGCCCATGCACGTTAACCTCCGCAATGCCTACCTATGCGCCGATTGTGACACGATTGGCGACTCTCCAGAGCAGTGCCCGGCCTGTGCGAGCCGGTTGGGCATCCTGCCTCTGATTACCGTCCTCAACAGGACCCAAAACGCTATCTTGATTCCCAAGGAACTCGTCCACATGGAAGTGTTCGGAGTGGATGGAATCACGTGGAGCGGATACGCAAGCCACCGCAGCGCTGCATTGGCAGCCTCAAAGGAGTAGACGTGTACGCAACCAACAGACAAGCAGAGGCCGAAGTGATTGTCGGCATTCTGCACGAAATGACAGACCGCATGGACTACGAGGAGGGTCTTTGCCTCCTGTGTATGAGCATGGAGGACAACGGACACGAAGAGTCGTGCCCCTTCCGCCTCTCAGACGAGTTCATCGCCAAGTACGGGACTCATCCGCCGGCAGAACCCGCAATCGAACCATTCATCTATCTGACATGCAAGCAGCCTGAGCAGATATGACGCTCCCCGAGATGATCGACGAGGTCTACGAGAAGACCCACGTTCCGCAGATTGAGGTCCTGAACTTGATTGAGGAAAACTGGCCAGGACGCGATACGTTCACCCCAACCCAATGCAACCTGCTCGTAAGCCTGATCGGCAGGAAGAAACAGGAGATGCAATCTTGACCACTATCTACAGTGAACTGCTTGCGGCCGCCGGCACAGAGTTTCTGCCCCAAGCAGAGGGCGAACCTGACGGCCACTACCTGCGGCGCCTTGTGCTGGCCGTATCCAAGGCCTCAGATAGCGACTGGGAACGCCTGAGCAAGGAAGCACAGGACTGGTACAACGCCCAGGCAAAGCGCGTGAAGGCGCATCAGGACCCGGAGCATTGCCCCGGATTCGGTATCCTCGACGGCCATGATGGTCCTGTCAGCAATGACAGTTACAAGGGCGCCGCGCCCGCCGATCCCATGGTCGATGCCGTGGTGGATGCTGGCTGGCCGATTGGTCCTGAACTCCCCAAGGCGTCATCCAATGACGTGGCGCACCAGGACTCGCAAGCGATTGTCGTGCAAGAGTTCGATACGGTTATCAAGGACGCATTCAAGCCCTATGCCTCCGAAACCAAGCACACCGCAACGGATGCCGTCCGCGCGCTGGTGATGCAGCATCAGGACTGGAATCAATCGCAGATCGCCGCAGAACTCGAAGCCCACGGCCAGCCTGTAAGCCTTGGCACCATCGCCACGGTGCGCAGCATGACCCTGGCGACCATCGCTGTTGCCAAGGGGCTGGGAAAGTGGGTGGAGGGATGAGAAAGATTCACGACATAGAACTCGACGGGCATACGGGTCCTGATGGCAAGTTCCACGCTACCGGCGTCTCAATCGTCAATAACTCAGGGAACCCGCACACTGGCATCTTTGTCGATGATGGCGCACCTGAAGGCGACACGACCGTCATCACCGTGACTCTGTGTCCTGATGAGGTCATGAAGGCTGTGCGGCAACGGCAGGACCCTGAGCAACTTGTCTTGCGGAAACTGAAAGAGGCTGGCGCGCCCGTTCAAGGCACAGCCCTTCTGAGTCTCAAGACTGGATACCTGATACGATGCACTAACTTTTGCACCTATATCATCACGTTTGAATGGCGGTCCAAATGAACATCCCACGTCTACCGGGCCGTATGCGCTTTGCACGCGGCCCTCGTCACGTCTTGCGAGTCCTGAAGTACATGCAGAGGATTGCGCGGGAGATCAACAAACAGAAGAACGCGAGGATCCATGCAACCGACTAACACACCGCCTCCGGTAAGTCCTGAGTGGCTTGCCAAACAGTGGAAGATTTACAAGGAGTCGAAGTGAAGAAGCTCACGATCAAGATGTTTGCACCCGGCAACAGGACCCACAAGACCGTCATCCTGGCAGCCGGCAAAGGCAAGGTATTCAAGCCCGGCGGCGAGTTCGATGTACTCTCCCGCGCGGCCGAATCGCTCGAAACGCAGTTCCCGAACGATGAGTTCCGCATGGTCCAAGTTGGCCCGGCGGCGTTCAACTTCATTCACGCGCGCAAGAAGACACTCGAAGAGGTAGCCGATAGGGTGATGATCGGCGGGATGCACCTGGGCGAAGTGGCAACAGTGGAGGTTGGCAGTGGACAAGCTTGAGCAGAGGCTAGACAACGTACAGCGCTGGTGCTGGGAAATGGCCAAGTCGCTGATCATGATTCTCGTAGGAGGCACCGTACTTTACGTATGGTGGTCATGCCACTGACAGTACTCGCGTAGAATCTCGTTAGACCGGTGGTACCGGCGACCTCCTTGGAACACATGGTCCTCCTGCCCGGCATCCTGCGAAGATGTCGGGCTCTTTTTGTCCTGAACTGCTTATCTGTCCTGCTGTGGTAATATCTCAATCGACGGGTACAGAAACAATCTGGCTCGGACGTGACGGCTTATCAAAGCTCAATCGTCCGGGCCTTTTTGCGTTTACAGGAGACAGATGGACGATTTCAGCGTATTTCTCCCGATTGAAAAGGTGGACGCGCAGAGCGGAATGGTCTGGGGTTATGCCTCAACGCCATCGAAGGACCTGCAAGGGGAGATTGTTCCGCTGGACGCCATCAAGGCCGCCCTCCCCGACTACATGAAGTGGGCGAACATCAGGACCATGCACACCAACAATGCCGTTGGCGTGACCAAAGAGGCCCACATTGACGCCAAAGGGCTGTACATCGGAGCCAAGATCGTTGATCCCGCTGCGTGGAAGCTGTGCAAGGAAGGCGTCTACAAGGGATTCAGTATCGGCGGTTCCAAACTGGAGAAGGTTGGCGATGTGGTCAAGGCGCTTTCCTTGCGAGAGATCAGCCTCGTTGACCGGCCGGCGAACTCCGATTGTCGCATTGACATCGTGAAGATTGCCGGGGGACTCGCCTTTGGAGGGTCGATGGAGAATCAAACCAGTAACGAGACTTTGATGGAAAAGGCGCTTGACACGTTCCGGACGATTCTCGGAATGGGGAAGATTGCCCTTCCTGACCTTGCCAAAGCCGCACAGGACCCGAATCCGAGTCCTGTTGAGTCCGACGAACTGACCGCCGATGAGATGGCCACTCTGACCGCCAAGTTTGCGGACGGCGTTGACCTTGAGAAGCGGGAGTTCAGCGAAAAGGAACGCAAGCACCTCGGCAGCACGGGGGTTGCGCTCCCGGACGGTTCTTTCCCCATCCAGACCGTGAAGGATCTTGAGAATGCAATCCAAGCACATGGCCGCGCATCGGACCCAGAGAAAGCCAAGGATCACATCGTTGCACGCGCGAAAGCGCTGAACGCTACCCACCTTCTGCCGACCGACTGGCCGGGCAGCACCAAGAAAAAGGAGAGCACCATCATGGATACTGACCTCCAGAAGCGCTTCACGGCGGCAAGCAAAGCGGCTATCAAGAAGGCCGATGACCACGTCAAGAAGGCGTCGTCCTCCCACGGTAAAGCGGTCGATGAGATTGAAGCCCTTCACAAGTGCATGGGCAAGGCTGCCGACGGCGGCGATGAGTTCAAGAAGCACCTCACGGCGCTTTCGGGACACATGAACGACATTGCCGACCACCACGAACTTGCTCACGCCGCACTCGGCAAGGCCATGACCGGATGGGATGGCGAGAAGGCGGAAACCGACTTGGGCGAGAAGCCTGATTCGGAGAATGTCGAAGAGCTTTCCACTCGGCGCATGACCGAAGGCGAAGTTGAGGGCAACACCTTCCGCGGCGCTGGCGATTCGCCTTATTCTGCGGCTGCGATTGCGACGATGGTCAAGGCCGCTGTGGCCGAAGCTACCGCCCCGCTGATTGCCGACAACGCCTTTCTCAAGGGCCAGATGTCCGTGATTGAGAATCAGCCCTCCGCCGGCCGCCGCCCGAAGCTGTTCGTTGCCAGCTCTACCGGGGATGTCTTCCCGGCCAGCGATGGAAAGGCTGACTTCAATCGGATGATCAACAAGTCGCTATCTGATGCCGACCCGAACGATCAGCGCAGCTCTGAGCAGGCAACTGCCCGCGCTTTCGGCCTGATGTGTACCCCCGGCAGCGGGTTTGCGAAGTCGATCAACGACCCCAACTTCAAGATTGACCTGGGCGGAAACTAGACCGTCCAGCGCAGTTCACAGCGGTTCCAGTTTGTAGTCAGCAACTCGGCAATAGGAGAATCTGAGATGAATGAATTCGATAAGTTCCTGCAAAGCGACACTTTCAAGCAGGCCATTGACGAGCGTGTTGGCACTCTCGCAAAGGCCGACACTGTTGACCAGAACACAGGGTTGGTGTGGTACGACCTGAGCCGCATCGTTCAGGAAATGCACCCGTTTAAGCAGTTGATTCCGCTGATTTCCAGCCTCCCCCGCGTTCCTGCCGATGGCGGCACGGCGCACCGTTGGAAGAGGGTCACCGGCATCAACGTCAACAACGTCTCCATCGGCGTGCCTGAGGGCGAACGCGCGGCCGCTTCCGCCATCACAGTTCAGGACCAGTTGGCGAGCTACAAGACGATGGGCCTCGAAGGGTCCGTGTCCTGGGAAGCCCGTCTGGCTGCTCTCAACCTCAAGCCCGATGCTCAGGGCGTGACGATTCAGGCCACGCTCCAAGGCGTCATGATTGGCGAGGAGCAGACACTCATCGGCGGCAACGCCTCCACCCCGCTGGGTATCACTCCCACGCCCACCCTGCAAGCTACCGGCGCTGGTTCGGCGCTGTCGAACGTATCCTACTACGTCGTATGCGTTGCCCTCAGTCATGCGGGATGGCGCACAGGCAGTATGGCGAACGGCATCCCCGGACAGGTCACACTGACCAGCACCACAGGAACCATCACCCAGGTTGGCGGCGGTTCGGCTCAACCTTCGGCGCAGGCCACCATCCCCCCGACGGCCGGCCAGATCATCACCGCCACCGTTACCCCCGTGGTCAACGCCGTAGCCTACGCGTGGTACTTCGGGACCGTAAGCGGCGCGACCCGGCTCCAGGGCATCACCACCACGAACCAGGCGAAGTTCAGTTCGGTCCCGTCCACTGTCAATCAACTGATCACCGCTCTCCAGGTCAACGGCGCGTATCAGGACAACTCGACCAACACCCTGCTGCCCGATGGCATTCTCAGCCAGATCAACGGCTCCGTGTCCGGTTCCGCTCCTGGCACCGCCATGGCAACCAACCCGAACCTGCCCGTTGTGGCCAGCGGTACTCTCGGATATGCGGGCTCCGGCGCGCTGATCTTCCAAGGCGCCAGCGGCAATGCGGGCCTGACGATTGCCGGTACCAGCATTGTCGAGTTCGATGCCGTCTTCCAGGCTGCCTACGACCAGTACAAGATTGGCTTTGACCGGATTCTGGTCAGCTCCACCGACCTGAACTCGAACATCGCTCAGTTCTTGAACACGGCCAGCACCAATAACAGTCTCCGCATGGTGTTTGAGGCGGACTCGGGCAGCGGATCTCAGATCGTTGCCGGGCGCGCGGTCAACGCCTACAAGAACAAGATCTACGGCAACACTCTGCCGATTGAAACGCATCCCAACCTGCCTCCGGGCACGATCCTCTTCTGGTCTGATCGCTCTCCGTACCCGCTGAGCGGTGTGGCCAACATCCTCGAAGCGCGTGTCCGTCAGGACTATGTGCAAGTGTCCTGGCCTCTGCGCACCCGGCGCAATGAGTACGGCGTGTATGTCGATGAGACATTCGCCCTGTACTTCGCCCCGGCCTTCGCCATCCTGACCAACATCAACCAGCCGACGGGAACCCAGACGTTCTAACCTACGGATGGATTTACAATGAGGCAGGCGGCGGCAACCAAACGCCTCCTGCCTTATTTTTTGGAGGGAATGAAATGGTCAGATTGCAGTGTCCTGAAGGAAATTCGCAGGTTTCTGTCGATGGCAGGAACTACCAAGCAGACGATACCGGGTTCGTGACCGTGCAAGAGGAGAGTGTCCAGAAGTTGCAAGCTATCGGCTTCAAGATTTCTCCAGTCAGCATGACGGTGAGTCAAGAGGACTTTGACGCCATCGCCGCGAACGCGAGAAATTTGAACTTGCCAGTACCGGGCGAAGTCAAGGTTGCAGGGAAGTCCAGCACGCGCATCACAGTGGAGTGATCAGATGCCTCATGCGGTTGATTTGACGACATTGACGGACCTGAAGAACTACATAAGCCCCGCTTTGGGCCAAACAACCGCATCAGATTCAGCACTGGCAAAGATCATCACTGCGGTATCGGACGGCATCAATCGCTATGTATCGCGCACCCTGGCTGTGGGAATGTTTGCCGAGGTCCGGAATGGGAATGGCCGGCGCTCAATGCGTGCGCTGATCTATCCGGTCCTGAACGTCTCATCTGTCGTACTGGCAGGATTCTACGGGGAAACAGGACACGTAATCCTCTCGTCTACGAACGGCTCAGCATCTCACCTGTCATGGGACAATTGGTTTATTAACCTACGCGATGAGTGCTTCTGGGAAGGTCGTCAGAACATCACTTTGAACTACTCTGGCGGGTTTATGACGCCGGGGCAGCTTGGGGTCCTGACCTTGCCGGGATGGACGGCGGCCGCAGTCACCCTGGCCAACGCGCAGATTCAGATAGGCGGATTCTACTATGAGTCCGTCAACGGCGGCACGACGGGCGCAACGGCGCCGGGAACATGGCTCCAGACGCGCAACTCCCTCACGAACGACAATGGCATCTTCTGGCGGTGCGAGGGCGCGATTCCGGTCCTGCCAAGCAATGCAAGCATGGTGCCTGACGATTATCAAATGGCCTGTTTGCAGCAATCGGCGCTGCTGTTCAAG
>QGNH01001711.1_pt2 | contig 11780 bp, 6 predicted proteins | sample 1735481 | NCBI WGS metagenome assembly QGNH01 (sample SAMN09239004, study PRJNA386568) | Viral metagenome, whole genome shotgun sequencing project. | reverse complement strand
CTCTCCCCTGCTGTCGAACCCGGGCTTATGAGCAGCGCGATGTACTGCGCGGAAGAGTTCAGAATGAGGCGGCAGCCGAAAGCATCTCAGAGGTTCTGGACTGGTGTCGGGACCCCGTTATGTGATCCAGGCTCAGTAAGAGTTACGACTGACTGTAGGCCTTGGCGAAGGCCGCTGGTGGTTGGTAGCTGAGAGCGCTGTGGGGGCGGTGGACATTGTAGGCGTGGCACCAGTCGGCATAGAGAACCTTGGCTTCCAGGATGCTGTCGAAGATCTCCCGGGCGAAGAGCTCGTCTCGAGCCCGACTGTTGAAGCTTTCGACGTAGGGATTCTGCCAGGGTGAGCCGGGGTCGATGAAGCTCGTGTGGGCACCGCTTTGTCGACACCAGTCCTGGATCGCCTGGGCAATGAACTCGGGACCGTTGTCGCAGCGCACATACTCGGGATAGCCGTGCCCCAGCGCTGCCTTGTCCAGGGCGGTCACCACAGCATCGGCGTTGATGGAGCGCCCCAGTGGGCCTTCCAGGCATTCTTTGGTGAACTCGTCGCACATCGACAGTACCTTGAACGGCCTTCCGTCCGAGGTCGTGTCGAACATGAAGTCCAACGCCCACACGTGGTTGGGCCGCTCTGCCCGTAAGCGGTCTGCCGGCACCGTGCTCTGGCCTAACCGCCGCCGCTTTGGCGACCGCTGCGGAACACGTAGCCCTTCGTCCCGCCACAGCCGCTGCACCCACTTGTGATTCACCTTCCAACCTTCCTGCCGCAGAGTTGCGTGGGCCCGCCGAAATCCCCACCTCGGCCACTTGGCGGAGATCTCCCTCAGCCGCCGGCGCAAGAACTCCTCTGGCGCTGCCACCGGGCGTGGCAGCCGTCGCTGGGTGGACCGGGGATGGCTCAGCGCCCGACACGCCTGCCGCTGGCTGGTGCCGTACTTCTCCACCAGGTGCAGTACCGCCTCCCGCCGGCGCGCCGGGCTCACCATTTTCCCGTGGCCACCTCCCGCAGCATCTCGTTCTGCAGCTCCCGGTCGGCAACCATCCGCTTCAGCCGCTGGTTCTCGACTCGCAGCCGCTTCAGCTCCTTGGCATCCTCAGCCTTCATGCCCCCGTACTGATTCCGCCACCGGTGCAAAGTCGCTTCACTGATCTCCAGGGCCTTGGCTACCGCGGCCACGTCCTGGCCCTGCCCAGCCAACTGGTCCGCTTCCCGCAACTTGCGGATGATCTGCTCCGGCGAGTGTTTCCTGCCTTTCACGTGAGTTCCTCCTGGGTCCTCTCGGACCTCCAAAGTCTCTCACTGGCACTGGATCACTTTTCGGGGGTCATGACACTGGCTCCGGACGGAGACTGAGGCTGTATACAACCAGGGCAGGTCCGTTCCCCGCGCCGAGGTGGTGCAAGCCCTCCAAAAGGCGGAGCTCGCCCGGTCGAAGCGCGAGATGTGGATTGAGCTCCGCCTGACCGAGATGCTGCGCCCATGAGCGGAGAGAAAGGACAGTCGCGCGCAGAGGCAGCATTGTATTCGCTCGCCGACCACGACCTCATCGAGGACAGGCTGGTTGAGCAACTCGACCATGAGCCGATTCGCCGGAACCCCTTTTTGGATATTTGGCGACTTCGGGGCCTTTCGGGAACTCGGGCGCTCCAGTGGGAACGCGGGCGGTCGATAAGTTCTACAACCTGGTCAGGTTCAAGGCGCAAGGTCGTCAGGTAGCCCGCTTGCTTGCTAAGCCCTGAGGGCCACCCACGGGAGCGCATCGGCCGCGATCAGCCGGTTCAGGGTGTCCCGGAAGAGGGATGAAGCGTCCCAACGTGCACGAATCAGTCGGCGAGAACTCGGTCAAACCACAGGATGGCGGCTTCACCCTCCTTGCGCGTGACCTCATCCACGGTGCGGCTGTGGCGGATTGCATTTCTCAGCTCACCGAGTTGGGCAAACTTCGCTGATACCAGCTCCTTAGTGGCGAAGAGACCCTCAAATTCAGACCATAAAGACTTATTCGTGATTATATCCTCGAGTTCTCGCAGGTCACAGTACTCAAGCTGCAACTCGATGCTGTGATCGCTGTGGCGAGCCATAGTCGGGTCCTTGCGGGAGCGAGTCTCGAGCCGTTCTTTGACCTTCTGGATGACGTGTGATGGCAATCTTGTCGGGTCGCCTTGCAGGGTCGTTGCAAGTAGATGCCGAAGCCCTAGCTCTACGACCTCAATCTTGGAGTCAAGCTCCCGCAAGGCCGGCGACAGGTCCAACCTTGCCTTGATCAAGAGAGACTCAATTGCATCTTGAATTGTCTTCTGCCGCTCCGTGATAAAGGCCTCGAAGTCGCTCGGGGTGAATGGGTCTCGAAGGAGCATGTCGAATGCGGACGCGGAAATAAAGTGCGACTCGAGCGTTCCCTGCACCACGGCCTCGCCATTCTCGCGGATTAGACGGGGCAGGTACTCGTTCGGTAGGCGGTTGCTGATTACATGCCGATTAGTCTCCCCTGATAGGGGTGTTCGATTCAGCACGGTGTCGATCAAGGGTCCCACCTCGGGCTCCTGACCACCCCAATCCTTGGGGACGATATGGTGATCATCGAGGTCCCCATACTGAGGGACGTTTCCCGTGAGCCAGTCGCGTGCGCCGTTCAGAACGAGAAGATTAAAGACGCCATTGTAAACGGAGGTGCCCCGCCGCACCTCCTTCCGCAGGTCCATTGCCCGAAAGCGACTCTTGAACTCGTCCAGTAAGGCAGGTTCTGAGGTGTCGTCTGCGAACCATTGTCTTACATCAAGATAGTCGCGTGCGGCTGTGGATTCGACCGCGCCTGAGTACCGACTAGTGAAGACACTTGCCCAATACCAATGCCGAACCTTTCGCTGGGCGTCAAGACGTCGACTAGGATCGACCGCACGGGCCTCGACCTGGAGCGCCGCGAACACTGGAAGAATGGACACGTATGGTAGATACTGGGGCGCGATCACGCCAAACTCCTGCGGATGTCGAAGAAGTGCAATGGCCTCCGTCATCGCTGACACAGCGCGCTCCCACAGCTGCTCGAATGCCTCTACATCCGGAATAAGCACCTCAGAGCGCAGTGACCCGTCGGACTCACGGACAGACTTCGTCTGACCGGGAAGGAGATAGTAGAGGTATTTAGGGGAGCAATATGCTTGTCGAAGTATTGACATCACCTGAAGCAGGTGCACGTTCATTCGTCCTGGCTCTATGAAGTCGAGGCGCGGTGCAGCGGTTCGCCACATCAGCTTGAGCTGCAGGCCCTTCGGCTTGAGCAGTGCATTCATGAGATCGAAGACATCGAGCCGGATTCCCTTACTGTTCACCTGGGTGAAGATGTCGCATACCTTGGCCAATTCCAGGTCGCGGTCCAGCTCGACAAAGGCAATCTGATATTGTTCGGTGATCCCCTTAACATGCTCGCCGAACGCTCGGGCACCCTCAATGTGGCGCGAAGCGCTAGCTGCGGAAGCCGAGTCGCTGTCCGACCGGGCCTCATCGGCGCGAAGCTGCCAATACTTCTCGTACCCTTGAAACCAGATGGGTAGCTCCCATCCGCCTTTGCCAATCACTGATAGTGGGAAGAGGTGGCGCTGGTACTGCTCGTCGACATCATTGAGAAGCTTGAGGGAGGAGGCTGTCCAGTCATATTGAAAGGCCTCGTCGTATGCTTCTTCCAGGAATTGATCCACACGAATCGAGAAGACGTAGCGGCTCGCTCGATTGGGAAGTGGCACGTCGGGTGCGACGAGCGTGTAGTACAGGGCTGTTAGCCGTTGCTGACCGTCCAGCACGATGTGTTCGGGGTGACCTTTGTCAGAGAACCCGTAGATGTCTTCACACGCAAGAGCCTTGAACGTCTCAGGTTTGCCTTTCCAGAGGAGCAAGCCCCCAATATAGTAATCGAGGAAGATTGAGCGGAGTAGGTCACGCACGTCCGACGGTTGCCACTCAAATTCGCGCTGGAAGTCAGGGATCACAAAGCGTCCATCTTTAAGCCTCTCGAGAAGCGCAATCAGGCTAAGATGGTCAGGCTTCTGAGCGTCCTTCATATATTCGGCCTCCGAGGGTGAGCCACGTCGCTGTTAGAGAACACGGGTCGAATCATCGGTGTCGGCATACCCCCGCGAGCCATATGGAGAGAGAGTGGCCGAGAGCAACCAGCTTGGATGTGTAGAAGGGGGGCTAGCATGCCGGAGAGCCATGGTATCTAAGGCAGGACTCACGGTTACCGCGAGTTACCACGCTTGAGCCACGAATCAGCAAATCATCACCCGCCGTTAGCATCACTCTCCCCGGTTGGGGCTGGGAGAACGTACATCCAGCAGACTACCCCAATGTCGGCTAGTACGATCGGAGTCAGCGGTGGAGTTGCGGGCACCGCGTGCAGCCCAAAATCATCAACCACCCCCACGATCCGCTCGGCGGCCTGCTCCGGGGAGATCGCCATGGTCTCGAGGTCGTGACGTATCGCACCGAGCGCTCGCCGCACGGTCGAGCTCCGTTCGACAGAGAGGGCTTCATCGGCTCTAGCCGCCCCCACCGGCAGGGCTACGGTTGGATCGCGAAGAAGGTCCAGTGCGAAACGTTGCGCCGGCCCGAGGCTCTGTGCTTCGGCCCGCGGATCGGCAAGCCGGTTGTGCGTCTCCACGATCGATCTGGAGGCTTCGCCCCAAGCTAACTCCAGGTCGATCCCGACAGCCTCCGCAAGTGGAGCACTGCCCGGATCGATGCGGCGGAGCATCTGCGCGTCCTCGGCGATCACGTCTCCCGACGACTCCACGTAGCGCCAGTAGCGGCGGCCCTGGGCACGGCACGCAAAGAAGATGCCCTGGGCACCCCGGGAGGGCACATCCTGGCCCTGCCGGTAAGCGGCCCCCACACCCCACGGGAGCTGCTGTAGGCGCGTCAACTCTCCCTCGGATACAGCGCGCATGAGTTCCGCCCTGAGCTCCTCGCCAGCAAAAGCGCCGCCGAGGGCTCCGCCGTCGTCGTCCAGAAGTTCCGGGTCCCCTCCAGCGAGCTTGTCTGCATAGGCCCTCAAATCGGCGAGCGCGCTGCCAGCTACCACTTCCAGCTCCATCCCAAAGACGCTGGCAGCGAAGATCTTTCGCCGAATCGTCGCCTCCAGCCCTAGCAGGGCCTCGAGCTCGCCCGGTACCGGCAGCATCGTCGTCAGCGTGACGCGTTCGTGGGGACTCTTGAGTCTCATCACGCGGCCGTACCGCTGGACGACGCGCTGTGGGTTCCAAGGCATGTCGTAACTGATGACTTGAGCAGCCTGCTGCAGGTTTTGGCCTTCTGAGAGCACATCGGTCGAGAGCAGCAGATCAACCTCGCCGTCGGGAGGTTCGTATCCCTCGCGCACCACCGTGTCCGGGCAAAAGCGGCCGAGCGCACGAAGACGGCTGTCGGGATCCGTTTCACTCCCGATGACGGTTACACGCCGACGCCCTCTCAAGATCTCAGGCAGGTTTGCGTCCAGGTATCCGATCGTCTCTCCATATCCCGCGAATACAGCGATCTTCTGTGCTGGCGACTCCTGGAGCAGTAGTCGAAGCATCGCCAGCTTAGGGTCACCGGCCGCACTCAGACCTTCCAACTTGGTCCGAATCAGCACGAGTTGGGCGCGGTCGGCGGCTACGTGATCGCGATACTCAGGTCGGAAGGTGGAAACGGGAAGGGCCGCCAGGTCGGCCTCGAGCTGCTCCTCTATCCACCCAGCCGCTCCCGCCTCCTCTATCTCTACGTGGGCTGCCTCGCGTAGCACCTCGCGCGACGGCACGCGGCCTTGGTTCCATGCAGCCAGGAACGCATCGTGGGCTGCCATCATCCGCTCCACTGTCTTGAGGCAGGCCCACCAACAAGACTCAAAACGCTTGAGTATTCCCGATTGGAGCAGCCCAGCCAGCGTCGCCTCTTCAACGGCTTCGGCACCCCCGACCAAGTAAGCGCTCGGGCGGTATCGCGCCATAGTCAGCGCTGCGATGCCATTGGTGATGTCGTGGAACAGGCCGGAGTGCTGAGCATCCAGGTCATACCGCTCTGTCGTCGGGTTCGGCACCGGGAACCTGACGGGTGTCCCGTCAGGGAACACGGCGCCCGGATGATGCTCCTCGATGAACCTGCGGTCACGGCGTACTGAGACTAGATCCGCCAGCGGAAAGAGGATGTCGGGATCAAGGTTTTCAGGATCCTTCTGGTTGGCGCCCGCGCGTATGAAGAGTGAGCGAATGGACGGGATGCCGACGGCCGCGAATGCCGTGTCGTGACGGGCAAACACCATGACCAGGTTGTAGAGGTCCCAAAGGCCATTGTTGATCGGCGTAGCGGTAAGCAGTACCAGGTCCTTGCGCTCCCCACCCAATAAGCGTTCCATCGCCCGGTACCAGGTGGTCGCCGCGGTCCTGAGGGCGTGACCTTCGTCCACAATGATCAGTCGGTAACTGTCTTTGGAGCTGTGCAGCACGCGGCGGCGGGCGTGGGCGTCGGGCGCAAGTTGCTCATCGCTTGCCAGCTCCTGGTAGCTGATGAGCTGCGCCGGCAGGCGCGCCTGATCCAGCCGTTCGCTCCAGATCGGCTTCAACTGGGCAGGGCAGACCACCAGGACATGAACTCCACGGCGGAGTGCGTACTCCTCGACAAAAGCTAATCCCACCTCTGTCTTACCAGTCCCTACGCCATCTGCGTAGATAACCCCATGGAAGCGCTGGAGGATAGCCTTGGCCCGTTCGTAACCGTCACGCTGGAATGGCGCGAGCCGAACCGCTGATGGGGGAGGCCCGGTGGGCGCTCCGATGTTTTCCTCGGCGTAGAGCTCGAGCAACGCCCGGAGGTAGATCGTGTGCGGGTCGAGCAGACCGGGGTCTGGGAATAGCAGCTCAAGAAGCTCCGCCTTGTAATCGCTGGCCTCATCCCAAAGCGCGTCGAACCACCCGATAGCCTCGCCGACGATCGGCGGATCGTAGTGCGTAAGCCCCAGCTCCAGGTTCCGGTTGAGACCCGAGAAGGTCAGGTTGGCCGACGTGACCAGTGCAGCCCGCCCATCCTCAGAATCGCCAAAGAGGTAGGCCTTGCCGTGAAGGAACTGGGTCAGGAAGCGCCGCACCTCCACCTCAGGCGACTTGAGCCACGTCTCCACGGCGCCCAGTTCCTGGGCGGCTCGGCTGGGCGGGAAGCGGGCGAGGTCGCGCTCGCCGGCCAGACTTGAGAGCGCTTGTTCAAACCTGGTGAGTGGAAGCTCTGCTCCCAGTCCAGGATCAGGGGCCGCCCCAAGAAGGAGCCTGACGCGCCGGTCAGTGACCGCCGCCGCTGCTTCCCGAAGACCGCCGATGTTCACGTAGCCCGTGGCGATGGACAGCCGGTGCTGGGGCGCAATGTCGCCAGCCAAGTATCGCAGCGCAGCGGCGTGGCTGGATTCTTCGCCGAGGTTGTCTACGAGGTATGGCCGCCCCGGCACTAGAGTTCGGCCAGACGGGCGACGAGGCGCTCACGGTACGCGGCGGGGACTGCATCTAGGGTGAAGTCGTGAAAGATCAGGATCAGGTCGTCGGGCGAAAGGCTCCAGGCCCGTGCGACTTGGGCGTCAATCTCGAGGCGCAGCGTTTCACGCTCCTCATCACTCAGGTCGCGGGTCTTCAGTCCAGTCTCAGCAGCGAAGTCGGCAAAGCGATCGTCGGTACACGAGAGGCGGGCCGCCGCATGGGAGATCGCATCAAAGTCACCGTCGGACAGCGCTGGCAGCCGCAGGCCCTCGAGGATGAAGAAGTTCAGGTTAATCTCGACAAACCGCCGCGCCTGCCAGTCGAAGGGCAGGCTGTTCATGATGGCCAGGCACGCACCTTGTTCAGGTGGACCGCCCTCGACAAACGCCAAGTAAGGGGCTTTATTTGTCAGCAGCACGCCACTTGGAATGAGGCACGCTAGAACAGTGCGAGAATTCGTCCGGTTGGTTACATCGCGGAACGCGACCCTAGCCCCTGATAGGGCACGCAGAACCGCTGCGCGGCGGGTCTCGACCGATGACTTGTCAGCGACCAAGGAACCACTCCCAGGTCGAGGCTTCCGGATCTTCGTGAGCAGCGCCTTGGATTCCGGGCAAAATCGCGCCGCGAAGCCGTTGGGGGCGTATTGATCAAAGCTCTCTCCCTTCCAGAGGGAAAGGCCCTCGGTAGCTCCACGCCACAGGGTGGCGTCGTTCGTCTCATGAAGCTCTCCGACAGGGAAGCATTGCCAGCGCCCTGCCGGGCCGAGCGGGAACGGGTCGCCAGTACGCAGCCGAGCTAGTAGGTCTGCCTCTTGCTCGTCGCGGACCAGAGGCACCATCCGGCCAGGACCGTAGGCGGCCTCCGACAGCTCGACGCCTTGGGAAGCTGCCTGTCGATCCCACTCTTCAAGTGACGCAGCGACCCCGGCCACGCGGACGAGGTGTCCTGTAGGGGCGGCGTGCGCGGCGGCAGCGACCAGACCGACCGTGTAACGCGGCTCGGAGTCAAAGGCCCACCGACCAGAGTTGAGCAGGAAGTCGAGCCGGTGACAGGTGGTCTTCTCAAACAGCCAGGCGCGGAAACCACTGGAGCCATCAGCCACAAACGTCGAGCGCGGGAGGACCACCCCTAGCTCACCACTTTCCCGGAGCAGCAAGCGGTAGCGCTGGCAGAAGTACTTGTAGAGGTCGGGGTCCCCCGCCATCGAGTCGTACTCTCCCCGTGCCAGGTAGCGGCGATGCTCTGCTGCCTGTGTCTGCGCCTTTTGCAGACGACTACTCAGCTCGGGGCGATCTGCGAGTAACCGGTCGATGGCTAGGCCACGATCGTGCTCCGCCATACCACGGAGCCCTGGTGAGAAAAGTGCGTAAAACGCGAGCTCCTCGATCGTAACCTCGTTCCAGGGCGGATTGCCAACCACTGCGTCGAAGCCCGGGCGGTCCCGCGCGAAGACTCTCGGGAACGCTAGAGGCCAGTGCAGGAACACGTGTTGGGTGGCGGCTCTTTCGGCGGCGGCGCTCAGCTTCGAAACAGTCCCATCCAGAATCTCGCCGCCATGGACCTCTACCTCTTGCCGGCTGCCGCTGACACCAAACGCCTCCGCAGTCCAGAGGTCGAAAATCCGCCGTAGGGCAGCCGTAGCGGACCTCGCCTCCTGGCCAGCTGCTTCGCTAGCCGCGACCTCGTCAGGATTGCGGTCCTCCCCTGAAGCAGCACGCGCGGCCGCCATCGCTGCTGCGTCCATCTGCGACTCAAGCCCCAGATTGAACAGAGTGGCTCCGCCGGCGCTCACCGACTCCGTCCGGGCGACGCCGACTAGAGAGTTGCCAACGCAGAGGTTGCCATCGAGGTACGCAAGGCTCAAGCCCGGCACAAAGGAGGCTAGCCAAAGTGACAGCTTGGCCACCTCAACGCCCATTGGACTCACGTCCACCCCGTAAACGCAGTGCTTGAGCATGAGGCGCCTGATCAGTACTGCGTCGTCGATCGCCGATCCTGGCAGCGCTCCAGCTCGCAGTCGTGTGACCGCCGCGGCGATGTCGGGTAACGGGCGCTCGGCCAAGAAGCGCACGGTGCGATCGGCCAAGAAGCTGGTCACTTCAACTAGGAAGTGGGCACTGCCGCAGGCCGGATCGACTACCGCGAAGTCGAACAGGTGTCGTGCGGCGTTAGAGGCATTGCCCTCGGCCATGAGTCGGACCTCGTCGAGGTGTCTCTCGAATGCGGGGACAACCGACTCCTTGATGAGATGGCGCACCAGCTCCGTTCGGGTGTAGTAGACGCCGCCAGACTTGCGGCCACCCTCGTTTCCCATCCACAGCAGGGAGCCGGCAGCAACTGCAGACTGCTCGCCCGGCACCGGAGGTCGGTATCGGTCCTTGCCGGGATCGTAGACAAGGGATCGCTCGGCCGCAGATAGTCGGAGCGAAAGGAGGGACTCGTAGATGTGGCCCAAGTGCCCGATCTCGAGCGTCGAATAGTCAACCCCCGTAACCGTCTCAGGGTCGCGACCGATCGCCGTCAAGACATCTGCGAAGTCCGGGTCTGTGAGTGAGATCCGCTCCAACATTGCAGCGCCGTCGAAGCCGTCGGCGGCGAACAGTGCTCCGTTGTAGGCCGGCACACCCCAAGCAGGGTTCCCGGTACGCATGGCACGGACCACCACCTGGGACCGGTCCCAGAGCGAGGTTGAGCGGGCTCCAAGGCGCTCGCGGGTCTCCGTAGCCTCGCGCACCAGAGAGGTAATCGACGCCAGCTCGTAGGAGCGGTTGTCCATTGGCAGGTAGCGGGAGCTCTCGGCAAATAGGAGGAAGAGGAGCCGGAAGACCAGCGTGAGGGCCGCCCGCTCGAACTCAGCAAGTTGCGGTTCCGAGTTGAGATCAATTCCGTTCGCGCGGGCCCAGAACTCGAGCCCGCGTGCGAGGGCCGGGAGGGCTGACTCCTGGATCCGCTCGTCCAAGCGTTTCCGCAGCGCGGCCCCAAAGTCGGCCGCCTCTCGCTCCAGCGCTATGAAGCCACCCTCAGCAAGGTAGGCCGGGCCGAGGAGCGCCAGGAGCGGACGATCGGAGGATTGGAGCAGTTCCGCGTCCAAGTCCACGTATCTAGAGGTGCTTCCGGCAGTGCTGGTGAAATGGAAGAGCCGAAACCGTGCACCGGCGGTGAGCAACCCGTACGCGACTCCCTCAGCGATGCAGTCATTGAGGAGTCCACCCTCGGGCGGCCGGCCGTCCGGGTCAAGCTTCGAGAATTCCGACGAATCGGCCTTTGGGTGAACCACTGCCACAGGGCCGCTGCCGAATCTCAGGAGATAGCCACGCAGGGGCAGCCTGTCGATCTGGTATCCGAGGGCAGTCAGGTAGGCTCGCCAGTCACCGTGGGCCGGTACCGCCTCGATCGCAGCTCCCGCTGCGGCCCATCTGGCTGGGTCCAGGCGCAGCCGACCGTCAAGGGTATGCATGGTTAGGAGGTCGCGCAGGCGTAGACCTGCAACGCCGGACGTGTCCAGCCGCTCGAGATCGCCAGCGAGTTCACGAACCGCCTCAAGCCGCGGCAGCGACGAGATCTGCCGTAAAAGGCGCTCGAGGGCTTGTTCGTCGACCCTCCGCAAGGGGCCGGCGCCATCGACAGGTCCAATAACCGCGATAGCACCAGCGTCCAGGTCCTCATCTGCCACGAGCAGAAGGGGAACGGCCCCGCGATGCCGGTCACGCCAGGTACGTCTGAGGTCTGCCTCCGAGTGCCACGCTGTGGTCGCTACCTCAATGCCTGCCACCTCGACGGAGACAGTGATCGGTGCGGCAGCAGCCAGCGGGTGGCAGCCTGGCCAAGCCGAAAGTTCGGAAAGCAGCTCACTCGCGCTCACGGGGTGACGGACCTCGAGTCGCAACGCAGCTGGCTCACCACGAGAAGGGATGATATGGGTGGCGAAGAGACTACGGACGGCATTGTCTCGATCGGCGATCGGTCGACTTCGGTTGCAACGTCCCATCGTCCACGAGCCAGCGAACCTATTCGGCTTTGACCGGCTCTAGGCCGCCACGCGCAGTCGGACACTCGGCAGGCGTAGTGACTCTTATCTCCCCCCTCACCCCGCACCGCCCACCAGCTGGTCCATCTCGCCTCCCACCCCCCAATCCTACTTCCTAATCGCCCCCGCTCCCCGCAATGGGCCGCCCCAACCTCGCGCTTGGGGCGGGTCCGCCCTGCGGGCCGCCACATTACGCAGGGGGAGGGGAGAGGGAGATCGGGGTTGGGGGAGCGGGTCACCGCTGGCGAGAGGGGGCCGGAGGC
>QGNH01000973.1_pt2 | contig 11792 bp, 10 predicted proteins | sample 1735481 | NCBI WGS metagenome assembly QGNH01 (sample SAMN09239004, study PRJNA386568) | Viral metagenome, whole genome shotgun sequencing project. | reverse complement strand
GTGGAAAGATGGTGCTACACAACGATATGTCGAGTACGATGCGTGGCGCTCAACGAAGCGCCAGCGTGCCACCGTACCGAAGCCACGCACTATTCGCAATGCACAGTATAGAGACGTAGAGCGGCTATATAGTGGCCCACAGCGCCATAGTGGTCTACTCTGTGCTTACTGTGGTGCGTCGGCACAGGCAATAGACCACAGACCGCCGCGAAGCGTGGTTGTAAGGCGTGGTGCTGGTGATGTGGCCGTCTGTCTACGTGTGCCGTCGTGCAACGTGTGCAACTGGTGGCTTGCGGCCAAGCCGTTCCTTACTGTAGAAGCTGCACGACAAGCGGTCGCACACCACCACTTAGAGCGCGTCGGCTAGGCTGTAACGGTGCCCCTGGTTGCTTTTGTAAACGGGTGTGTGTTGTTTACTAAACAGCAAACAGATGTGTGTGACTAAGTTAGGTGCCATTCTACAGCTTCGGCATAGCGTCGTCGTGGTTCGTGGCTGGAGTGTGATAGTATAGCCCCACGACAACCGAGTTAGCCCGCGAACGAGGCGAATAACCCCTTGAAACGGAAGGGCCAAGGTACTTAGCGCGTGACGGATAGAGGGTGTCGCATGAGGCCGGGAGCACGCTAGGCCCAGGCTTTGCGCGCCATATCCTGTAGTATGCTACAAAAGTCTGCGAGAGAGAAACCGCAGCGACAGTCTAAATTGTGACACTCGTTTGCTTACCTCTATAGGAGCGTGCCCCGTGGCCGAGATTGCACCCGGCACGGACGCCCTTATAGGCCGCAATGAGATAGCCGACCTGCTAGGCGTTACGCCGCGCCACATCTCTACCCTACGCCGCGACGGTCTCCCCAGTGTGCGCGTCGGCAGTGCCCACAAGTACAGCGGCCCGGCCGTAGTCCAGTGGTACATCACCTACAAGCAAGAGCCCGAGAAGAAGGGCACCATTGACCTGAGAGCCGCAACCGCCAAAGCCGAAATGGCGGAATATGATCTAGCCAAAGTCCGCGCTGAAACGGTCAGCACAGATTATATGGCCGCACAGCTTGCGGCACTCGGGTCTAAGGTGCGTGCGAAGCTGCAAACGCTCCCCGATAAGTACGCCGCAGAGTTGACGGATATGGCGACGGAAGATATTCGCGAGCTATTGGGCACTGCGGTACGCGAAGTATTGCAGATGCTACAGGCAATTCCCGATGAGTTGGACGCCGAAGAAGCCGCTGCTGACAGTGAAGACTCTATCTTGGACTCGGCAGATGATGAGGATGGGGAGTAATGGAGACGCATCCAACCGCTATGCGGGCATGGCGTGCGCGTCGTCGCGACCTGTACCGCAAGGTTTTCATCCCCGCACCACGCCTAACACTCTCACAGTGGGCTGATAAGTACCGAGTACTGTCAAGATCCGCTAGTGCAGAGCCGGGCCAATACCGCACGAATCGTTTTCCGCCGCTTCGCGGGATCATGGACGCGATGTCTGACCCGCGCATCGAGCAAGTGGTGGTAATGAAGTCTGCACAGGTGGGCTACACGGAAGCCCTGGTCAACTGTGTCGGCTACTACATCCATCAAGACCCATCACCCATTCTGGTTGTCCAACCGTCTGTCGATATGGGCCGCGCGTGGTCAATCGACAAACTCGCACCCGCGCTGGCTGACAGTCCGGTCCTCAAGGACTCTGTACAAGAGCCACGATCCCGCGACAGCGGGAACACGATTCTCCATAAGGTATTTACAGGCGGTCATCTCACGGTTGTAGGTGCAAACGCACCTGCCCCGCTAGCCTCACGCACGATTCGCGTAGTGCTTGTAGACGAAGAGGACCGTTTTCCTGACTCAGCGGGAGATGAGGGCGATCCGGTTAGCCTCGCAGAGAAGCGTACGCTGACCTACGGCACGCGGCGCAAGATCATTCGCGGCTCGACGCCGAAGCTGAAAGGCTTTTCGCACATCGAGCGTGCCTATAATGAGAGCGATCAGCGTGTGTACATGGTGCCGTGTCCTGATTGCGGCCATAAGCAACGCCTACTGTGGAAGGGTTTGATATTCGACAGTAAAAACTTCAATGGCGATGTCACCTACTGCTGCGAGAATTGCGCGAGCGCGATTCCTGAGTCAAAGAAGCGCAAGATGGTTGCAGACAAGGAAGCGGGCGGTGATGCGGAGTGGGTAGCATTGAATCCCACATCTCATATCGTTGGATTTCATATCAGCGCCCTATATTCACCGTGGATAACGTGGGCAAAGATTGTCACCGAGTTTCTTGCAGCAAAGGGTAGCCCCACACGTCTTCAGACATGGACAAACACAGTGCTTGGCGAGACGTGGGAAGTCATGGGAGAGGCTATCGAGCCTGAAAGCCTGATGGCACGGCGCGAGAACTACAGGGCGGAAGTGCCACACGAAGTTGGCATCCTTGTGGCAGGCGTCGATGTACAGGGCGACCGCCTAGAGTTGAACACATGGGGCATTGGCATTGGCGAAGAGTCGTGGAGTATTCGGTCTGTGCAGCTATGGGGAGATCCCGGCACGCCCGACGTGTGGAATCAGCTTGATCGTGAGTTGCTAAAGCCCTACAAGCATGAAGGTGGGCGAGAGATTCGCATTCAGGCTACGGCTATCGACACAGGTGGACACAACACGGATGCTGTCTACCGTTTCGTTGCACCGCGTCAGGGACGCCACGTCATCGCGATCAAGGGTGTAGGTGGGGATGGTGCGCCGTTACTAGGTCGGCCAGGGAATCCAAACTCGATGGGCGTCCTACTGTTTCCAGTCGGCACCATCACTGCAAAGGACATCATTTTCTCTCGACTGCGTATTGCTGCACCCGGTCCCGGCTATGTTCACTTTCCGATGGACGCCGATACAGAGTGGTTTGCCCAACTCACGGCCGAAAAGGTTGTGGGGCATATCAGCCGTGGTCGTCGGACACGTACTTATGAGCCGATGCGCCCCAGAAATGAGGCGCTAGACATGCTGGTGTATGCACTCGCAGCCTTCACGCACCGGGGCAGAGTGGATTTGGTGGCATTGGTGAAGGAACTAAACCCCGAGCCAGAGCCCGATACGGCAACAAACGGCAACATTATTGCCGCTCCCGAGCCCCCAGCCATCACCGAAATACCGACTACGGCCATGCGCCCACCTGTTCAGCGTCCCGCTATTCGTCGTGGTGGACGCGACTACATGAATAGTTGGCGGTTTTAGATGTGACGTAACGTCTGTACTTGTGAAGAAGTATTTAGTGGATCGACATAACGACGCCCGCATAGTTGGGGCGTCTTTTTCTTTTTCCCCGTGTCCATGAGACAACCGAATGGCCGCCCCCACACCCGATGTTCCGCAGCGTGTGCCACCACATTTTTGGGCTGGCGACACGGTTTCTTGGACATCGAGCTTTGATGACTACTCGCCTGCTGATAGTTGGGTGCTCAGTTTTGCATTTGCTGGTCCCACAACTTTGCAAGTTACCGCCATCACGGACCCCAACAACTCTACTGGGTTCCTGACGACGCTGACCCCGGCGCTCAGTGAAGCACTTGTCCCCGGAGTGTATCGCTATACCGGCCGTGTCACACTCAGCGGCGTTGTTACGACGGTGACGGGTGGGACGGTTGAGGTTCGCCCAGACCCTAACCTCGCAGCGGGTCGCAGTCAGCAGAGCTTTTTAGAGCGTCAGCTTGCGGCTGTTGAGGCTGTGCTAGAGGGACGCACGCCAAAGGACGTGGAATCATACAGCATCGCGGGCCGCAGCATAACGAAAACCCGGCTTACCGATCTTTGGAAGCTGCGTAACGCCCTTGCGTGTGCAGTCAATCGCGAGCGGCGCGGTGGGCAACTCACGCGCGACTATCTCATCCGCTTCGGACCCGCGCAAATCACAGAGCCCGAGTACCTGCTGCTGCTCCAGTCCGCAGCATATGGAGAGTTCTAATATGGCAGGCACCGCGCTAGTAAAGAGCCCCGGCAGATTCAAGCGTGCGCTCATCGAGTTGGGTGTGATAAATCGTCCGCTGACGAAGCGTGTATATGAAGCCGCCCAGGTCAGTCGTTTCACGGAGGACTGGTTCGCGTCGATCATGTCGCCGCGTCAAGAGATCCAATTCGATCTCATCAAGATTCGCGCGAGAGCACGCGCACTGGTCCGTGATAATGCGCTGGCCCGTCGTTTTATCGGTATGTGTCAGGCGAACGTCGTAGGTCCAAAGGGAATCCGTCTCAGGGCGCGCACACCGACAATTGATGGTGGTGAGTTGCGGAGTCCTGAGAATGCGGCTATTGAGGACGCTTGGCGTGTGTGGGGCACGATGGAAAATGCCTCATTGAGTAAGGGGCAGTCATGGTTAGATCATCAGTCTGGTGCAGTAGCCGCCATGCACACGGACGGCGAAGCCCTATTCCGACTTATCAAGGGTGCTAAAAATGCCTTTGGTTTCACGCTCCAACAGATTGACGCCGACCTTTTGAATCAGGAGGTCAATCTACAGGGTGCCCCCGGCAAGAATAGCATCACGATGGGTGTTGAAACCAACCCGAACGGCGAAGTAGTGGCCTACCACTGTTGGAAACGCCACCCGACCGATTCGATGCCGGATCAGGGAATTATAGTAATTCCCGCCGATGAAATGATCCACCTGAAAAATCCGCTGGGTTTGCGGATTGGGCAGGTCCGTGGTGTGTCGTCCTTCGCGGCTGTAATGATGCCGCTTCGGATGCTCGGTGCGTATATCGAAAACGAGTTGATTGCCTCACGGGCATCGTCGGCTAAGTTGGGCTTCTTCCTCCCGACTGCTGAGACGGCGATGACCAGCCAGGAGACAGCAACTACGATACATCCTTCAATGGATATGACGCCCGGTAGCTGGTCTGAGTTGCCGCCCGGCATGACTGTAGACCACTACGATCCCCAGCATCCGATGCAGCAGTTTGGGGATTTCATTCGGGCGACACTCCGTATCGTGTCAACCGGGCTCAACGTCTCCTTTTCCTCACTTACCGGAGACCTGTCGGCTGCAAACTATTCCTCATCGCGTGCTGGACTGATTGAGGAACGGGAGCAATGGCGTTTGCAGCACTCATACCTCATTGAACATTTCTTGCGGCCCGTCTACAAGGCGTGGCTACCGATGGCGGCATTGAGTGGGCAACTCAAGATCCCACCGCAAGACCTGATTGCTCTTGCCGAGCCCACATTCATCCCGCGTGGCTGGCAGTGGACTGATCCGCTAAAGGATCGACAAGCCGCCGTCATGGGGATTCAGAATGGTTTGTCCTCACGCACGATAGAAGCGGCCGAAGAGGGCCACGACATCGAAGACATATTCCGCGACCTCGCAGATGAGGACCAGTTGGCAGCGAAACACGGAATCACATTGAACACGGCACCGCCAATGCCGCCACATCCTATGGGGGGAGGCCCCGCTAATGCCGAACCAAGCACTACCGGGGACTCCGGTAACACAGGAAGCCCCGGAGACGCAGACAGTGGACAGTAAAGCGCAGTTGGGAATCTTCTATCGAGCCGTCACGATTCATCCGGTTGATCCGGCGTACCCTGGAGATGCAATTCCCGGTGTGAAAGAGTCTGACACCCGTATTCCAATTTCAATTAGTTCCGAGTCTCCCGTCACTCGACAGGGTTGGAATGGTTCCTTTGTTGAAGTGCTCGGCCATAAGCCGAGTGAAGTTGATATGGGGCGTGCGAAAACGGGCCTGCCCCTGGTAATGGAGCACGATTTGAGCAATCCCGCGAATCACATTGGGGTTGTCGAAGACATTACGCTGAAGGACGGAGAGTTGCGCGGCATGGCGCGACCGTCAGAGCGGCCAGATGCACAGGCCATCTTCAGTGATATGCGGTCGGGAATCCGGCCGAACATATCTGTTGGGTATCGCACGAAGGAACTGACGCAAGTTGGTAAGGGCGATCCCAAGACGAACACCCCACCGACGTACCGTGCGACGAAGTGGGCTCCACATGAAGTTAGTTCAGTAGCGGCCGGTGAGGATTATACGGTCGGCGTGGGCCGCGCGATTCACGAGGACGCGCTACCCGTAGTAATCCGTTCCCTCGCAACCGTGGACGCAATAGCGCCACAACAGGAGAGCATTCAAGTGCCCGAAGCTGTAATCACCCCTGTGGTCGTCCCGGCCACGCCCGCCGTGCCCGCTGTTGTGGTTGGGCCAGATTTGGCGGTAGAAAACACCCGTGGACTGGCCGCTTTGGCGACCACGCACGGGCGACAGAACGACTTGCCGTCTTGGATTACGGCTGGTCGGAGTGTGAAAGACATCAGCGATGAGATCATGGCTGCATACGCCAAAAGGGCGGCTGGGCCAGCGGTTGATTCGACTGCTGCTGCGATTGGTGTCAGCGCCAAAGAGATGTCGAAGTATTCGATTTCTCGCGCCATCCTGAATCATTCGGATGGTAAGCGTGGTTTTGAGACCGAGGTCTCCGACGCCTTGCAGAAGCATCTTGGTGGCGCTATCCCCCAGCATGGCGGCTTCTATGCGCCATCCGGTGGAGATCCGGGGTCCAAGCGTGCGGTTGATATGCAGCGGGCGATTGACGCGCATACCAGCACTGCCGCGACGGAGCTTGTGTTCACCGAGTACGGCAATGATTTCATCGAATTGCTGCGTAATGCGTCAGTCGTTGTTGCGGCTGGTGCAAAGGTGCTCAGTGGTTTGACCAGCAACATCGCCTTTCCGAAGCAGACTGGGGCCGCGACCGCGTACTGGGTTGGTGATAACACCAGCACCGTGTCTGAGTCCAACCTGACGACTGGCCTAATCACCATGTCGCCTAAGCAGCTTCAGGCTTCTACGCAGTATTCGCGTATGTTGCTGCAACAGTCGGTCGTGGGTGTTGACGCGCTTGTGCGTCAGGATCTCACGTTGGTTCACGCGCTGGCTATTGACCTTGCTGCGCTGCTTGGCACGGGTTCGACAAACCAGCCGAAGGGCTTGGTTTCCATTACGAGTGTGCAGGCGTTGACGGTTGCCGCTGATTCCGGTCAGGGCGGATTGCCGACGTGGGCAGACGTTGTGAATATGGAAAAGGCGGTTGCGAATAGCAACGCCTCTGTTGGCCCGCTTGCGTACGTGACGAACCCCACGGTTCGCTCGCGCCTCAAGCAGACCGCGAAGTTGAGCAACACCATCGCTATGCCCATTTGGGAAGGCCCATACGGGCAGGTTGGTTCAATGCAGGTCGGAGAGATGAACGGCTACCCCGCGTATGCGACGAAGCAGGTTTCGTCGGCTCTCACGGTCGGCACCACGACTGGTAACTCGTACCTCTTTTTCGGTGCGTGGGATCAGTTGATTATCGGTCACTGGGGCATCATGGAGCTAATCGCTGACCCCCTCACGCTTGCGCGACAGGGCTTGATTCAAGTCACGTCGTTTGAGTTGGTGGACATCAACGTGCGGCACCCCGAGTCGTTTGCGTTCTACGCTGACGTGCTCCCGTAACAGGTAGCTTGCTGTTGTGAAGTTTGTACCGGCCCCATAGCCGTCAAAAGCTATGGGGTCATTTGTTTTACCATCCCCAACTGGAGACCCCCGATGCTAGTCCGCTTTCTACAAGGACGGGTGTACGATGGGTCTCCCCGCTTTGCGGGCATGGTGTGCGAGGTTGACAATAATCAAGCAGCTATCTGGTTGGCGGATAACATCGTGGATGTGCCAGCCCCACCTACGCCGACCAGCCCAAAGACACAGCGCCACACTGGGGGTAAGTAATGTTTGGCGACGATGATCTGTCTATGATGACTTCCGATGTCTTCTCAGTTGCACTTGTTTGGAAAGGGCAGATTGGACGCGGGATCTTTGACACGTACGACAAACGGGAAGCTGAAGCCGCAGGCGCGGACTATCAGGACATCATCACACTGTTGACTGTGCCTACTACCCTCTTCGTCGGGATCGCGGATGGCGACCTGATTATCGTAGACGGCATCCCGAGCCTTGTGAAATACGTTATCACGACTGCTGGCGTCAACGTCACTCAGTTGTACGTCGCTGCGAAGGTGCTCTAATGATTATCGAGCTATCCCGCGCACTCGGCGCGGCACTGTTAGACGGTACGGTCGGCGTGAATGCCCAGCTTAGTGCGGCCACATTCGACAGCACTGACACAATTCCGCCCCTGGTGGCCGCAGTCCTCACCGTCGCTGATAACGTTCTCAAGGTGCGCGAAGAGGATCTAGCAGCGGGACCGCGCATGACTGTGACAGTCAGCCAAGCGGCAACGGGTGAAGGTCAGCCGTTCCCGAGTGGGGCCGTCCGTGATGCGTCCTTTGAAGTAGTGGTTGACTACTTTGTCCGCGATCCACAGGACTTTACCGCAGCCCGCAGCACAGCATACACGCTGAGAGCCGCTATGAAAGCCATCACGCACTATCTGCTCATTGAGCCGGGCCACGGGACACACGCAATTCGGAACGGCGTTGCAATCCTCTCGGCACCTAAGCAGACGACAGAGTACGGCCATCAGGACGTATACGGTGCGGTCTCTAACGGTCGCATTACGATGACTCTGATGGTTCGTGACCTATCGCCTTAGTTCTAAATACACTTCCACTGCTTCAAGCTCCCCGCGCCATCGCGGCGTAGCCAAACCATACACTTTTAGGAGATACACAAATGGCCGGGGACCGCACGACACAGATCGCTATGGCGCTGGCGAAGATTGAAACGACCATCGGCACTGATGCGGTGCCTACCGTCACTACCGCCAGCAGTGATGCCATTCTTTTGCTAGAGCCCATCGCTGATCCAGGCGGGGATTTTGCTTTCCACACGGAACGGCCGAAGCTCATAGTTGGTGCGGCTATTCAAGCGAGTCCGCCCCTTCAGCCTTTGGGCCGTTGGGCTGCATGGCCGTTGAAGTTTCACGCGCGGGGCACCCGTGCTGGTACGGCGTATAGTGCAACCAACCTTCCTGAATTTGACCCGATTTTGCAGGCTTCCGGTCTCGCTCAGACGCTTGTTACGACTGGTGGCTCAGAGTCCGTGTCATATGCGCCGCTCGCTGCAGGCGCAAAGACTGCGACGCTGTATTACTATGTCGATGGTTCGCTCCGCAAGATTCTAGGCGGGACAACCAGCAAGGTTGACTTCGACATGGCGTCTGGTGGGCCACTCATTATAGATGCCAGTGTTGAGGGCATCTACTCTGGTGCAACCGATGTGGCGATTCTTGCTACCCCGGCTTTCGCCTATGGCTCGGCAGTGCCGCCCGTCTGTTCTAACGTCGCACTGTCGATTGATGGCTTCTCGGCTGGCATCATCCGCAGCTTCAAAGCCTCAATGACGAACACCACCACTGGCCCGCGTGGCTCACTCAACGTGGCTGCGTCGATCCTTCCGGCACGCATTCGTGACCGTAAGATAGCCTATACGATTGTGCTAGAGATGGAGCTTGTTGCCACAATCGACTTTGAAGCCGCACAGATCGCAAACTCGGGATCAACGCTGTCATGGGCGATCCCTGGCACCCAGTACATCGGTGCGATTTCGTGGACTTCCCCGAATGCCCACATTGAGAAAGTGAAGTACGGCAATGATAAGGGCACGATGATCGTCACCATCGAAGGCGGAATGTACGACAGCGCACCAGCGACCAACAACGCCTTCACCGTCAAGTTTGCGTAAGACTCACGCAGTTGTGGTCAGCGAAGTTCTGACACGGGTACCGGCGACTAAGGCACCGGAACACCGCACCTTCTAATTCCTTGGGCTGTCCTATACTGCGGGTGACGCCGCAGCACGTCTCCAAGGTAGTTGTTCCCGTCTGAGTTCCGGCGCTCATTCAATTACACCGGAATCATGCTGGTCATGCCAGCCCCGTCAAGTGTACGTCATCAGCCGAGACAATAGCTAACTCGCCGCGTACAGGCGGGCAGTTCGGCCACTCTGTCAAAGTGGTCATCCCCATAACCCGAGTACAATGCCTTTTATCCTAAACGTTCTACCAGCCGAGATGTCTGTACCACTCGACAAGGCTGGACTTCCCGGTGTTGCTGCTGTCGTCGCACCCCTCGACGCGGCCACACTAGCCACATGGGCTGATACCTTTCCCGATTCTGCGGGCAAGATCAATCAGGCCGCACTTATGTTGGTCCGTCAACAGCTTTTGCGAATCGACGGTCTGACAATGAAGGGCGCGGACGGTATAGAAGTGCCCTTTGAGACGAAATCAGAGGTTCATCTGCGGTCACTCCCCATTGCAGCCATTCGCACGACATACGAGGCCCTGTTGTCTCGCACCATTGTGTCTGCGGAACAAGAGACAAAGTTAAATTTGCCCTTCGACTCGGCAGAAGCCCCCGCTGGCGCGACCACGATTCCCGCTACTGCGCCGACTGCTGCCCAAAAGACCGGAGTCTAAAAGGGTACGGCGATCCGCCGCGTGCTGTTCCTACAATGATTTCGATGGGGCCGATAGCGAAGGCGTTTGCAGCGTATCGCTGTCCGTGGAGCTATGTCGTCGCTGACTCAGTGATTCAGCGGTGGCTGGCCTCATACTCGATGCTGAAGCAACACCCCACTCTGCCACAGCCCGGACTCGCCGATCCTCAATTCCATCAGGCCCTTGCGGTAATAGGCCGGATTATTTCCACGCTCGACGAGGAAGAGGTTTCACGTTAACTGGTAACGCTCATGGCTGCTGCCTCTGGCGCTGCGACTACCGTTGTCATCAGTGGTGATGCGTCATCACTCAAGGCGGAAGTTGCTTCTAGCCTTACCGCTCTCAAGCAGCTTGGCGCAACCATTGATACAACCAACAAAGATGCCGTCGCCGGGTTTCAGGCTGCCGCAGCCGCAGAGAAGGAATGGCTAATCGGGATCGGGGCCACTGAGCAGCAGATGAGGAACTTGGATTCCACCGTCCGCAATTTCAATGGCAGCATTGGGATGTCCGAGCAGTCCATCAACCGCTTTACGCAGACGGGTTCGCGCGGCTTGTACATGATGGCTGCACAGGGCGATGTCTTCGGCCGTGGTCTCGCTACCATAGCGGGTGCAGCAGGACAAGCCGCCGTTATGATGGGCGTTCCGTTCCTTGGAGCGGTGGGCATCCTTGGTATCGCCATCGGACGGCTATACGAGCACTGGGAAAAAGAAGACGCCAAGATTGTTGCGGCGATGGATAAGGAAACCGCCCGCATCCTGAAGATGGGGGATGCCGTGCAGGATCTTGCGTCGGCTCAGAGCATGGCCGCACAAATAGACAAGGACCGCGCGGACAAGGCCGCCACATCGCCGTGGGCTCTTCTTGGCCTTGCTGCGAGCAATACTGATGTCATGGGGATGATTGCGGCCTATCATGCCTTCCGTAAAGAAGCACGGCTTGACACAACGATTGCCGGTGAGTTGAGAAATAATGCGGCTCTCCGCGACGGCGCACGGGATCAGCAACTCGCGACAGAAGGTGATGATCTTCGCAGCGATGCACTAAAGGAACAGCGAGCCATCGTCGAACTATCGCGCATCGCAGAGGATGCCCGTACCGCAGGCATTACCAGCCAAACAACAGCCATTGAGAAAAATATCGCGGCGCATAGGGCGAAGTTCGATACACTCGTTGCACAGGGCGCGGCACTGACTGCTCAGGGCGGTACGCAAGGCAAGCAGTTTCACGATATGCCGTTTGACTTGCAGGACCAGATACACGGTGGTGACGACGCGAAACATGCGCGGGAAGGGCTGGAGCAAGCGAAGAAAGAGCTTGCGACGATTGAAGAAGCCACGAAAAGAATGTTTGAACAGATGGGCC
>QGNH01000744.1_pt4 | contig 11793 bp, 12 predicted proteins | sample 1735481 | NCBI WGS metagenome assembly QGNH01 (sample SAMN09239004, study PRJNA386568) | Viral metagenome, whole genome shotgun sequencing project. | reverse complement strand
TAAACTACTCAAGGATCAGTATATCACTGTCCTCAAACAGAGTGACCACGTTCTTCTTTTTATACTTGTCGTACGAAATCTTTCCAGACAGCAATAGAAGGGACTTATCTTTGCCGATCAATATGTCCTTCGCTGCGTCCCAAGAGTCCTGCCAAAGCTTGAGCGTTATGAACTCGAAGTTGTTGTCGAGAGTGATCTCTGCGTACTCTCCCTTCTTAGAAGTGCGGATCGTTATCTCGTTTATGTATCCGCCAGTCACTATACTGACCTTGTCTGACTCTCTGTCTTGAATGGATATAGCGTCCATGTACTTACTAGTAGAGTCGAGGTAGTTCTCACAGATAGTAGTGAAATCGAAGAGAGCGAATCCGCACAGCCTCTTCTGCTGCAAGTTCCACCACCAGTTGTACTGCAGCATGTCTGCGTTGAGTGAGAAGATGTCCTTTATTTTATCTATCTTTATCTTGAATCTCTTTCTGTAAGTATTGATCAGTTCGTACCTGTCTCTCGATTGTTTTATCTTCTCAATATCGTCGAAAGCTCCACACAAGATTAGATGTTCAACAACTTGCTTTGTCACCTTACTTCCCTTTGCAACGTTCCTCTCTAAGAACTCGTCGAATGAGAAGTACTCTCCATCCTTTTGCTTACCCTCTACTAATTGTTCAACTGCTTTGTCTCCACACTGCTTCACTGAGTTGAGAGACCAGTAGATTGAATTATTCTCGAAGTTTGGTGTGAATCCATCTCCAGACTTGTTGATGTTTGGCGGAAACATGTTGATGTCTCCTGTCTGATGTATCTCTGAGATGTATGCAGGTATCTTCTCTTGCTGCTTGCCTGTAGGCACGAACGTGAATGCGCAAGTCCAGAACTCTATAGGATAGTGCACTTTCAGATACTGACATATATATCCTGTGACTGCGTAAGCTATTGAGTGTGAACGGTTAAAGCCATACGCCGCAAACGCTTCAAGCTTGTTCCAAATCCTTGTTGCTTCACCTTTATCACACCCGTTTTTTACAGCTCCATCGACAAAGGCATTCATGTACAAGTAGAACTTGTCTCGCTCTTGTTTCTTGCCTGCACTGTTCAGCATCACTTTTCTCATCATATCAGCTTCAGCCAGCGTGAAACCACCAAGCTTCTGTGCAGCAAGCATAGTCTGCTCTTGGTAGATGTACAGTCCGTAAGTCTTGGACGTGACACTCTTTAGCATGTAATCGTACTCTGGTTCCTTCTTTCCAAACTTAATGTCTACGTAGTCTGAGTGTGCGTTTGATTTCATGGCACCAGGTCTGAACAGAGCGTTCATGGCAGTGAGCTCTTCTACGCTGTCTGGTCTGACTTCTTTTGAGTACTGCTTCAATCCTCTAGTACCGAACTGAAACACATCTTCGTTCCAACCGTTGGAGAAGTACTTGAACACTTTCTTGTCTTCAAGATTCAAATTATAAATGTCTATTGTTTTATCTCTGTTTGACTTCACAAGATTCATTATGAACTTGAACTTGTCCAACTGCTGTATTCCAAGTATGTCCTCTTTCAAGAATCCTGCTTTGTCCAAGTAGAACCCTTCCCACTCACTCACGAGCACGTCTTGATCGTTCTTGTTCTTCATCTTCTTGACTGGAAACCACTCGAATATTGTCTTGTTTGAAGGCGTCACAATTGTAGCGCAAGCATGCACTGACGCTGATCTTGGTTGCATCAGGATGAGCTGTATATCGTTTATGATGTCTCCGTTGTACTTAACGAAAGAGCACAGACGTTCAGACGTAGAGCACAACCTGAATATGTCGTCCCACTTTGTTCCTTCGTTTTCAACATCGTCAAGAATGGCTGTTATCATCTTTGATGTTGCAAAGTCTATGTTGTTGAGCTTTGCAAGATCCGATATGGCCATCTTCAACTTCATGTTAGCGTACGTGCCTACAGAGCAAACGTTGTCCAAACCGAATCTGTTCTCCATGTAAGCCTTGATGTCGTCACGTCTGAGTCCTTCGAAATCGCAGTCAACGTCAGGCAGAGACTTTTTGATACGATTCTCGTTCAAGAACCTTTCGAACAGAAGATCGTACTTTATAGGATCCAACCTGACTATGCCAAGCAAGAAAGATATGAGACAACCACCAGCACTTCCTCTTCCAATGCCAACAAGAATGTTGTTGCTGTCACACCAGTGTATTATGTCCCAAAGAATCAAGAAGTAGTCCTCAAGGTTGTATCCTTGTGATATGACTCCTATCTCTCTGTCAAGTCTTTCTCTGTACTCTTTCTCTTTTCCTTTTGGAACTCTAATTTTGAATCCTTCTTCAACAAGACTCAAGAAAAGTTCGTTCTTGTCTTTGAAATTCTTTGACTGCTCTTCTGTCAAAACGTAATCAGGGAGGTGAAAGTTATCAAGATCCACAGCAAAATCGCACTCCTTTACCATTCTCATCAAGTTCTTTATTGAACCATTTATCAGACTGTCGAAAGTAGAACTATCTTTATCGAACAGTTCATCCAACTCGTTGAACACATCGTCGAAAGATTTGAAGTACTGATTCTCTGCTTTGAACTCTCTGTTACCAGAAATCTGATTGAGCTTAGTCTTGATGTAAGCATCTTCTTTGTCCAAATAGTAAGAATCTTGAATAAGTATAGGTCTGATATCTGATCGTATGAACTTAGCAAAGTTCTCAAGAAACTTCTTATCAGAGTCTTGATTGTCGTACTTTACCGTGTCCAATTGATAGTAGGCTTCTGAAAATACATCTCTATGATTCTCTTTCAAGTAATCGAAATCCACGTACTTAGGATCAACTACTATCACACAATCGACTATGTTGTCCCAAAAGAAATCTTCATCCACAAAGCTGTTGTTGTCCACATTGACAGACTTGTTGAATCTCAAAAGTGTCTGCCATCCTGCTTCGTTCTTTGCGTACAGCTTTATCCTGTAGTGAAGATCTTTCTTCTGATTTCTCACCACAAACGTCTCACCTATTATGCTTTTTATCTCTACATTCTTGCATTCCATTTGAAACAAAATGACACCAGCCAACGTATTCAACTCACATATTCCAAGGCTGGGCGAATGCATAAATAAACCCTTCTTGCACCAATCCTTATAATCTCGATTTCCATTAAGGATTTCGTACTTGCCGTGAATGCCTAACCATGGCAAAAATGGTTGCTCTACGTTTGCTGCGCCTATGTACTTGACAGGATTGAGTTGTGGAGTTCTCTCAGTTCCTTTTGGCGTCCAATACCATTTACCTCCGAACTCAAAGATGTAATTGTCCTCTTCTGTGTCGTCACAGAGCAGTTCAAAGCTGTCATCGAAGATCTTCTTCTCTTTGTCTGGTAGGATGAGTTGATAAGTCTTCTCATCTATCTTGACTATGTTGTCTGAGACCTGTTCGAACTTGATCAGATTGTCTTCTAGGTATTTTGTTAGATTATTCATATTTACTAATTTGTTTTAGTCTTTCGTACTTGAAATGGTTCGTTTTTAAGAGCTAATTCAATTAACTCAAAATTAACATTAATTGTACTTATTTCTATATCTAAGTTTGCAATTTGATCTGATAATCTTTTATAATCATATTGTTGTGATTTGGTAGACCTTACTTTCCACCAGTCTTTTTTATTTGACCAATACTTTCTTTTTCTCTCAGCTTCAATCGTTTCTTTCTTTTCTATTTTAAGCTGTAACCAGTCTTCTAAGGTTTGCCCAGAAATCGCTTTATTTTTTATTGCTGAAGCTTCGTTTAAAATATTATTCAAATCATCTACTGTCTTTATAGAAGGTAAAGAATAATCAAATAAATTAAATTTTAAAAGTTTTATACCGAATTGAACAATCCAACTAACTGAATATTTACCATCTTCTTTTGCTTTAATTAACAAAGGATTGTGAGTTAATTCTTTGGTTATATATCTTTCAATTTCAAGAGATTCAAAATCCATATACTCTACTTCGATTTTAGACTTCTTCAGTAAATCAATTTCTTTTTGATATAATTGAACCAACTTTGGCTTCTCACATTGTTTTGCCCAAACAATATTCTCCTGATTCATGGCTATTCTCGCATCAATATCACTTACCACTTGTTCTTTGATTTTATAACAGCCGTCTTTATCAAAGAAATCTAAATTAACTGTATGCGATGGATTAAATAGTTCAGTTCTATGACACACTGGAGTAATTACAATCGAGTCTGGGAAATTTCGTTTAATCAACTTTTCAAACCCAGACATGTGATCAAGACCAAAACCGAATCGTCCGTTAATAGTTTTAATTGTTACCACACCAAATTCGGTAATATCCACTCCATTTAAGCGCAAGGCTTCATAAGTCTCGTTTTCATTGTCAATTGGTAAACGGCTAAAAGTTTTTATAACCCACTCTTCACCGTTATCATCAATCATTTTTTTAGTGATTGGATTGTTCAAAAGAATCGCAGCTTTAATCTGAGATAGTTCTCCCATTATCCTTTCTTTATCTGCCTTGAGAAAAACCGTGTAGTTCTTTTGATTAATGTGTTTCATAAATTGCTTTTTATTGGCATTATATAAGCATCAAACTGAAAATCATTGTTATCGGTAGTTATTTTTATTGGACTTTTAAATTGAAGGTAATCATTTGGAAAATGTAAATATAAAGGATATAAACCTGTTGATGGGACTTCTGGATATAAAGCCTTTTGCATATTTTGATGCAAAACAATATTAATACCTAATTTATCAACAGATTCACCTTCATAAACAAATTTAGACATCACTTCAAGAAAAAATACATCGTTGTATTTTACATCTTCTCCTTCTTTTTTAAGAATTATAAAATCCGTAATGTTTGCTTTTCTTGAAATTTCAATTTTATCATCAACTAATTTAAACAAGAGATAGGGCTTAGTTAATTTAATCCAATCATTTTTATGAATTAAAAATCTGTCAGTTTCTTTTAATTGATTGTAAAAAGCATCGCCAAATAAACTTTTCGTTTCAAAAGACACAAAACAATATTTATCTGTTGCTATTGTCTTTTCTTTGGTAACAAGAATATATTGATACTCATTTTCATTACCACAAACTAAATTTAACTTTTGCATAATTAATTATCTTAATTTAATTATTTTACCTTTTAATCCTGAATTTTCTAATGCTTCTACATTTTCTTTTCCATAAGCAATCAAACAACTTGGAGCACCAGCACTGTTAGAAGTTAAACCTTTAGTATTAATAAATTTCAATCTTCCTTTTAAAAATATAACTGCATCCGCTCGGTTCCAAACATAATCAAAAAACATCTTTGTTTCAACTCTTGCAAAAATTAACGCAATACCGTTTCCGTGATCGAACAATTTTTCTAACCATTTGCCTGTTTCTTTTCCATAGGGAGGATTACACCAAACCCTACCACCCCATACTTGTTTTAATCCATCTTTTTCAATAGTGCAATTTTCTTTTGCAATATCAAACGGTCGTAATTCTGAGGTACAAGGATCTAAATCAAATTCACCTAAAGATTTCACAATGTGTACAGGGGTGAACCATTCAACAGTACCTTCTCTGTCAAAATATTTTCTTTCAAACGTCGTATCCATAATTACAATTTATCAATCGTTATAATTACTCCACCAACCAACGTTCCCGATTCTTTAAACGATCTTTCTGGGATTATTTCAACGTTAGCGTCGAGTTGCTTGAGCCACTCCTTAAATTCAGTTTCTTTACGATTTGATGAAGACCTCCAGTGCATTGAAGCAATGGAAACCAAACGACCATTTTTGGCAAGGTGATGATACATTTTCCGTATGTGGTCAATATCCTGATTACCACTAAATGGGGGATTTGCGATAATACGGTCAAAGCGAAGAGCATCGGGCGCGAAAAGGAAATCTTCTCCGACAAAAGTTAAATTCCTTAGTTTTGAAAGGATGGATATATTGACCGGCATAGTTTCACAGCAGAATACAACCTTTTCAGGGTAGATTTTGTGTATAGCATTTACTATTGCACCTTGTCCGGCTGAAGGTTCTAAAACAGAATGTTCTGGTTTGATTTCTGCCAGTTCTACCAGCCGATCAGCTAATTCAGTTGGGGTAGCAAAAAACTGGAATTCCTTTTTGAGATTCCGTTTTTCACCGTTTGCGATTTGCGCGAGTAGTTCGGTAGGATTTTCGGTAAATACGAAACCGGATACTTTGCCGCCTTTCCATGTACCCCCTATCAAGTTGAGCGATTTAGCTACCTCCTGATAAACCTTTCTTTCGAGTTGCACATTTGGCAACTTAATAATACATCCTTCTATTGTACAGTTTTGTAGCACTACTTCTTTTGTGTCCATTATTTGATTGGTTTTAAAGAATGAAAGTTTTGGAGGTCTAACCACTCCTGAGTTATTTTAGTTCTTTCGGGTTCTGGTAGGGTATTCATTGCAATACTATTGTTGCTGACGTATTTTGAAAACATCATATTTTCAAGTTCAGACATTTTAACCCCGTACACATTTAGCCTTTTCATTTCTTAGTCTTTATATAATCGTTAGCAAGTGCCCAATTATCAAATATTGCACAGTCGGGCATTACCACACACTTTCCGTTTCTTAATGGTTTAATCCACATAATTGGTTTTCTTTTATGAGTTCTTTATTATATGTCCACAATACTTCAATTGTTTCAATTACATTGTTTGTTTTATCTCTTATACTGGTTTTTGATTTAATTTCTAAAACTATCGCTGCAGTCTTGGGAACATTGTGTTTATATTCACTCACTAAAACCAAATTTTCTTTGCTTTGCTCTTTAACCCATCTTAAAAACTTATCATAAGAAAAATCTCCCAAAAGTGATTTATAATATGGAGTAGTTCCTTTATATGGTGGATCACAATAAATTAAAGAGTTTTTAAAACTTAACTCACTAAAATCCTTATTTGTAAACTCAGCATCTTTCAATGTTTCTAATTTTTTAAGAACAGAATTATGTCCTCGTAAGGCATAAAGTTCAACTTTATCAACATCTTTATTGTCTCTTGCGTATCCACCCCAATATTTACCAGCAAAAGAACAAGCGAATCCAACAAATCCAGCTAAGTATGGATATTGATCTTGTTTTGCTTTTATTTTATAATACAACTCTTCTGATATATTATCTGGTGGTATCCAGCCATCTTGCAATTCTTTCCACATCGCAATTAAATAAGGATGTTTATCGTTTAAAATCTTATTTGATATATTAACTTTTGTTGCAACATTACATGATCCACAAAAAGGTTCAACATAGACACTGTGTGTGTGTGTGTGTGTGTGAGTTAATAAATTCTGCGATATATTTGGCGATTCTTTGTTTACCTCCGAAATATTGCATGATAAATTGTTTATATAACTACTAATTTGCTTTGCTATTTTAGCCTTCCCACCGAAATATCTCATGTTACTCAATGACTAATTTCGTTTGAATAATTTTAATTCTAAAAGCCATTGGCACTTGCTGAGCACAAGCTCTTATTTGCCTTTTTAATAATTCTTTTACTTCTTCTTCGGTGTATTTTTGAGATTCGTCTTGATAAACTTTAGTTAAATCCTTTTCTGGGAGTAAATCTTCAACATCTTTTTTAGTTACCTTCTCTTTTTTCTTGTCTCCGTTTGAAGATTCCTTTTTGATAGAGGAAACTGTCCTGATTATTTCTTCAGCTTCAATATCGTTCTTTACTTTTGATTTTACTTCTGCTACCAGCGATGCTGAAATTCCACCATCTTTAATCAATTCTTTTAATTCTTTTGAACTTTCAGCAACAGAGACCATGTCTGAAATATGTTTGCTTGTTCTGCCTATTTTCTTTGCAATCTCAGAGTAGTTATATCCATATGTTATCAATTTCCGGTATGTCTCACCCAGTTCAAGAGGAGTTAAACTCTTTCCGTCGTTAAAAAGAATAATATCAAAAATACGCTCTTCTAAGCTCTTTTTCTTTTCAGATAAGAAAGGTACACGTGCAATGTCAATTCCTTGTTTTAACGCTCTATTAACGGCCAAAAAACGACGATGTCCATCGTTAATGATATAGAAATTTCCTTCCTTATATCCTCGTAAAGGAACACGAACACCATTTTCAATAATAGAAAGGGTCAACTCGTCCAAATCTCCGTAATCAAAGCGAGTATTAAATCCTTTTTCAATCCTGATTAGTTTGGGATCAATGAATAGAACATCGCTCCTTTTTGTTTTGTTGATTTCAACTTCTTTTAAATCCAAAGCTCTTTGAAGCTGTTCTTCTGTTGCTGATTCAAACAATTCATCAAGGTCTGATTCGTAGTTACCACCGAGAATTGTCATAATTTCAACAATCTTGTCTTTCTGATCTGATTCTCTTAATTCATCCAAAAAACTGTCAACTCTTTTTGTTAATGTTTGTGTGTTCATGATTTCGATTTTTAATTTATTTGATTTGGCAAATATAAAACAATTTTATATAAAAACAAATAATCGTACTAATTTACACTCATTCTAAATTAATCTTTCTTTTACTATTTCAATAGCTCGTGGATTAATATCGCAACCGATAAAGTTTCTATTCAAATTCTTGCACACTTTTGCTGTTGTTCCGCTTCCCATATAAAAATCAGCAACAAGATCGTTTTCATTGCTACTTGCTTTTATTATTCTCTCTAATAATTTTTCTGGTTTTTGAGTATCATACTTACCAAAATTTCTTTCTTTAGACGCTGCTGGAACTGCTGACATCTCAAACCAACTATAGGGAGGATGACCTTTCATCTTCAAATAGAAATCTTCTTCGTCAATTATAGGAATTAGTTTGTTACTTTTAAAATCTTTTATAAAGCCATTCTTCAGCGCTTCTGGCAAAAATCTATCAATCGTCCCTTGAGAAGGCTTGTCTTCTCGTATACTCTCTAAATTAAAAATAAAATCATTCTTCTTTTTGCAATAATACAATATATTGTCATGTTTTAAAGAATAGTTATTTTTAGAATAGCCTTGAACATTATAACACCAGATCAACTCATTTCTAAAATTATCATATCCAAATACATCATCCATGATACATCTGAGCCAATGAACAATCCTGCAATCCATTTGTAAATAGATGCTTCCAGTATTTTTTAAAATACGATGCATTTCCTTTATTCTTGGTATGTAGTGGTTTTCAATTTCACTTCGTATTGGTTTTAAATCTTGATAATCTGCAAACTTTCTACCAGTTCCATAGAGAATATCACAATAAATTAAATCAATCGTATTGGATTCAATAGTCTTCATCAACTCTAAATTGTCGCAGCAAAAACATTTTTGTGTTGCCATATTATTTATTAATTATTAATGTAATTCTCTTCGTCAAACAAATCTAAGTTCTGCTGTTTGACTTGCCTTTTGTAATAGTCCATCTCTTTATTGACACAGTAATCTGAATCTTCTCTCTTTCTGAATCCACACTTGGGACAAACCAACCAGACAGATAAACTTCCAAGTTTCTTCTTGTCTTTCTTGAGCTTCACTACACAATCTGGACAATACTCGTCCATCACATGAAGTATTTGAACTCGACTATTTTGATACCAAGTTTCTTTGCTGTCACTGCTTTGTTGGATGATAGAGTAGTTTCACTCTTGTCTTTCACAACAAGCATTGTTGTGTTCTTAGAGACTCCTGAAACAACTTGCCCTCCTTCTTGCTGTATCTTCTTCCCCATATCTTTTGATGGTCTACAACCTGTGAAACATATCTTCTCATCTTTCAACTTGTCTCCAAGGACTGCTTCTTTAGGTGATTGTATATGTGTAATTTTTACTAAATCCATTCCGTCAAGTGCAATATATCTTGTTATTCCTTCCGAAAATACTCTTGCAGTCTTTTCAGCTATTCCTTCCACTTTTATGATAGAATCCAAAATATAATAATTTTCTGCTTCATCAAATATTTTTTGACAAGTTTTCTCTCCTATTAAACCGTCAAAAACATCTAAAGCATGTAATATTTTAGCTAATGAAACTCCTCTCTTTATCTTTCCAAACTGAGATATTAATTTCACAGACGATTTGATGCCGAATCCTTCTATGCTTACAATATCTATTTGCTTCATGTTCAGAATCGCTTCTACAGTCTTAAAACCGTTCAAATAGAAAGTTCTTATAGACGGTTCTCCAAAGTCTTCCACTTCAAGTGTAGAGAAGAAATGAACCAGTTTAGCTATCAGCTTGTCTTGACATTCGGGATTAGTGCAAATCACTTCTGTCATGGTTTCGTCCCACTTAGTTGGTTGATAACAACAAGGACATTCTACTATTGCATCTTGAAGTAACATGCATTCATAACCCTCAAAACTAACAGTTTTTATATGCTTTGGAATCACGTCTCCTGAACGAACTATCTGAATGACAGAGTCTTCTGCTATATTGTTGTCAAATATGTATGCAGCGTTGTAACCTGTCACGTTAGAAATAGTCACTCCTGACACTTCTGTTGGCTCTATATTGATGATCGGTTTGAGTTTTCCTTGCTTAGACACTTGCCAAGTTATTCCAGTCACTCTCACTTCTGCAGATCCACTCCACTCAGGATTCTTATATGCTCTTGCGTACTTTGGATTCATGTTCTCTTCCCTTCCGAGTTCGTTTCTAAGAGTCGATGAATTGATGTCTATGACAAGTCCATCGATTTGATAGTCTTTAGACCATCCTTTGTATAATTCATCCAAAGAGTTTTTATTTAATCTTTCACAAGTCGTAAACCATTGCAAAACTTTTACAGTGTTCAGCTTATTCAGCATCTCAAGTTGTTGTGCTTTAGAATAAGCTGAGAAATCTGTTCCATAGCGAATGTAATCTACATCTTTCAGTTTTCCCACTGATATTATGTCTCTATTGAATAGACCTGCTACCATATTGCGTGGATTGGCATACTGATCTTTGTGCTTTTGAAAGTTCTCATTTGACATTATGGCTTCTCCGAATGAGTAGACAGTGTAAGGATTAGAGTTGTATCCTCTCAATTCTCTGAAATGTGCCTTTGATTCTTGCCCAAACTCTCCATCGCCTCTTGTCCAAGCTTGTTTGTCTAACTCGTTCACGACAAGAGATATTCCATCGTACTTTGGGGTGACGACAAGAAGTTCGTCTTCTGAGATGTTGTTTGATTGTAGCCATTGCTTGATCTCTTCTATTGTTTTGCACTTGTTCAAAGATCCCATGTACATAGGGAGTTTTTGCTTTCTTGACACTTTCTGCTCTACTATTCCTTTCTTGAGCAGTTCTGAGTCTGGAAACTTTTCCATCAGTTCTTCTACGAGTCTATCGTAGGCTTCATCTGAGCATATCGGAGTTCCTACTCTGTAGTTTGAGTCGTACGTGCGAATTTGCAGTTCGAGGTTTTCTTGTTCTGTCATTGGATCAAATATTTTCGTGAAAACTTTTTGCTATTTTATATGCCTTCATTCTCAACTTTGAAGGTTCATCTGTCCCATCAAATTCACTTGTCCAAAAATATCCACTTGCTAATTTTTCTTCCCAATCAGATAAAGTGAAAATTCTACATCCTAAAGAAATCACTTTTATTCCTTTTTCATCTATATAAGCACAAACAGTGTATTTATATAATCCTAAAGCACAAAAATAGTTGCCAATTATAAGTTTGCAGGAGTTTCCAAGTTTGCAGTAGTTTCCAAGTTTGCAGTAGTCTCCAAGTTTGCAGTAGTCTCCAAGTTCGCAGGAGTTTCCAAGTTTGCAGGAGTTTCCAAGTTCGCAGTAGTCTCCAAGTTCGCAGTAGTCTCCAAGTTTGCAGTAGT
>QGNH01001006.1_pt1 | contig 11828 bp, 20 predicted proteins | sample 1735481 | NCBI WGS metagenome assembly QGNH01 (sample SAMN09239004, study PRJNA386568) | Viral metagenome, whole genome shotgun sequencing project. | reverse complement strand
TTTAAGAAGCTCCATGCCTTTGCTGTGTTGTCAAACTCTAAGACAGTAGGCAACTTGCCATCTTCATACTTTTCAATGATGGTCTTGAAAGTTTCTTTCTTTGGTTCTGAGTAGGTGATCATATCTTAAAGCTTTATGGTTCCTATTGTTGTTTCAAATGTAGTGTTCATAGTTCAATACTCAAATTTAAAGTTAGATCTGTAGTCAACTTTTTCTTCACTCATTATGTTACCGTTACTTGCTTCCTGTGAGCTTCTTAATGTGCGAATGTACTTTTTGAAGATCTCACTTGTAGCTAATGTGTCGTTCATAGCATCATGAGCATCTATCAATTCAAATCCTTCTCTAGTAGTTACTTCAAGTAAATTATGCTTTTGATTTTCATCTATTGATTTTGCTCTTGATAAAAATTGAGTGTCAAAAAATACTGGAGTAAACTGAGTCTCATGGTTATAATAGCCTTCAATATACTTTGAAAGATCTTTCTTACATAACTTAAAAAGATATTGCAGAAAAGGAATATCATACACGACATTATGACCGACAAGTATAGTTTTCTTATATCTATCTCCAGCATCACACTTTTCAAAAAATGAAATAATCTCATTGCATACAACTTTATAATCTTTACCCTTCTCTTCAAGTATCTCTCTAGTGATACCTGTAGCTTTTACAGCTCCATCTTGATAGAGCTGATCATGTAAAGTTGAATATCCTATATACTGATTGTTAGCATATCGGCCTTTAATATAACCACTGTAACGATCTATCTCTTCTAAAGTGGTTGCTTTTAGCCCAACTAATGCAATTCCAGTTATAGGGACAGTAATTGCATGAAAATTATTTTTCTTATCAAGACCGCCGGTCTCACAATCAAAAACTACAAAATTATGAGATTTCATTTTACTTTTTGCTTTTAATTATTGAAATAATATCATCAACTGTATTTTCATACATGTTTTTAACTGAAATGCCAAATGTTGATTGTATTCTCATTGATAATTCTATTAATGTTCTTTGATCATTTACAAATGATCTTAATAGTTTTTCATTAGTTACTTCCCATTCGCTACAATTTGTTTCGTCTGCAATGATTGCTTTTAATTGATCTTCAATGCTTTTTTGTTTTTCGTATACCATTTATAAATTCGTATTTTTTTTTGAAACATTATTGCGTTTCTTTTTATTTAATTTCATAATGCCTTCACTTAAAGCAATTATTTTAATGCCTTGAATTGTTTTACCGATAATTTTATTACCGCCATATCTAAAAGGCAGATACCCACGCATTTCATATTGACACACGTCAGAACTATTAAAAGGTTTTCCTGTAATTTTCGCACCATATTTTTTTTCTAAATATGTAATAAAACCTTTAATTGTATACTCATTATGTTCTAATTGCATGTTAAATAGTTGTTAGTTATAACGATTGATATTGCAAATATACGATATTATCTTAAATAAAAAGAAATTACTTATTAACAATGACATTATAAAGCTCAATTGATTGACTTCTTATAAATTCCATATTAATCTCATAATCAAAAAGTTGAGACATTATCTTCGAATCTTTAGACTCCCATTTTTGATTACAGCAATTATTAACAGGGCTCATGCAATGATAATGAATGTTTCTTTTATCGTAAATCAATTCTGGCTTTCCAATTAATTTACAATCTATTTGACTAATAATGTGAGAATGGCATAGCGCCTCGTTTGTTCCACAACCATCACATAAATGCTCTCTTTCATTGTCAATCTCATTATACGTTAAATGCAACTGTTTCTTAATTTCTTGCTGTTTTTTACTAATCATTATTCTTTTAGGCTTTTTCTTACGCTGTAAGATTACACTAGAGACATTATTTTTTCTCTTTTGATAATTTAATAGGCTCTTTTCTTTCGCAACGTCAAACTGCGTCTTTCCTTTATGTGTGCGTTTAAAATTGCATTCATTGCACAATAAATACTTCATATTTACAGCATATCTATTGGAATGATTGCAACAATACTTAATGTTTGCCATTTAGCTTTTTTAATTTTTCTAAAAAAAGATTTCTTTTAGGATCGTTATTCTTAATATCATTTTGAATTATCTTCTCAGTAATATCTTCAACTATTTCTCTTGATGTGCCTCGTCCATTTGTATTAATAGTAGTTGTTTCTTTTATTTTATTAGCATTTTTCGCATTAATTTCTATATGATTCACATCAATAGTTTTTGCTTCTTTAGTTTCTTCTTCTAAATCATCAAAATATTGTTGTTGAGGTACATCATCTGTTTTCATTTTCTCTAATAGTTGCTTTAATCTAACAAGGTCTTCAAAGTTTTGATTATTAAAATTATATTGAGCTATTATTTTCTTTTTAAAAAAATTGTTCAGTTGAACTCTAAACTGTTTAGTATGTAAACCCAATACTTTTTCTTTTGCTATTAAAGCATCCATTGCAATCATCAATGAATCTATTAACATATATCTTCTTATATGAACTGGCATTTGTGCAAAATCATCTTCAGTTTTATTAAAATTATCTCTAAATATTTTTTCATATCTTTTTACATGAACTTGAATTAATGAGTCTCTTTCTAATTTTGCTTCTTCTTTTATTTGAGCATTTGCATTCCAAATGTCATGTCTTATGTTTTTTAATCTACCAATGCTTTGTAAATACTTTTCTATTTCTTCAATTCTGCCACCTTTTCTATATATCTCAATAATTGCTTCATTAAGCTTTTTTGTTTTATCTGGTTGATAAAGTGGCTTTTTCTTTTTTATATAAGAAGGCTTTTTCATTACAAAAACATAAAATCAAAATCATTTTTTGCTATCAATTCAGAAATAGCATAACACATTACGTCAAGCATATCGTCATGACTTGCATTAGGGAATGTCGTTATTTGATCCATAAATTTAATAATATAGTGACCATCAATTAAAATAACTCTACGTGATTCTAATAAAGGTTGCACGGCATGTACGCGAGTTAATTTGTCTTCTTGTTTACCTTTATTTTTAATTTCTTGTACATTCAATTGTGTAGTAGCCTTTAATGAAGAAATGATTGACTTACCAGCACTCTTTCCTTCAATTTTAATAGTTGATGAACTAGAATATCTCATTTGCTGTACGTAATTATTGATAAACTTTACACTTTCGTGAAATTCTTTTTTGTATTCTACAACATCTAAAATATAGACGCAATTATTCTTTTTAAAGCATGTACATATTGCTGTAAAATCGCTTGTCTGTTTCTCAGTCTCTGCACAATCTATAAAAAAATGAATCGGTTCTAAATTAATATCTCTAACTACATCTTCTGGCTGTATAACGTCAAACCAAGCGCGCTTAATTATATTACCTTCATCAGGACTTGTTTCTTGTTGCAACTGGTTAGCTGTCTGTAAACTGCCTAATGTTTTTGCGTAGTTTTCAAGAATCTTTTTTGAAAATCTTATTGGCCAAAATAATCCATTTATATAATATTTATTTAATTCTGCAGGCACGGGTTTTGATTTTTCAGTTATTTGTGCGGGTATTTTAATTAATTCATATTGATCTGGATTTGTAGCAATCAGGTGGCCACTAAGATCTTGATCGTGCAATCGCTGTTGAATATTAATGCGAATACCAATTTCTGGCTGGTTCAATCTGCTAAAAAGAGTATGATTATAAAAATCAATAGTATTTTTTCGTTCTTTCTCAGAAGCTGCACGCCGTGGGTTTTGTGCATCGTCAGTAAATATAAAGTCAGAACCGCTTCCTGTTATTTGACCGCCCGTGCCCGTACTTTTTCTAAACCCGCCATTAGTATTTGCATAAAAATGTTTTGCATCCTCAGCTTTATTCATTCTAAATGAATTGCCAAATAGTAATTGATACCATTCAGAATTGATTAGATTTTTAGAAAATTGAGCATGTTCTAATGCAAGATTTTCAGAATATGAAATATAAATAAATTTCAAATTTGGATACGTAATCCAGCACCATGGTAAAAATATTACAGAGCATATCATACTTTTAGCTGCTCTAAATGGAATATTTATTATTAAATCTTTTTTCTTTGATTTTCTTTGCGAAATTCTCATCGCTTCTCTTTGCAATATATCGCATAACAACTTAATGTGCCAATTATCACTATATAATTCGCCAGGGTGAAGTACAACAAATGCGCGCTTAAAAAACTCGTAATAGCTTTTCTTATAAATGAATCTTTGAAGTTCAAGTTCAAAATTTTCATCAACTGAAAGTAGATTATTTAAGTTGCTTTTGCTTTTCATGATTTACTGCTTGTATTCTACTTAAAATAGTTACAAACTCTTTTTGTTCTTCTTCATTCAATTTTTTTAAACCATAAGTAACCAAATCCTTTTGATCTTCAAAAACATTATTAACTTGAATTTCAAAAATATCTTGCCCTATTCCATTTAACTGTTCTTTTACTTTTAATGCACGCATTGCTAATTTAGGCGCATTTAAATTAGATAACTTTCTATAAAACTCGTCATAATAATTGCTATGATTCATTACAGTAAAGCGTATAAAATCTTCATCAACATCTCTCGATAAATATTCATAACACGCAGTTGATGCTTCTCCCGCTTTACTTGGCGATATCTTATAAGTATTAATTAATTGTACTTGTATTGCTTTTTTATCAAACCCTTGTATTTTTAATTCTAATGCTTTTGTTATATATTCATTTATCGCTAATTTATTTTTTACAATCGTTTCTTTTTTATGTATTGTTATTTTTTTCTTTTGTGTATTGATAATAGTATTTGTTTTTATCTTTACATCTCTTTTTTTTTGCAATTCAATTAATTGATGTTGAATTTTCTTCCACTCACTTTCGATTAAATACTCATTTGGTTTGCTAATTCTTTTAATAGTTTCTTTTATTGGCTCCATGTAAGTAAAAAACCAAACCTTAGATTCTGAATCAAGCTCAGGCATATTAAGAAACTGAAGATAATCTATTGACACTTTTTTAGCCATACTGTAAAAGTACTAAATTATTTGAAATAAAAATAGTTTACTTATTAACTATTATCTTCTACAAAATTAACATAAATTAATTCTTCTTTTGCGCGTGTAAGAGCAACAAAAAGCACGTGTTGTTCTTGCTGTAATTCCCATGGTTGAGTACAATGTTTAGAAGGGATTAATTTTTCGCCATTAAATTTTTCAATATAAAATACTCTTTTATTTTCAAGCCCTTTTGCTTTATGAATAGTCATAAGCTGTATAGCATCTACTTTATCTTTAAAAAGTTCATGAATTTGTTTTTCAACTTCAAACATATATTGAACCTTATTAGCAAGCAATTCTAATATTCTTACTTTCTCACGAAAATTAATGTACTTATCTGTTTCTCTTGGTTTTTTAATTCTTTTGTCAATAAACTCCTGCTCAATTTTTAAAAGCATATCCTTTAGTCTCTCCTTTGCTTCATACTTATCTAAGTCTTTTACCTTGTTGTAAAGTACTATCAAGCCTTTCTCAATGTCTCTTCCTTTTATGAAAGACTTTTTATCCTGATCTAAAAGCTGAAAGTATAGTGCAACTAAAGGTCTTGTGTTTCTACAGATCACCATGTCATTAGCTGTAATCTCTTCAACCTTTCCTTTTCTCACCTCTCCTTCAACTTGTTTCTCATACTCTTCAATTTCTGAGTTAACTTTCTGAGCATTTCTCACTATTGACTTTGCACATCTATAACAGATGCTAAGAGGTAAGTTGATAGTGTTAGGCCTCTTTTCAAACTCTTCAAACGAGTCAGTGTTAGCTCCAGCAAAGCCATAGATTGCTTGAAACTTATCTCCAACGCCAACTATTCTTCCATTTGGTAAACCTGCTTTCTGTATAAATAAATGCTGCGCTTTAGACAAATCTTGTAATTCATCCACGAAGATTATATCGTATTGCTTTACTTTGATATTATCATCAGTAGCAGGCAAATAAATCATATCAGTAAAATCAATCAAATTATGATTTTTATTCAGCTTTTCATTATACTGATTTAAATGCTGTAAAAGTTCAATAGAATGATCGATTTCTCCATTAGTGATAGTTATATCAAATCTATTACAAAGTTTTTCTATTGCATTATATTCAATATCTACCAATGTCATTCTCATTAGATCTATAATGTCTACCAATGTAAATTTATATACATCTTTTTGATTCTTTCTAAATTTTTCATTCTTTAAAATTGAATCAGCGAATTTGAATGTTTTAAAAGTATTTACTTGTAAATTAGTTTTATAATGCTGAATCAATGATTTCATGCCCATTGAATGAATTGTAGAACAAGTTATTTTATCTCCAAGTCTTACTTTTAATTCATCAACTATTGCGTTGTTGAATGCATTAAATAAGATAGACTTATAAGGATATTTTTTTGCTAACCTTTTTGCTGCTTCTACTATCGTAGTAGTTTTGGCCGCACCCGCTGTTGCATTTACCACTATGTTAGAATCAGTATTTAGCACAGCGTCAAAGATTGAGCATTGGTATCTTGAGAATTGCATACTATTCTATAAGTTAAGTAAATTCTTTTTTACGCCTATCCAATAAGCATTTGAAAAAGCAGTCATTTCTGGATGTAATGTATTTGGATAATTTTTAGTTTGCAATATTTCATCACACACAATAATGGTGCATTGTATAGCTATCTTATGAGCATCTTTCATTGAAAGTGACGCATCCGTAAGGTTATAATACTTTTTAAATAATTCTTTAGCTTTATCAGATGAGTTCATATTTAAATTGCTTTTAATGATCTTACTAACATTTTCTCTGCTTTCTTTGTTTGAGGCTCAAATAGTCCAATCAATGCTGTCTGATCGCTATACTGCCCTATTGACGTTTGATCTACGCCTTGCCTTGCTCTAATGTCATCAGCAATAAGCTTTACAAACTTTGCGATGAATCTTTCAGGTTGATCTAATGCTTTCATTGTATTTTAATTTTTAGATTGTTGATAGATATACTGTAACCACTCACTTAGTGATGGCTGATTTATGAGCTCTACTGTATGGTGAATGCCACTTGGCTCAAGATAGAATTTTGTGACTGTTTGTTCCATAGAATTTAGTTTTAAATACTTATCTATATAAAGTTACGTACTCTCCAAAGTTCTTCTCAAATACATTAACAAGATTCTCATAGTCTCCTGACATCATCTCAACTTGAATTTGTTTAAAGTCAAGTGATAGTTGTTTTGATAAACTTTTTGCATAAGCTAGCAAGCAGAATGCATTGCCTTCAGGACCAGTTAGGTCTTTTGATAGCTCTCTTGGTTTTTGGTTAATTGACTTGATCATAGGTTTTTTTAGTTTGTGTGTTTGTGTTTGTTTTGATTGATAAGTAAAAGTAAACAATTTACTTAAGATAAAAACTTTTTATCTCACATAATTATTAACAAACTTATAAACAATAGCGGAATTTAGCTAATTTTAGCTCTTATAGCCATATTTCTTCCTAAAATGACGCTTTTCAATGCCACCCATTGTTGGGAGTATGTTCTTCTTAAAGTCATCACTTGATCGCTTCTGAGCATCTTTTTTAGTTCTTCCTTTCTTTCTCTGATCTAATGAGATGTTAACTGACTCACCCATTAGCTTCAATTTTATATTAGGATCATTTTCACAGTGAGCGCCTTTGTACTTATCTTCAGATTGGATGTCTCCTTTGCTATTGCATAGAGTACAATCGGCGCATTTTATTCTATTTGAACACCAGTAGTTGTAACTCATAATATGTAAGCTTTTTTAACATCATCGTTAAGTAAAGCAATCTCAATATATCTTTCTGGCATTTTTACATACTCATAGTCTTTTATGCTACCACTTTTATATTCTATTCGTACTGTCACTCCAGTCTCTTCATCTACTAAAGAGTTAGTACGAAACTTTCTTGCTACTTTTAAATGTTTGTTCATCTTTAAAACTCACTAGGTTGAAACATCTTCTTACACTTTCTACAACTAACTGCACTCTCAACTATTGGATCATCTATCTTATGTTGATGCTCAAGCACAAGTCTATCTCTAAGTTGAGATGTATATGATGCCCACTGCTTATAGGTATGCCAGTAGACGTACTTTCCACTTCTTGTGATACTTATTGTATCTCCAGTATAGTCATGCTCACATTTGTCAGGAACTCCATCAATGAACATGGAGAACTTCTCTCCAATAAATATCTCTCCATGCGTATTATGACTATTCATATTACTTAAATTTTACATAGCCGGCATATCCAATTAAAGCGGCGTCGATTAATCCGTCATGCATTTTTTTAGATCTTTCGCTTGCTAAGAAGTTCCAGTTTGGAAATAACCTTTTTGCTGCCATCATAGATGCTTCCTTTGTCTGAACTTTATCTCTAACTCCAACTTGTTCTTTTTTTCCAAACTTATTTGTCTTAAATTTTGGTACACTAATTGTTGGAATATTAATACCTTCCCAAGCTATCTTTTGCCATTCACGTGGCATAATTTTCGTATACTTGAGATTCGCAGCCACAATCATTCCTTCTAAAAAACCATTAACTTGGCCGAAAGTAAAGTTACTAGCGGAACCCACACCGAAAATGGAGTGCACTCTCTCCATTATTACGTGTTGAGTTTCTCCAAAATTCTTTATATGAACTATTAACTTATACAGTTCATTTAAATTAATCTCATTTCCTATCTTTGGAATAGTAGCTGTAAACACTATGTCTCCTTTATCATCTAAGATTGCGAGACCCCCATTTTTTCCCGGATCGAATGCTGCAAAAGCTTTTTTCATATTTATTCTATTCCACTTGTTGATACTGAGATGTCCTCACCTATGATCTGCATCTTTTTTCCATCAACATAGAAGATGATATTTTGCTTACTTATCATGTTAAATGAATCACACTTTATTGTTGAGTTATACTCATTCATAAAGCTATCTCCATGATGAACTACGATCTTAAACTGTCTATCTATCTCTTTCTGCTTTATGTTGCATGAGGAAAGTAAGATTGCTACTAATAGTAATTTCTTCATATCTCTAATGTTTATGTTTTCCTTTTGAATGTTCAAGCAAAAATTTCTTTTCATCTTTGTTTAAAGACTTCATGCCTTTACTACCAACTTTATCTAAGATCTGATCTACCTTTTTAATAGGATCTATCTTTATGCTTTTTACTTCTTTTCCCTCCAACCCATTTTAAAAATGGTGTTGCTTTGTTTCCCACTTCTGATGTAGCTGGGTTGCTTTTCATTAGCTTAAGATTTTAGATATGTTATTTTTCTTTTCAATCATCACCTTGTTACATTCTATGCTTTCATTAGGAGAGCTATGTGCGATAAGTAATACTGTTTGATCTAACAAATTTAAACATTTTACCACATTATTAACTCCTTCACTATCCAAACTTTCTAAGACCTCATCAACTCCGAGAAAGTTAATTCCTCCGCTTACCGATGTCTTATTAATAATATCCTGCATGCTCAAGATGGCACAAATATCTACAAGTGATCTTTCCCCTCCGCTATATGCTGCGAACTCTTCGTTATTAATTCCGTCACGAGAAACACTTATGTCTATCTCCTCTTTTAGCTTTCCATTTTTCAACTCTCTAAAGCCATCTATCTGAATGGTTAGTTCGCTATTCATCTTTTCTAGATAATAATTTGCTTGACTTTGTATAGTAGCTAAAGCTTGATTACACAAAAAGCTTTTGAATCTCTTAAACTTCTTCTCCCACTCACTTAGCTTAGCTTGTAGCTCTGTTGATACTTCAATACTTTTATTTATCTCAACCTGTCCTTCAACTAACTCTTCAATCTTATCGTTCAAATCTTTTATCTGCTCTTTAGTCTTATCCTTCTGCGCTTCAATGATGTCATTCTTATATTGCTCAATATATTTCTGTTCATTTAATATCTTGTCATCATTTAACTTAATGCTCTGCTCTTTACTTTTTACCTGCCTTTCAAGGTCACTAATCTCAGACAGTATCTTATTATTAGATCTTGTTAGCTCAAGCTTTTTACCTTCAAGGTCATTCAACTCTGTCTTAATCTTATCGGCTTCTACTTGAATCTTATTCTGCTTCTCAATGATTATCTTTTCAACTTTTTCTCTATTGATTTTTATCTGAGACAGAAACTCCTCAACTAACTTTTTAGCTTCTTCTTCCTTATCTTTCTCCAATTGTAGTAACTTAATGTCTTCTTTAGCTTCCTCAATGTTAAAGTCTTTGTCTGCTAAGATAAAGTGATGCTTACACTTTGGGCATTCAATGTCACCAGCTATGTAACTTTCTAACTCCTTTATTGACTTTTCAAATTCCTTAGTATTTCTATCACATTGAGTAGATAGCTCCTTATTTTCAGACTGCTTTTCATCTAACTGCTTAAAGTCTTCTGAATGATCATTTCTTATGTTCTTATACTCACTTCTTTTGCTCTCCAAGGCAACATTTTGTTTCTTGATAGTATCATCATGCTTCTTTAACTCAAGCTCCTTGATGAGCGTCTTATGCTTAAATAGAATGCTAGTATTTAAAGTAAGTATCTATGATCTACACTTTCTAATGTTTTGATCAATGTCATACTTAGATCTGTTCTTTTCTTCAATCTGTAGCTCAATTGCTTTGATCTTTTCTTCCTTCTTCTCATCGCTATTGTTTTGAATCACTTCTTCAATCTGCTTTTCATAGAGCTCTATAGAAGTTTTATTCTTAAGTAGTTCATTGTTTAAGTTAAGTAGCTCTTCTTCTACTTCTTCTATTTCTTTTTCTATGTGAGGAAATACATCATCAATTAAATTTGCCCTAGAAAATCTGTTAATCACATCTTTTTTGTCTGCGTCATTTGCAAGGAACAAACTTTTATAACGAAATTTGCTAATGAGAAAATAATTGGTTAAATCGTCAAAGCTTATTCCAAGTTTTTCTTCAATAAATGCATCTGATTCTCTGGGGTGAAGATCAACTAATTGACTTTGTTCTTCACCATTATAAGTTATCAATACTTTCTGTCCTTGCTTTTGACCTAAAGTTCTTGTGATGCTTAAGGTAGACTTCAATATTTTGTTTGATAGATCTATGGTAACTGAACATTGCTCTTCGCCGTTATTGATGATCTTCTTAATGGTCTTTAACTTTTTAAGAGTATCTCCTGTAAGTGCAAACGATATAGAATCCAAAATTGTGCTCTTCCCAGACCCGTTACTTTTCTTCTTTGAAATATCAGCATTGATCCCGAAGATCATTGTAAGCTGATTGTTAATTAACTTATATTCTAACTCTTTGTAGGAAAAGAAATTAGTTACTTTTATAGAGTCAATTGTCCACATGTTATAATATCTTTTCTAAAAATTTCATGCCAAACTCTTTATCTTCAATAGAATTTATTTCTATGAACTTATCGAAAGCTAACTTAATGTTGCTTCTATCATAAACAACTATCTCGTCATTGATTATTGTATTGCTATTTATCTCTTCATCTTCAAATTTGCAATCTATTCCTTTATCTAATAACTGTTCTTTCTTAAATGCTTGCAACTTAGTCTTTTCACCAACCAATATGACTCTCACATTATCTTTTGAGTTTGCATACTGCTTTTCAAATTTTTTCAAAGCATCCTTGTCATCTATTGAGATCTTTTCTTTGATATACTTTGGGAACTTACTTTGAACTGTCTTAATGCTACCATCATTCATTAGAAAATGAAAGCCTTTATTTTCATCTTCCCCAAAATTGGCTTGATAGGCCGATCCGCAATAAACTATATTACTATTGCTTTGTCTATTGTGGTAATGACCTACATAACAGTAGTCG
>QGNH01000264.1_pt2 | contig 11840 bp, 12 predicted proteins | sample 1735481 | NCBI WGS metagenome assembly QGNH01 (sample SAMN09239004, study PRJNA386568) | Viral metagenome, whole genome shotgun sequencing project. | reverse complement strand
GGCAAAAATGCTTATGTTCAGCTATTTTTAATCAGGGACAATAAAGATACTCTGCCGCCCAAGAAAATGGTTAAATCCCAATTGGTCAAAGAAACAATCGACGGCAAAAATTGGTTCCATTCGGAACCGTGGTACCGATTTGTCGATCCCAAAGAACATCTGAAGGGCTATAAAATCATGAACTACCTGCGAGTAGTGAAGGAAGGGGACAAATGATGGGGCGGTTCATTTTTAATAAATCGTTATGAATGAAAATAAACAAGCAATTACAACAATAAAATCAGGCAACGAACTTTTCGAGTTCAATGGCGCTACCGCCGGTTTTAAATTGATGGAATTTTGGCAGTGGAGCGTTTCGGATTTGGTAAGCAATGCTACCCGGGGGAGACTGGCCGAATTTATCGTCGCAAAATCGCTGGGTATAGATACGAGCAAAATTCCGCGCGACGAATGGCAAGCTTATGATCTAAAAACACCAGACGGAACTAAGGTTGAAGTAAAATCGGCGGCTTACATTCAAAGCTGGTATCAGAAAAGTTTATCAGAGATTACTTTTTCGATCAAGAAATCAAGGCACTGGGACCCTGAAACAAATCAGCAAAGCAAGGAATCATCGCGGCAAGCCGACATTTACGTTTACTGCCTGCTTTTCCATAAAGACAAGGATACTATAAATCCTTTGGATCTTGACCAATGGAAATTCTATATTCTCTCAAAAAATGATTTGGAAAGCTATAAGAGAAGCCAGCATTCGATAACGCTCAAATCACTCGAAAAACTTACTCACGCTGTCGGCTATGGCGACCTAAAGAATAGGGTTAAATCCGTCTGCATTAATTCAAAGTAGATCGCCATATATTTTTCAACAAAAAAGAATGGATAAACAAAACCAAAAATATCCCTACATCGTAAGGCATTTGATGGCCGCCATGTACTATCGCTCATCCGTGCTGGATGGTTTAACCAAAGAAGAGTGTTTAGCCGAAGCTCGCGTCATTACGGAAAAATACAAAATCGGAACATGCGTTATCTGGTCAAAAAACGAATGTTCCTATATTGAACCCGGCGGCAAAATTACGGAAAGTAACAATCCGCCGAGCGGCGGAGTCTTTGGAATTTGAATTTACCAATAGAATCCCTCGCGTTTTCCAAGATCGCGCCGCATAATCTCTAAGTCCAATTCTTTTTCCAACTTCCTAATATCATCTTTGTTTTTCCACGGTGTTTTTTGAATTTCACCCATTGGCGGTATCCGCAAATTATTAGGATCTATGGGACGATCTGGGCTCGGTTTGGGCGAATTAAGATTTGACGAATCGAATTCGGTATCGGGACGCCAAAAGGAGAATGATCTGTGCCGGAATTTTTCAATTATCCTGATGATCAGCATCGAAAAAGCATCCGCAAGATCGTCGTGTTTTTCCATACCAAAATTGATTAATTGCCGCCGCAAATCATCGCATCCAAATTTGGAAAAGAATACCATCCCTGCCTGCAACGGCCCGGCGGCGACGGCAAGGCGATCTTCCTTGCTTATTCCGCCAACCTTGAATTCTTCAACTGGCAAGCCGGTACGTTTCAACTCTTGTATCAACCATTTCTGTATCCCAACATCTTCGACCACGATAGTAGCGGGATAGTCTCCTCCAAGCGATTGGGAAAGCATTGTCGCCAGGCCTTTCGTTTCATTGAACGCCATACGCTTATTTATCGGATTCGGGTGGATGAAAATTTGCAAATTTTCTCCATTTCCGAATACGCTTGCCGCGATCATCGCAGTGCAATCCGCAGAATCGAGTTCAGAGCTTGCTGGATCTATAGCTATCAGGGTGCCGCGGTAATCGTTGCCGGACAAACTGGGCAAAACATCATAATCTTTGATCCATTCGGGTCGGATTATTTGTTCGTTGCTACGAACAATCTTTAGCATATACTCGCGCTGAAATGTCGATTCGGGGATGCCCTTTTTCCGCTCGTTTTCAATCGCATCGGTGTTCGGATATTTAGCAGGCCAAGTCGGATTGCCACTGTCGTCTAAGATCGGATATTCGCGGTAAATACCATCCATTTTCCCTTCAGCAATGCTTTTTTGCAAACGCTTAATCAGGCAATCTTCATGAAGCAAGCTGCCGATAACCATTACCCGGGTATCTCTGTCGCCAGCAGGGATCACATCTCCCACAAACCATTCATAAATTTTGTTGCGCCCCTCTATTGTTTTAACCGACTCCAAATCATCTCCGTCATCGAGTAAAATGAGTTGTGGCCGGCACTCCATATGCCTTAAGCTCCTGATGCTCATTTCGGTTGAGGCGGCGGTAATTTTCGCCTTGTATCGAGTGAGATAAAGCGAGACAGCATTCCATTCATTCCGCTCTTCTTTAAATGGTCCCAGGTCAGCTTTTAAGAATTCGTTATTTTCCAATTCGTGTTTGATTTGCAGTAACATCATTTGCGCCTTCTGCTGCGTTTTACTTAAAATCACGATGTGTTTCAGATGCTGTTCGCCCATAATTGCCCAGAGGGGAAATGAGAGAGTAAAAATTGTCGATTTTGCGCAGCCCCTGAAGCCGACAATAACCGCGTTTCGGATTGAAGTATCTTGCGCGATGCGGAACATCTCGTCTTGAAAAATTGCCATTTCGAGTTTCGCGTAATGCGGAAAATAACAATGGAAAAATAACCAGTGTACTTTCTTTATTATTGCCAGCCGAATCCTTTTATCTTGTATCATCGCTTTGATGATTTTTTCAAAATCACTTCGTTTCATCATTGGTTTTGTCCGGCAAGGCAAGTCGGAGAGCCTGCTCAACGATAGCGGCTTGCTCCGGCGTCAATCTTTCGTCGGACTGCTTAATCTGGCCGTTTACCTCAACTTTTGTTTTGTACGCTTCATGCCTGTTCCGCAACCAGAAAATGATTGCGGGAAGCTGGCCATTTTTGATGGCGGAGATCAATTCAGCTTCGGCCATATCGGAAACCAGCAATATTCCGTCTCTTATGGCTTCATCTGCGTGTGTTGCGAATTCTGCATTCTCTTTGCGCCAGCGGTAATATGTCGTGCGCCCGATGCCCAGCTTGGAACACGCGATTTCGACAATCGGCGTCTTTTTAAGCTGTTCAAGAAGCATTTCCTTATCTTTTTGTTTTTTCATACGGAATGCGTTGGGCTTTGATACCGAATAAACGTTCAAACCTAACCAGAATGGTTTGGCAATATTCAGCATCTAGCTCAATCATTATGCTTGACCTTTTTGTTTGCTCGCAAGCTATTCCAAGAGATCCCGATCCCGCAAAGCCGTCATATACAATGTCTCCGATACTCGTGCTATTTAGAACCAGCCGCCTTAACAGGCTGACGGGTTTTTGCGTCGGATGCAGCGGGCTTCGGCTGGGCTTAGGGCAATAAATGACCGAATGGTCGTTAGCCTTCTTAAATTCATGCGTTCCATACCAACCGTAAGCGATCAATTCGTGCATAGGCAGATAATCCATGCGTCCGATAACGGGCTGATTTTTGATCCATACCAAAAGCTGGGAAAATTTAATTCCTGCCTGTTTCATGCCTTCGCGGAGCGCAAAAATCATGCGGTCGGAATTAAAGATGTAAACTGAATTTTTGCGTTCAAGGTAAGGTATGGCGGCAGTTAGCCAATCCTTGGTGAATTGGGAATATTCGGATTCGGAAACCGTGCCGTCATTGAGAATGTCCTTGTCAACTTTCACATTGCCAAAACCGCGCTTGCTGGCAGCGTAATTTACAGAATATGGCACATCATTGCAGACCATTTTTATCTTCCTTCCGCCAACAACTTTGTTGACCAAATCCGCATCTCTTGCGTCCCCATTGGCCAGGATATGGTTTCCGATTCGGAAAATATCGCCGCATCTAATTGATTCTTTTTGCTTTTGAATTTGTGAGTTTTTCATATCGTTTAATTATTAAGTCACAGAACACAGGTTCAATCTCAATTCCGAAAACCCTCCTTTTAAGCTGTTCCGCCGCGATTAAGGTGCTTCCCGAACCGAGATACGAATCAAGAATGATGTCGCCGGGTTTCGTGCAGCGCCGGATCGCTTTTTCATGGAGTGTCGGCGGCTTGGAAGTCGCGTGATCATAGTCGTTTCCAGCTAATCGCCTAACCATCCAGATGTTTAGCAAATCAAGAATGTCGTCTATGAGCCGATTTCCATTCCCGGTTTCTTTATTCATAACCTCATTTAGGCCGGGCAGGTTTTTGCTAAGATAAGGCTGCCCTTTAGTTCCATAAACGCAAGGTTCAAAACATTTATTGAACGCTACGCCGGGAGTAGGATTTTGGCCGTTTTTAATCCACAGGCAGACTCGTTTGTTTGCGATGCCAAGCTCGGCATAAAGCTGTTGCAACAGCCAGATGTATTTCTCGTCGCACCAGTAAAAAACGTGGCAATTGTCTTTGGCGACGGAAAGCGCATTATTCAATCCCTGCCGTAGAAATTCCTTATAATCGCCATCGGACTTTTTGTCGTTGGTATGGCCTCCATATTGCTGTTTGCCGCCAACCCCGCCATTATAATCAAGACCGATATTGTAAATTGGATCCGAGTAAATCATAGATGCCTTATTGCCGCCAAACAGTCTTTTTATGACAGCTGGATCGTTAGCATCTCCGCAAATTATCATGTGGGGCCCAAGCTGTATCAGATCGCCTTGCTTGGCTATTGGTTTAACGATTTTTGCGACCTCCTTTTCGATGTTGAAACCGTCATCTTCGGTTTCAAGCGTTTCATCCCAAATACGCGAAAGTTCATCTTCGCCGAAACCAATGTCTATAAGCAGGCCGATATCGAAAGATTTCAGTTTTTCGAAATCCCAATCTCCTTGAACCGCATTGCTGGTAAGCAGATATAGTTTGAATTCATCTTCGGTCAATTTGCGGTTCGGGATACGGACATCAATTATTTCTTGCCCGCGTCCAAGTAACTGGAGAACTTTCAGCCGCTGGTGGCCGGCAACGATGCGGTTGTCGGTATCGATGGCAGGAATTTCAACTAAATTGAACTTTTCAAAACTGCGCTTCAAGTCTTCCAGCTGTTTGCCGCTTAGCGTTCGGGGATTGTCAGCGAACGGAATAAGCTCATCTACTTTGCGTTTGCCGACGCTCCAAGAGAGCGGCGGTAATTTTGAATTTGCCATAATGTTTTGTTTTGCGCCTTATGGGCGCGTTTAAATAACCGGATGAAAACCGTAAACTTACAGGAGTGATTAATTGGCTGGGGGATTGTGGATCATAACAAAGAAAGAAGGGCAGCCGGCCCTTCTTTCTTTGTAAAAACTGCCGAACCAAAGAAAGAAGCGGATGGCTTTCCCATCGCATAGCTTCTCCCATTTTGTTCGGTAGTTCCGTTAAAAACGAGAGATATTAAATTTTACTTATCAAGCTTTTTTAAAAGCTGGCTGAGCGAATCGACGCCCTTTTTCTCCAGAAGAGTTCCAAGCTTCGTGTTGCCGTTGAATTTGGCAAGTTGCGGATAATCTTCTTTCAAATTTTTGACAAGGGAGTCGGAACGTTCCTTTCGGAAGGTTCCCCCAGCTGTCTTTTCGTGTTTTCCCAACATAGATTTGATTTTACAGCTAAACGACCTTTGCCCTGTTTGATATCATTATATTTTAGATTAGCTCAGGCCTTAAGGCGTGTCAAGAGATAAGGTAATTTGATAATCAAGCCGATTGTGCTATTATTAAACAATAAAGGATATCTGCGTTAAAAAATACTAAATGCACCGAATCCAGGAAAAACTATTGCATATTGCCCAAGGGGAAAATCTTGGCGATTTGACGTTGCGGGAGATGGGCGCTCTTGTAGGGGAAAAATCCCCCCAGAAGATAAAACATCATTTGCAGCAGCTGGAAATCAAAGGCCTCGTCAAGGTGGATAGAATAAAGGGAATCATCGAAAAAACTCAACCCGGCTGGGCGAAGGGGTTGCTGGACGAATCGATCCGCATCTTGTCGATTCCAATCGTTGGTTCGGCTAATTGCGGCCCGGCGACATTATTCGCTGAAGCCAATTTCGAAGGTTTCTTGAAGGTGTCGAGCAAGTTACTGGATAGAAAAAGTGCCAAGGGTCTTTTTGCGATCGAGGCTGACGGGCCTTCCATGAACCGCGCGGAAGTAAAGGGAAAACGCATCGAAGACGGCGATTATTTAATCATTGATAGTAATGACAAAGTTGCGCATACCGGTAACATCGTGCTTTCGATAATCGACGGCATGGCCAATGTTAAGCGCTATGTCGATGACCGGGAAGAAAATGGCCAGATCGTATTAATGTCGGATTCCACTCAAAATTTTGCTCCCATCCACATTCATCCGGACGATAATTACATCATAAGCGGCAAGGTTATCAGCGTAATCAAAAAACCGAAACATGGCAAATAAATCCAACCAAAACAAAGAAGATGACGAATTGGTCAAGGAAGCCGCCGAACGGCTAGCTAGGATTTTTGTCGAACAAATAAAAACTAATCGTGGGCCAGAAAGAAAGCTAATTGATAATAAGATGAAAGGAAACGAGCCAATTGACGGGAGGAACGGCGTTGGTATGATAATAAAATAACATAACACAAACAAAAATATGGATGATATTGGTTTGGGTCAGGCATTGGCTAATCTATGGTATTTGATTATTTTAGCAGTCGCCTTGATAGGCTGTTCCTTGTTCCTTATTTTTAAAAAGAAGCTTTTCGTTTTATGGTGGTTTTCTGCAATGCTCAACCTTTTTTCATTTTCTTATTTTTTGGGAGATTCAACATTAATAGGTTATTCCATTAGGTTATTCAGCATAACAGTATGGCCGTTGGCAAACATTGTTTTTCTGATTTATTCGATCTTAAAGCGGCATAAATTGGTATGGGATAAAAATCGGCAAAAATAACATAGATTACCAGCTATTGATTTCTTTTTCGTTTTGCGCTAAAAAATAACATTTACATTAATTAATTTACGCGACAGAGGGAGGCTGCCGTTTTGTTTTAAATATGAGTAAAAAATCAATCTTAAAAAAAGCTTTGCTAATGTCGTTTGTAGTTTTATTTGCCCTCGGTCCGGTTGTGCCTGCCAGTTTTGTTTTTTCCATGGCGGTTGCGCCAATTAACCAAGAAATCACTACTGACCAAACTTGGTATAGCCAAACAATTTCCAATCTGGTGACGATTGAGCCGGGCGCGACCCTGACAATTTATCAAGGATCGACCTTGGCTTTTAACTCAAGCGGGACAATTTTTGTGAAAGGGAGATTGATTGTTAAAGGAACCGTTGATAACCCCGTTACGATCAAAAACACTAATCCCGGCCCGACCCGGATGATCACTGTTGATGATGGCGGAGAGGCTAAGCTGGCTAACTGCGAAATCGGCCAAACCGGCGGTTCAGGCGGTAATCCAATTCCAATGGGATTCAATCCATTTTCGAATATCGCACTAGCTAATACGCCGTTAGCGGCAGTGGAAGTTGACGGTACAGGGAAAGTGGAAGTTGAAAAATGCAATATCCATGATAACGCAATCGGAATATTGTTTAATGGGGTTTATGATAACCATATCAAAGTCCATCGATCAACTTTTGATAATAACAGTTTCGCTGATGTGATGAATAATAATCCGGTTGGGATGCAACCGCTTGATTTGCGTTATAACTGGTGGCGGGGAATTGACGGACCTCAGCAATGCGGCGGAGGAATTATTTACAGCTATATTACCGGCAATATTGATTGTTCACATTGGCTTACGCGCCCGGATTTTCACGATCCGGTAATTATTGTCCCTGGTATAATTGGCTCGTGGCCGGAAAAAGGTGTTTTAAAAATCGATCCGATCCTTCATACTTATGACAATTTGTATAACGAATTGCTTGCTAATGGCTATCGAACTGATGTCGATTTGTTCACTTTTCCTTACGAATGGCGCGACAGCAACGCTATCAACGCCGATTTGCTTGGTAAGAAAATTAACGAATTAAGCAGTATAACAGGCAAGGTTGACATTGTTGCTCATTCGATGGGCGGCCTTGTGGCAAGGGCGTATATCGAGTCAAGCGATTATAAAGACGATGTCGATCAATTAATTACTATCGCGACTCCGCAAGACGGTTCGCCCCAGTCATATTTGACGTGGGAAGGCGGTGAGTTTGGGACCGGGGCTGCTGATGCCTTTTTGAAACAAGTTTTTGAACAGGAGGCACGAGAAATGCATACGCAGGACCTGTATCAATACATCCACGAACGGCCCGTGGCTTCGATCCAACAATTATTGCCGATTTTCGATTATTTGTACGACAAGAATAATAACAATGAATTGCGATCGTATCCGTCGGGCTATCCAGCAAACTCTTTTTTGGAAAATTTAAACCAGAATGATAATACTGCCAAGCTGAATGGTATTGAATTTGATGAAATTGTTGGCGATTTGCAGAATAACAATAGTACTATTGCTGGATTTAATGTTGTACCAAGCAACGATGGTGAAGGGAAATGGGCTGATGGCTATCCTGATGGCTATGGAAACATATTCACGAGAGATGGCGGTTTAGTAAAAGGTTACGGCGACCAAGTCGTGCCCATTGATTCTGCTGACGGTAATAATGTTTCTCCGGATAAAACTATTGAAGTTGCCGCGGCGCATAATGATTTGCCGACGAGCGCGCAACAAGATGTGCTCCAGTTTTTGACTGGTATTAGGCCGGGCAGTACAAAAACAGACTGGCAAATGCCCAATCTTTTGCTTTTCGCGGCTTATTCTCCGATTAATATTCAAATTGTGGCGTCCGACGGTTCCTGGTCCGGCGAGAATTTCACGGGCTTGGATGAATCCAAAAAAATCAGCAACTCATACTATACCGGTCCGGACGCAACCTCCGAATTTATCGCGATACCCAATCCGCAAGACGGCCAATATAAGATAAATACTCAAGGTACGGGAAATGGGGGAAGCTATACCGTCAAAACGACAAAAATTACCCAAACCGGCGATAACGGCGACGCGCAAGAATTAAACGCGTCAACGGAAGGCACGGCCTTGCCGGGCCAGATCAGCCAGGCAATTGTTGACGTGCAGACCGATGCAATTATCGTCACGCAGACAAAAGATACAGTCGCGCCGATAACGACCGCGACAGTATCAGATGAATCTGTTAAACAATATTATAACAGCGATGTTGAAGTTGTTTTGAGCGCAACCGATTCATCCCAAGATGCCAGTGTTGCGCCTTCGGGTATTGAATCAATAAGCTACAGCATCGATGATGGCGCCATTATCGCAGTTCCGGCCGATGGTAATCCGTTAACCGCGGCTACAACCGTTAAAGTAACGGGTGACGGAAATCATAAACTTTCGTTTTACTCAACGGATAAAGCGGGCAACATTGAAGATTCTCAAGCGATAACTTTTATCATCGATACGATTCCGCCGACGATTACAGGCACGTCCAGTATTGTTGCCAATGCCAATGGTTGGTACAAGGGAGACGTTACTGTCCATTTTACGGCCAGCGATGATGGATCTGGAATTAATACTGTAACTTCCGATAAAGTTGTTTCGACTGAAGGCGCAAACCAATCTGTTACCGGAATTGCTACGGATAAGGCCGGAAACTCGACCAATTTTACTGTTAGCGGAATTAACATCGATAAGACAAAACCGATTATTGTTGTGACAGAAAATCCGGTTCCAAATACCACTAGCTGGAACAACACAGATGTTGCGGTAAATTTTCAATGTAGCGACGTGCTTTCCGGCATCGTGGCAAACACGATTATTGGACAAACGCTGGTATCCGAAGGAAAAAACCAAACCGTAACCAGCACTGGGACCTGTGCAGATAAGGCCGGAAATATTGCTGATGCCGCGACGGTTACCGGTATAAACATTGATAAAACCGCTCCGGAATTTCAATTCAAATTTGATCAAATTGCAAAAGACTTGGTTTTTACCGGCAGCGATAATCTTTCCGGAATCGGCGGCAAAACGGACCAAAGCGGCAGTGTGGCCGTTACCGATCTTGCAGGAAATAACACCCAGCTTAATTTCAACGAAAAAAACCGCGTGCAATCTCTGCGCGCCCAGATAACCGGAATTTCATACAACGGCAAGGCAGTTGATATTACGGGCAACCAGCTTGCGTTTGCCTGGTTTTACGGCTACACGCCGTCGCTGCCATTGAGTTTATCCGGCTTGCTTTCTTTGCCAACCGTGCCCGCATCATTGCCCAAGAGCAACACGCTGACTTTCCTGTTGCAACAAGCAAGACTTAAAGATGGATCTTTTATCGTCGCGCTCTATGGCGGCAAAAACACGATGGTTTTGGAATACAAAAACAAAAAACTAAACCTGCAGACATTATCTGGCTTAAAACTCATTGACTTTGCAACTAATAAGGGCAGTTTTGGTTGGACATTAGAAAAGTAGTCTTGCCTAATCTTAATTATGCAAAGGTAATCAAGATTATACGAACAATCTTGATTAATCTTAGTTGAGCGAGAGCGAAACCAAGATTGCAAAATCTTATATAATCTTATATAGTTAAAATATGAGATTATTTGAGGTATAAAATATGAATAAATTCGATAAAAGATTGGGGAAATTGCCTTCGGAGATTTGGCGCGTGATCAGCCAGATCGATGAGTATAAGGGAAGGTGGATTGCTGGGGCGCAGTTAAATCCGCAGGCGCTGGGGCGTTTGAAACGGTCGGTTTTGGTTACTTCCACCGGCGCTTCCACGCGCATCGAAGGTGCCAGGCTTTCCGATGAAGATATCGAGAAGATGATGCGGGGGATTGATATCCAGAAATTCGCGGATCGAGACAAGCAGGAAGCCCGGGGATATTATGAATTGCTCGAGAATATTTTTAATTCCTGGAAATCGCTTCAGATTTCGGAAAATTCAATTAAGCACTTCCATAAAGAACTTTTGAAGTTTGTGATTAAAGATGAAATGCATCGGGGCGAATACAAAAAACAGGAGAACAAAGTGATAATGGTCAATCAGGCCGGGGAGTCGGTGGGAGTTTTGTTTGATACCGCGCCAGCTTATCTTACGCCAAAAGAAATGCAGGAATTGGTGGAATGGACCCAAGAATCGTTTAAAGAGAAAAAATACCATCCGCTCTTGATTATCGCCAACTTCATCGTTGAATTTTTGGCGATTCATCCGTTCCAAGACGGCAACGGCCGCCTTTCGCGTATTCTCACAAACCTACTCTTACTCAAGCACGGCTATCAATATACACCTTACGTTTCCCACGAAAAATTAATCGAGGATAACAAACCAGAATATTATTTGGCGTTGAGAAAGAGCCAGAAGACCTTTAAGGGTGAAGGGGAAGACATTATTCCTTGGCTGGAATTTTTCTTCAAAATTCTACTAAAGCAATCCCAAATTGCTATCGATCTGCTCTCAAGGGAAAATATCGAAAAACTGCTTTCGCCAAAACAACTCCAAGTCTGGGAATATTTTCAGCAAGCCATTGAATTAACACCAGCTCAAATAGCAAAAGCGACCGATATCGCCCGACCTACCATCAACCAAGCCCTAGACAAATTGCTCAGATTAAAGAAGATCGAGCGTTTTGGACAAGGCCGTGCCACTCGCTATCGGAAAGCTTAAGAATAAACGAATGTTTAGCGTAAGCCAGCAACAATTTGAATTGTATACATCCTTATTCCGCGGACGGACGGATGTTTGGGCTAGGCATTGGGAAAAAGACGGCAGGTCGGGATACAGCCCGGCTTATGAGTTTGATTGGGATGAGTTTCTGGCGCATAAAAACAGGGGCGGATCGCTGAAAGATTTCGAGAATAAGCGC
>QGNH01000342.1_pt1 | contig 11847 bp, 15 predicted proteins | sample 1735481 | NCBI WGS metagenome assembly QGNH01 (sample SAMN09239004, study PRJNA386568) | Viral metagenome, whole genome shotgun sequencing project. | reverse complement strand
GCGTTGCGGATACCGCGCATGGACTGCGCGAACATATCCTGCATCACACGGTCATAACCAGACGTGTTCTGCAATTTGAGCCAGTCCTCACCATTGATCGGAATGGCAACGCGGGCGGTCTGTCCAATGGTCATCGTCTTGGCGGCGATGGTGTAGGCGTCCGGCGCAGGCACAGTCATGGCCGGAGTGGCGCTAGAATTAACCGTTGCGGCGGGCGTCACGAACGATTGCACTGTGCCGTTGATGGATACGCCATCTTTGGCGGTGTTAATCGTGCAGCCCTGCAAATAGCCGGTCGGCTCGTTGGCCACGACATCGCGGGCTTTGAAAATGATTTCGGTGAGGGCCGATAGTGTAAGTGCGTTTGCCATAAAATTTGATTTTTAAGTGTTGTTTGCGAAATGGTTTAGTCGGTGAACTCGTGGGGCGTGGAGATGAACGCCGTCTGCGCCTTCGCGTCGAGCGCGTGGAACTCGGCATGGCTCAACTTCGCCTTGCTGCCGGTCGTGCCGGCCGGGGGCTGCGCGGGGGTAGCATCAGCGCGAACTCCGGCACGCTGCAATGCGGCGGTAACAGCACCGCCGATGGCGGTCAGCTTCTCGGCAATTGGGATACGTTCAGCGGCAGAAAGTTTTTCAGCTTCGGTGGCCTTCGAGGAAAGGACATTGCCTTTTTCGTCTCGCAAATCGGAAACAGCGTTCCACGCCAGAGCCTTCTTCGAGATTTCGGAATTGATGGCGAGAGATTCGGCGGTTACGCGACCAGCCTCGGAGTTCGCGGCCTTGCGAAGCGTGATAACTTCGGCGTTTTCAGCCGTCAATCTGGCGACACTGGCGGTCAGTGTGACAACCTGCTCATTGAGCGCCACATTCTCGCGGGCAACAGTCGCCGCATTGGTTTCGGCGGTTACGGCGCGGGCTTCGGCGGCTTTGGCTTGATCCGCCAGAATCGTATTGTTGCGGGTCATCTCGCTGATTTCCTTGTCGCCAGCGCCTTCCTTGAAGGTTGCCGCAAGATTGGAAATTTTCAGCGCCAGCGGAACTTCATCGGAAGTCGCCGGAACCTGTTTCCCATTCACCTCAATCGTGGTGATTTTTGCGCTGGTGAGAAGCGGATTGATCGCGGCATCGGCGGACTTGATTTCCGCGTCCGCCTCGCTGATTCCGAAAAATTTGAATTTTGCCATAAAAATATATTTGGTTGCGTTTCCGCTCGTCACAGTTTTGTTAAAGTCAACTGGCGAATAAAAAAAGGCGTCCGAAAAGGACGCCTTTAGTATTTTAACTGGATGGCTTCAAACCATGTTTTCAAGAATTTCATCCATGCTTTCAACAACGCCGTCTGTGAATCCAATTTCAGCAGCTTCCTGCCCATCGAACACCAACCCGTTACCAAATTTGTCATCGTTCACCACGCGATAAGTTTCCATCGCCTCTTTGAACTGGCCGTAAATTTTGTCCACCCCCAACTGCAAAATCTCGCGCTCGTCGTCCTCCAGCGGCTTGAAGGATGCGCCAAGTAGCTTGTATTTTCCTGCGAAGATTGCGTTGACCTTAACGCCCTGTTCCTCCATTGCCTTTGTGAGATCGAGCGTCATGCAATAGACGCCACATGATCCGACGCGCGAACTTTGCGTGGCATAAAACCGCTGACATTGGGCGGCAAGCCACAGTCCGCCGCTGCAACACTCCGAATTGGTGAATGCAATTGTTTCCTTGCGCGAATACTGAATTTTTCGGCCGGCTTCAGGGATTCCAGTCACCGTTCCGCCTGGGGTTCGGAAATCGTAAATTACACGCTGGATACGCGAATCGTTTTCCGCTGCGTCAATCGCCGCGCTCAAATCTTCCATCGCACACCCACATTCTGACATGGCAATGTCCGAAGGATGTGCTACCAAGACACCATGAACCGGAATGATGGCAGTAGAGCCTTCCATCTGTGTATCATCATCGTCGTCCACTGGGTTTGGCTTTGGTTGGTCATCAGGCATATCCACCCGCATTGAACCCATGCGCGATTCAACCAATTGGGCAAGCGCAGCCCATCGTTGCGGCGTGATAAGCAGCGGTTCAAACAGCTTAGAAATTATGTGCGAGTAAGATTTCATGGATTATTTTTTGGACGGAGGTTCCGGTGGTTGCGGCGGCGAACCTTTCAAGGTTGGAAGCTGCGGCGGTTCGTCGGTTGGCGCGGACAAATCAATCTGCTGGTTGGCGTTGCCGAGATTGTCCAACATCTGCAAAACCTCTTTTGGATTCCAGATTGGCTCTCCCTTGTCGTCGAGTTGTTTTTTTGAAATTTCAACGGCGGATTTCATCAACCGCGCCCGCCGCTCAAAGATTTGCTCCTCGATGTTTTCCACGTTCAAACCAAATTTTCCGCAGATCACTTCCGGGCTGGTTAAACCGCGCGCCATCATGGCCAGTTCACCCTTCAAATCGTTGCCTTCATCCACGGAAATTTCCTGTGGCGTCGAAAGTGCGATGTTGTAGGCGTCAAATAAATTGTCGTTCTTCGGGATTTCCTTGTTGGTCATCGCGTGCGCGATTTTTCGCTGCATCCACGCCTTGCCGAACTTGGCCAGCGTCTTATGCCGTTTCCAGACGATTTGACGCGCCTGCACGATGTCAATTCGCGCCGCAGCACGCCCCTGCTTGTCGCTGTAAATAAAACCCCTCGGCCATAAATCCGCAAAGAAACCTGTCTCAATAAGCTCAATAAATTCCCGTTCGTTCATCGAAGGCCGCTCAAATGGGACGCTGGCGATTTCCTCGTCATTATTCGTCGCCAATTCGACAATGCCAGCCTGCATCAACTGGTGCGCCACAATGCGAGTTGAAGTTGTCCCGTCCGCCGCCGTGGTGGTAACGGGCTTGTAACTCACGCCGCCGGTTGGCCGGCCATCTTTGCTCTTGCGCGTCACCGCCCACGCCGCGCTTTGTTTCATGGCCTGCCCCATGTAATAAATCCAGTCGTCCACCGTCCCGACCGATTCCACGATACCGGATAGCCCAGGATAACCCATGATTTGATCGGTGAACTTCGGCTCGAAAATCAGATTCATTTTCCCGACCGGCAGATCGGCGCAGGCCGGCTTGCCGTCCACATCAAAGCCAATGACGCGATAACCGAGCGTCATCATCTGGCTGTTCACGATGATGCCATCAATGATGAAATTTCCAGCGAACGGGCCTTCCGTAATTCGGAAATAATTAGCACCGTAAGTCCCGGTCAAGCCGAGTCCCCAATAGGTCAGATACGTCGCCGCATTGCCGAGTTCAAAAATCTTGCCAACGCGAGATTCGGGCGACATCCCATTGCCGATGCTGGTGGCGGAAATCAGCTTGATTTTCCCGGTGCCTTTACCATTTTCGTCCGTATCGAACATCCAGCCAACCTGTCCATGAGTTTCCAATGCGATTGAAACTTCCGCCAGCGTCGTGTGAAAGTCATGGTTCTGGCCTTGCAGGTTGCAGTCGTTGTAATAGGTTTCATTCAGGTAAAGTTCGGTGGCTTTGCCCCAAACTTTGTCCGCACTGCGATGCTCCACAAAGCAGCCGTCCGAACAGGCAAAATCCGTCTTGAAATGGATTGCGCCGCGCACGTTTGGAATCTTTGCGTAGATGCCCCATGCCCAGTTGATGAGATCGCGGCGCTGCCACGGCGTCACATTCTCAAACGAGCGCATCCGCAGAAACGGTTTTTGCCGCCCTTCCGTCACCGTAGGCGTGGAGTAAAGCCCTTGGTAAAAGTAATTGCCGCGCCGGTCGAATGTGGTTGAATCAGCCATGATTGGGTTCAGGTTCCGGGCTGGGTAATTTTCAAATTTGCTTCCAGCACCGGCTTTAACTGCCGCAACGCCAGCAAAGCGCAGTCAAAATGCACTTCCAACAGTTCCGATGACTTGTAATCCTTCGGCACGCCGCCCGGCAACTGCCGTAGTTCCGCCAACGTCTGCAATTCAAATGACCGCGCCACGTTGTATGTCTCAACAACGCTTACAAGCTCTTTTATGGTAGGAACTTGGATTTTATTTTTGGGCGCGCTCATGGTTCCATCCACGGGTTGAACTTGGAAGTGTAAATCGGAATCGTCTGGCCGGGGCGTTGGTTCATAGCACACGCCATTTGCACAGGATCGTTTGGATTAAAGCTGGGATCGCTGGCAATTGAATCCTCAAGTTCTCGCAACACTTGATTTATGTTCGTCTGGTTGATGTTGTATTCCGTATAAACGCCATGCGCCGTCTGCACGCGGGTTTTTTGCCCGGTCAATCGCGCCTCTTGCAGGCCCGTAAGCCATGCGAGTTTTTTTTCCATGTCCCAGCCGATAAAATTGTCAAGTCCTGCCATATCATTAAAGCTATGCCCCTTGGTTGTTGTCCTTGCAGATGAATTTCTGGATCAAATCGCCTACGCTGGTCATTACAGTTCCGATTTTAAGAGCAAATACCGTATTGTTGTCGGGGTCTGGCTGAAGAAAGCAGTCGTTACCCTTGGTTGGCCTTGGTTGCGATGCGTCTCCAAAAACATCACCCCTTACAGTGATTATGACATCGGTGTCTGGCGAAAGTCCTCCCATAATCAACGCCGGATTACGGGTGATGTCTCCATGCGTGCATGGAAATGCCATGTTTTTCCAAATGAAGACTGCTCCGAACAAATCCTCATGGGTTTTTTGTCCGCCTTGAAATATGGCTCGGTCGAGTGCGTTCAATCACCAATGCCCACAAGTCAAAATCATTCCGATTCTGGAGCACTCATTTCCGCCGGCGCGACCGCGCCAAGCAATCCCTGCCGTTTCATTAAATAGAGTATCCCGCAGCAACAATCGCTGTAATGGGGGTCGTCGTGAGCCTCGATGATTTCCATCTGTTTTGATTTAGGATTCATCGTCCGCACATTGGCCGAAATCTGGCTTTCCCATGACCGCTGATGCTGCGTGCTGTCCACCTCCATTTCGCGCGTCTTGTCCGAAAGTAGAAACTTTGTCGGGTCTTTCGGGTCGGAAGCGGATAAAGGCAATGCCGTCAACGTCGCCTTGCCGGGCACCTTCAACGCCGTGTTCTGCAAAATCGTCAGCAGTTGGTCTTTGAACCGATGATTTGACCAGCGAATGATGTTCACTTCCACACCAATGGTTTTCCCGGCGAAATCCACTGGCACAACTTCCTTTTCTGGCTTTGAGAAGTCCCTGGTAATATCATCATCATGTCTAAAGCTGCGGCGGTTGTCACCAATCAACCCTGTCCATGTTATGTAAAAACGTCCAGTCTTTCGCCCGCCATCATCGTAGCCATCCATAATTTCTGCGTTGGCGGCAGCATTGTTTATGACCTCGTTGCGAAAATATGCAGTGTCAATAACTATGTTGTAAGGCGAAATTTGCAATTCCTTTGCCTTCAAAATCCATTCCATCCAAGAAGTGCAATAGCCGCGCCAAAGCTGCTGTTGGTTGCCATGATTATCCCATGCGTGCGCCACCACCCAGAAATGTCCCGTCATGCCGCCCTTGCCGGATTCGGGATTCTGTGCGGAAACTTTTTTATCCTTCTGACAGTCCACAGCCATACCTCGTCCGGCCTCGTTCGGAATGGCAATCGTCGGGTCAACCGTGTTGAATGATGGTGAGAATTTTACACGATTTGCGCTTTCTTCGTCCCAATCTTCTCCCTCCCATTTAGTGCGGAACTCCTGTAATTGCATCGTGTCACCCTCATTGAACGCCGCCATTGCGTGCTTGAAAGTCAGCATCACCGACCCCCAGCTTGGTCGCGGGTTGATCCAGCGCGGAAGCGAGTATCCAAGGAATCCCGGCAATGCCGTTGGGCGTGTGGCGATCCAGTTATCGTCTAGCCCGGCCTCGCGGTCAAGGTAGAGTCGGGTCGGCCCATACGTCACCTTGTCGCCAGCGTGATAAATGTTGTCGTCGCGCCATATCCCGCCACAGTGCGGACACTCATAGACCGTGGACTTGATGATTTCACGCTCGTTAAAACTGCCGTCATCGCACTTTAATTCGCCTTCGACTTTGAAACCGCAATGCTTGCGCTGTTCAGAAATTAGGATTGGCCGGTGATGTGCAACCCAAGCCTCGCGGTCAAGCGATGGAATGGAAGCCGGCGCGATAATTTTTGTTTCTTCATTCCGCACATGATGGAACGTGAACCGCACGCGCGTCTGGCATTCCGGGCAACGCACCCAGAGCTTTTGTTCGTTTGTCTTGCCCATGAAATCCGCGAAGCCGCCGCCAAGGTTTCCCATCGGCGCGTCGCCCTGCGATTCCACGCACCACAGATAGCTTGACTCATATTTGGTGAACCGAACTTCAATCTTGCGGACATAACTCGCTTCCACCAATGCCGCGTCATGCAGAAATCCATATTTTGCAGGGAACGATTGCACCCATTGCTCGTTCAATGGCCGCGCCCGGAAAACCATACCGGGCAATAAAATGTTGGTGGTGCAAACATCCCAGCGCGTCTCTGGCGTGGCCGCTATCCGTTTGAATATCGGTCCTAAAATCGGATCGCTCCGCAAAATCGGCATATAGCGATTTTTCATGTGGTCATCCGACTTCGCCTCATTCATGTCCCACATGAGCGTGTCCGCCGGATAATACTTCATCATGAACTTGGCGATGAGTTCAAGAATCGTCGTCTTGCCAAGCTGGTTTGCCGCCCGAACGCCGATGCGCCGCGTCGTCCGCTTGAACGCATCCCGCAGAATCTTCCGGTGAAAATGGCAGGCAAGAAACTCCTTCGTGTTCGGATTCTCCGTGTCGTCCTCGTAAATTTGCCCGCGAAACACGGATTCAGAAACGGCGGCAATGGCCGCTTCAATCATCGCCCCACAATGCCTCTGTCCAAATTCAGTTGGTTGGCTCATTTTCAGGTTCAAGTATTCCGCGCGCGCAAAGTTCATAGTGCCTCTGGAAATCAGACACTAATTCAATACCATCGCGCCGCAGCTTTTCAAGAAACGCCGCCCTTGTGGATTCGTCGGCAATGAAGTTTTCCAACCCGCAACTTACTTTTGGAATAAGCTGGTTTTCCAAAACTTCGCGCGCCGCGTTGCGAGCCGCGATTCCCAATCCGGCACCATCCTTGGCGGCAACGTCCGTTAGCGTGTATTTTTCATTATTTTCCTTTTCAATGCGGTCAGCTTTGGCTTCGCGGATGCGAGCGTCAGCATCCTCGATCCGCTGGCGCGGATTTCTGTTTTCGGAAGCGCCACGATAGCCGCCCGCTTTTTTTTCCAGCAGCATCCATTTGTCGAACCATTCAATCCACGCTTTCAGACTATATTTTCCACGCTTCTTACCGCTTATTGTTCCTGGTGGTTCGTGTTGCCCGGCATCCAACCGGTTTAATTTACACCAATCACTAACCACCCCTTTATCAATATCAATGCCTAACTGATTTGATCCATCAGGATTAGTGTAGTGCAGCCTCATCCGTTCCGCTAAAGCCTGCTGTGTATCACAAATAATGTCGCTTGGTTTAGCTACCGCAGACGCTTCTACTCCGATTTTAATTATGCCCCAATCATAGAGCTTTTGTTCCTGCCACTTTTGGGTTTCGCCGCCGAGATACTTTGAATACAACACGCGGGCGTTGCTGCGCTCTGCCGGCGATAGTTTGGCAAACACGGCCTCAACTTCATCTGGCGTCAAATCGCACGGCGTTGTTGGTTCATCATTCATCGGTTGGTTAGGTTCGTGAATCTCGCAATGTAGTCCTGTTGCTCGCAGTTCAAATGTTTGGCAGATGGACAATGCCACGCGACCGCGAATTGTTGCGGCGTGAGTTCGCCAGCATCCTTGCCTGTGCGTTGGCGGATGATTGCCAGCGTTACCGTGGCGGCGATGGCGGGGTTTGTGGCCGCGCTGAATGGTTGTGGCGTGGCGTTACGCCAGACGGCTTTCAGGCACTGATACCGCCCAATCTCGCCTCGCCGACCATGCGCCATGTCGTTGCCGCCCGATTCAATCTCGCCCAGCGCCCAAAGGTAGCGCGCCGAATTGGGGTAAGCCGCTCGCGCACCATACGGAGCCGTCGCGGACGGGGCATGAAGCCCCTTGTCCCCCAATCCAGCAAAAGCGTTCGCGGAGATTAGAACGGCGGCAAGGATGGCAACGGTTTTCATCAGATAGATTTTTTGGATTCTGATTTTAGATTGTCATCCCATTTCCCAAAGGTGACTTTTTTGCCGTAAAGAAAAGTATGCCTTAAGGCTGTCAGATTTCCATCTTTGTCGCGCTGATATTCTCGATTAAGGATTATGTCTTGTCTTTTTTTTATCCGCTTTTTGTAGGCACGCCACCACTTCCGGTTTTCCCGATATTCCACATCTGTCGGAGATTTACTGAAATACAGGTGCCACCAGTGAATCATAAACGCGGCGAACGCCCCAGCAAGCGCACCAACAATTATTCCTTCAGTCAGTCCCCAAAGTATATCAAACGTGGTTTTCATAGGTGTATTCCGCCGGGAGCGTTGTTTTGAAGATAATTCTCTTTCGCGATTTCGGTTTGTTCGGCGAGCTGTAATCCAGCGATAGCTTTTGCCTGTGCTTTTTTGGCCGACTTGTATTGTTCGTTGATTTTTGCAACCAGTCTGCCGGATTCAAAAACATCTTCCTGCAATTCCTCAAGCGTTTTCATAAAATTATGCGGCGTGGACTTTTTCAGCACCTACGCCGGTAAGCGGAGTTACACCGCGCGCAATAGACATATTCGTCACATTACACCAAATTCAGAGAATGATTTCTTCTGCCGCTTCGGCGATCTTAACCAATCACCAATGTAGCCCGCGCCGGGCGTCCATCCGCGCTGGCGCAACTTGCGTAACTTCGCCTTTTCCGAACCAGACGCCTTGCTGAATCGTGTGTGATTTTTCATGCTATTTCACCCCAACCTTGTAGAACCTTCAACGCATCGCCGTAGGTTTTAATGCCTTCAACAATATCGTCTGACAGATCGGACTCGATGACTTCCTCAACCTCCATACATAATTCAATCATGTCCAGCGAGTCCGCGCCAAGGTCTTCACAGAACCGCGATGCTGGCTTGATTTCAGCAGACTCAACGCCGAGGTGTTCAACGATGATTTCTTTCAGTTTTTGTTCGGTGATTTTCATGGTTGTTGAATCGGATTCACTAAATGCGGCGGTTGCGGTATGGATTCAAACTTACCGCAAAAGTCGCTATCCAGAGTCACCGGCCAATTCAAATCATATTCTGATTGTATGTTTGGCTTCACTGGTGGATTAAACCGGCAGGTTCCGTTGGTCTGTGTTGTAAATGTTTCAACGCTACCACGAATAATTCCACCACTGTCTTTGATTTCTTGGAATGACGGAAACCGTTTCCAAAATCTGCAATCGGAGCATTTCATAACTCGCCTTTCTCTTTAATCAAACTCCCAGCCAATTCGTGCAGGTCGTGAATCCGCTTGGAGTTGTTGAAGAATGTCACAACATTAAACCGCGCCCATTTTTCCATCGGAAACTCCTCAAGCAGTTCAACTGATTCGGCATCGGCGGTGACTAACGTTTTGAGATATTCCATGACCGGCTCATGCGGATGCTTCGTCTGTTCGCCGTGACTGCCCTTTGGCAGAAGTTCAAACTGCTCCATCAACTTTTCAAAAATCGGCGCAGCCTGCTCGTAAGTCTTAATCGGCTCGTCGTTGTTTTGCCGGATGGAAACGCACTCTTTAGCAAATGCAATCGGAGCGTCGCCAATTGCCAGCGCAAACTGCCCATACTCAGCCAGCGCAAGTTTTTTGTGGCCGGTAAATTCCTGAATGGTATCGCCCATTCGGTAAGCCCGATTCACGGCGGCGATGGTTCGCGTTTTTACCAAAAAAACTTCGCTGCGGAATCCCTGAAACTCTTTTTCAAGAACCTCCTTGGCGGCAATGCGCGCCGCCATATTCATCGCGGTGGATCGGTCAATGTATTCTGGTTTTTCAATGGTGTCTGTCATGGTGTTATTTGGTTAGCTGTTTGTTTCGTGCGTCCGACATTCTCTTCCTGGACTCTTTGCTCCGCTGTTCGTGAAAGTAGGGAAGCTCCGGCAGTTTGCGTTTGAAAAATCTAAAGCATTTATTCACCGCCGCCTTGGTAACTTCTTCGCCGTTCTGAAACGAAAGCAGTTTCACCAAATCTGTTTGTGATCCTGCCCCGGCGGCGGACGGGTAGCCCAACAACAGCAGGCAGCATCGAAATGCCAGATTGCTGTTGCCATTATTTTTGACGTAGGATTGATACAGTATAAAAGCGCGCTCTTCCAATATGTGAATTTTCCAGAATTCGGCCATGATTTTTTCGCGCGCCTCGCCACCAAACGATTCAAGGATTTCGTCCACAAGTTCCGAAGCCTGCTCGCCGTTAAGCCGAAAGCGTTCACTTAATCTATCCAAACAGGCCGCTGAATCGCGCCCATCCGTCACAGGTTCAATCTGTCCGTGGTCGCCAAAGGCAACGTCAGATGCAAATGGCTGAATTGAATAATGATTGTTCCCTTGAGCGTCCTTCATGGTGTTGGTGTCAGGTTATTGGTTGATGGTCTTAAAGCAATAAATCTTTCGGCGTCGGAGTGCGTGACGTTGGCAACATAGCTTTTGGCCGCTATCGTTTCACTATGGCCGAGCAACCGAGCCGATTCAATCGCTCCCATCAATTCACGGGCGTAGCTCGCCGCCGAATGGCGAAGGGCGTTTTGAGGAATTTCCACGCCGGCCAGTTCGCGAATTTTCTTCATCCGCTGGAAAAGATGCTTCCCGCCAAGTTCAACGCCGGGCACCGCCAGCCATGCCGACAAGGTTTCCGTCACCACTACATCGCGCGGCTTTTTCAACTTCGTCTGGCTACCATCAAGCTGGATTTTGCTGCCGACAACATCATCTTTGAGCGTGCGTGCCGACTCGCCCCGGCGCAGCCCGCCAAACAGAATCATGGCGACATGGCCGATCAGGGCGGGGTCATGCTGTTCGCACGCACGCAGAATCTTCTCAATCTCGTCCACGGTCAAGATTTCAGGCCGCTTATAGGGGACGGATGGTGCATCAACCGCCGCCACCGGGTTGCCGGCCACCAGCTTCCGCTTCACCAGCCAGTTAAAGGCCGTGCTTAACGCCGTGTGGCGTCCCTTGCGCGTCTGCGGCGTGTAATCGCCCGCGTAGAGCCAAGTCTCGATGTCGGCGGCCACAACCTCGCCAGCGGGCTTCTGGCACGCTTGGGCGAAGGATTTGAGGGCGCAGGCCAGCGTGGACACCGAGTTTGACCGTTTGCCGGACTGTTTCTTGGACGCCACCACTTGAGCAAAGGCATCGGTTAGCGTTAAAACTGGCATTTCTTGCCGCTTTACCTCTGTGGCGGCTTCCGTAACCAACTTGAAATCGCGGCATCCTTCAAATTCCCTTGAAATGGCGGCAAGCTGGCGGCGGTGTTCAATCATCGCGCGCTTCTTTTCGAGATCTTTAGCAAAGCTGGACGCGGCTTTTTTGCTCGCAAATTTGGCGCGTGATTTCCCTACGATATGACGAAGTTTTTGGGGGACGTGAACATACCAAGGTAAGGCGTAGGTCAGTCGTAGGTCAGACGAGAAACGGTGTGGCGTTATTCTCCTATTCGCCATAACCATTGAATCTGTTGATGTTGGTCACTGTTTCAAGGTAAGGCGTAGGTCAGTCGAAAGTCAAGCATCTTTTCCAACTATCCTCAAAAAGCGAGCGGATATGCCAATGAATTGAGTGGTGTAAATAGTGAAATTAGTTTAGATAACTGATAATAGCGTCGCTAAACTAATGCCATCACGCCCGCATTAAAACCTGCTGGA
>QGNH01001202.1_pt1 | contig 11856 bp, 18 predicted proteins | sample 1735481 | NCBI WGS metagenome assembly QGNH01 (sample SAMN09239004, study PRJNA386568) | Viral metagenome, whole genome shotgun sequencing project. | reverse complement strand
TATAATGCGAAATTCATATTTTAGACATACTCGGGGGTTATAGTGCGCCAATGCACAGTCCAGAACTTGAATCCTTCCTCGCCGATACGCTGCAAATCCCGCTCGGCACTGCACACCATTACGCGAAAGATTTGCGCGCAGCCAAGATTCTCAGCGTCGGTAAACAAGGCCCCTACGGCGGCGCCGTCATGACCGAAACGGATTGCGTGAATGCGTTACTGGCGGGCGTAATCGACCACAAATATGGCGGCGACGGCGTCGCGGAAAACGTGCGGAGCATGCGCAAGCTGCCGGCGGAAAAAGGGCCAGTACAATGGCCTGCCAATTTCACGAACGGCTTGACGTGCTTTGGCGCCGACAATGCGGGCGCGGCGCTCGAAAGCATCTTGCGCGACATTCGGCACGAGCGGCTGGCAATGTGGGCCGCAGGCGATCCGTGGCGGCTCAGCGTCACGATCGAAAGCCGAGGCGGCAGCGTCTTTGTATCTCTCACGAAAACTGCAATGCGCCACGAAACCGATACGCGCAGCGCGATTCACGGCTTCGCCCGGCCCGGCTACGACAATCGGCCGCGCTTAGTGGAGCGCAACGTCACGATCGGGGGAGACGTATTTTTGCAGCTCGCCGCAAAGCTAGGACCACCGGACGGATAAAAGAAAACGCCCGACGCAAGCGCCGGGCGGGATAGTTCCGAATTGCTGTGACAAGCCAATTCATAACTTAAATCCCGCTTTTTGTCAACGCGCCTCGTCGGGTTCCTGAAACAAAGGAATCTACGATGCAAAATGCCGACATAATTCTCGAATTCAACGCCGCTCACGCGATCGCCAAGGCCGCCGACGCCGCATGGCTTACTTTCGCACGCAAGCCGAACGACGAGTTTCCATTACGGCCTCCCATTTGGCCACAACGCGCCGACCTGCGCGCCGCGGCCGAGGCGGAATGGGATGCACTCGGCAAGCAAATGATCGCGACCAACGGCGACGACGATTTGACCGTCGAGCAGGAAACCGAATTCGAAATCGCATTCGACGATTGGCACGAAAAATATGATTATCTTTTCCCGGTTCAAACAAATGTTGACAAGGACTCGCTATCCGCCGAGTGCGCGAAATTATCCGTTGACAGTAAAGGCTCCTCCGCAATGACAGCCGCCCCCTACCCGCTGCCGACCGGCGCGCCCGGCCCTGGCGGCTTGCCGATGCTTAACAGTCAGATCGTCATTGCAGACCTTGGCGCTCCAATTATATCGGGCTTCAATTCAAGCCAACGCAATCAGCCGGCAGCGAATGCGCCGACTTTGCCCGAGGCAGTGCGCGAGCACCCGCTTTTCGATCAAATCAACCTGGCAATCGCTCACGCTGTGGCGACCGCAGAGCACGCGCCGACTGCCTTTCGTGCGGGCATGATCGTAGACGTTCTCGGCGTCCTCGCCTTGGTACATGGCGAAACGTTTAAGACCGTGATCGCCCGCCTTCGTGCTTTGGGTTGCGCGCTGCCGGAAGGGCGTATCAATACCGCGACAATGCGTTTCGAGGCACAGGTGCGAAAAGAGCTACGCACCGGAGCCGGCTGGCGGCCAAATATGAAAGGCGAGCCGGACCCGCAAAACGCCGATAACGTCGGAGTGCTGTTGCGACTCGTCGGTGTCGATATGAGATTCAACCTTTGGCGCCAGCGGATCGAGACGCGACCCCACGGACAAAACGAATGGGTTTCTTTCACGGACGCGGAACTTAACCGCATACGTGGAATCGCGAGCTGCGAGGAGTATCGATTCCGCCCGACTAAGGACTTTTTGCGCGACATGCTGGCGGATATCGCGCGGCAAACGTCCTATGACCCCGTGCTCGATTGGATCGACTCGGCGCAATGGGATGGCGTGCCGCGCCTTATAACTTGGTTGTCGAAAACGTGCGGCGTTCCGTGCGACCCATATCACCAGGCGCTAGGCAAGAATGTGATCGGCGGGATCGTGAAACGCGCTCGCCATCCTGGCGCGAAGCATGACGAAGTTATGATCCTGATCGGCCCGCAGGGCTGCGGTAAGTCGAATCTAACAAAGGTGCTCGCGCTGGAGCCCGAATGGCATACCGATTCAGTCGCATTCGAGGGATCGCCGCAGAATATAGTGCCGCAGCTTTTCGGCCGGCTGGTGGTCGAGCTGAGCGAACTTGACGGCATTCATAGGCGCGAGGCCGGCTACATCAAACGATTCCTCTCGGCGCAAAGCGACAACGTCACGCTAAAGTACGAAGCGTTTTCTAGCGACCATGCGCGCAGGTGCGTTTTCATCGGCACCTGCAACCTGGAAAACCCGCTCGTCGACGACACTGGCAACCGGCGATTTTACCCTGTGCGCGTTCCAGAAGGGACGCACGTCGACGTTGCGTGGCTGCGCGAAAATATCGAGCAGTTAATCGGCGAGGCCGCGACGCTCGAATCGGGCGGCGAGAGCTTTTCAATCCCGCAATCGGTATGGGCCGAGGCCGCGGCCCTTCAAGAGACGGCGCGTAGCGTCTCCGCGGTCGAGGAAATGCTGCTGCAATGGTTTTCAAAGGCCGTGCTGGCGGGGACAACGGGGTATTTCGTGCTGTCGAGCGACATTGTGAGCGCGCTGACGATGGCCCGCCAAAACGCGAACGCCAAGGTTGGAGGCGTAATGCAGCGCCTAGGCTTCGTGCATGCGCGACCATACTTCGGCGGCGTTCAAGTGCGCGCGTGGATTAAAGCGCCGAACAAGGACCTTGCGGGGTGCGTGCAACTGGTGCCCGCGCAAAGCATAACGGGTGGCGCGGTGGAAATGCGGTCGAGACGCAATGCATTCTAAGACACAAGGCGGCACGCAAGACAGACGTTTTTCGGGCGCCGTCTTGCGCGTTCATGTCGCTAAATCAACGGCTTCTATCGTCTACAAGACACAAGACAGCAGAATTACAGAGAAATAGGAGTGATAGAGTCATGTATGTAATATGTGTCATAGGTAATTATAGCGAGACACGTGTCTTGCCGTCTTTGCCGTCTTATCTGTCTTGTAAACAGATAATTGCACTGTCTTGTAAACACGTAATTGCAGCGCTGAAAACATCGCCCCTGGCAAATGAAGCGCGCCCGTTTCGGAGGCGCCTTGCGCGCCATTCTTATCGGCTAGCCGGTTTGCGACCACTTGGCCGACTATACAAAACCCTTGCAACATACGTGTTTCATAAAATTAACGCATTCAAAGCGCCTTTTGGGTCACAATGGGGTCACATGCGATTAAATCACGGCACGAAAATGCGGGGCGGTCTAAGTGGGTAAATCAGGCGCTAAGTGCACAATCTGTAGCTCTAAGTTTCGGCATCAAATCGAAATCGGCCTAACGCACCTCGTGCCGGCTAATGCGCTCGGCCTGCGCTTCAAGGTGTCGTCAGACGCCATCCTACGGCACGCGAAGAATCATTTGACCGCCGCAATGCGGGCGGCGATTTTAACCGCACAGGTGCCCTCCGCTGTTGACCTTGATGCGCTCAAAATCAGCGAGTCGGAAGGCTTGCTTAGCGCCCTCGTCGTGCAAAGGGCGCGGCTACAGGCGCACGGCGAATTGGCCGCCTCATTAGGCGACGTGCGCGGCTGCGTCGCGGTCGAGGGCGCTATCACCAGCAACTTGACCCTGGTCGCCCGGCTACTCCAGCAACTAATCCAAGTGCACGACGTGCGGCACACCTCGATCCTGGTGTCGCCCGACTATCTCAAGTTGCGCGCGGCGCTCGTAAAGGCGCTTGCGCCATTTCCCGAGGCTGCCCGAGCGGTTGGCGCAGCGCTGCACGCCATTGAAGCGGAGGGCGCCCTCGATATTACCGCCCGCGCCAAGGCGCCGGCACTTATCGAGCATTTACCCGTAGAGCACGCAAACTTATCAGTTGACAGTAAACCAGTGCTGGAACGTGCCCCCGCGCCAGCGGTCACGCCCACGCCGCCACCGTTCCCGCCGCCCTACCCGCCATATTAGGAGCCGCCATGCTGACGCTTGACTCGGACGTACCGTTATCGCCGCACCAGCAGTCGCTAGCGCAGTTGGTCGCAGTGCTCGTGCCGAACGCACGGCAGGTCGATTTCTACAAATACATCGCGAGCGTCTTGCGCCCGATACGCGATCCGAACGACCAGCAGGTGCGCCACGCCATTAATTCAGCATACGAAAAGTATAGGCGCCCGGCATGTTGATGGCTCGCGACATTAGCCGCACGCTCGATCCGGTGCTGTTCGCCGAGGACTGCGGCCTTACGCCCGACCCGTGGCAGGCAGACTTGCTACGCGCCATGCCGCGCCGTGCGCTGCTGCTGTGCAGCCGGCAGTCCGGCAAAACAACCGTAACGGCAATCAACGGATTGCATCGCGCCGTCTATACGCCGGGCGCGCTGGTCATAGTGGTGTCGCCGTCGCAACGGCAATCGGCCGAAATGCTGCGCACCGTCCGCTTACTACACGGCAAGATCGACGGCGCGCCCGCGCTCGATTCGGAGTCGGTGCTTAAGATCGAATTCGCCAATGGGAGCCGGATAGTCGCCCTGCCCGGCAGCGAGCGCACCGTGCGCGGCTTCGCTGGCGCCGCCCTGGTCATTATCGACGAGGCCGCGCGCGTAGAGGACGAGTTGCTAGCCGCGGTGCGGCCCATGCTGGCGACGAGCGACGGCAGCTTGATCGCGCTGAGTACGCCGGCCGGCAAGCGAGGGTGGTTCTACGAGGCGTGGCACGGCGACGAGTCATGGCACCGCGTGCGCGTGTCGGCGCAGGAATGCCCCCGGATCACGCAGGAATTTCTAGACGAGGAGCTGCGCGAGTTGGGCGCCAAGCGATTCAGCGAGGAGTACGGGCTCGCGTTCGTCGACCCGGAAGAGTCCGCCTTCCCCACCACGATAATCGACAACGCATTCGCAACCGAGGTTTTGCCACTATGGATATGAATCCGAATCTCACCCCCGCCCTTTGGAAAAAGATTCCAGCGCGGCCGATCGACAAGTGGATCGTCGGCGTGGACTTGGGCCAATCGACCGACCCCACTGCCATCTGTGCGCTCCATCACCGAGTCGTGCCGCTCGAAACGTGGACCAAGCATGATAAGCGGCGAAAGTGGACTCAAGATCGCAAGGAATCTTTCGACGTGCGCCACCTTGAGCGCCTACCGCTCGGGCTCGCGTATCCGGCACAGGTACAGCACGTCGCCAATTTGCTGACACGGCCGCCGCTCACTGGCGCCAAGCTTGCAATCGACGAGACGGGCGTCGGCCGCGCCGTTGCGGATATTTTCGACAGTGCCGGGCTCAATCCGTATCGCGTCACCATTACCGCCGGGCTTGAAGCGACACAGCACGGCGGGCGCAGCTTTCACGTCGCTAAATCCATTCTCATAAGCGGGCTTGACGCGCGTTTGCACACGGGCGAGCTAAAAATTGCGGCTGCGCTTAGCGACGCAGGCGCGCTGCAAGAGGAACTGAAAGACTTTCAACGCAAGGTGAACGACGCCGGCCGAGCGACCTATAACGCTCGCACGGGCGCGCACGACGACCTTGTGCTCGCGGTAGCGATTGCGCTGTGGTTAGCAACGTCGAGAATCGGGGAGTTCAGTTCGCAACCGCTTCCGCCGATGTAAATTTCCTTGCGTTGACTGTCGACGGTACTGTAGACTGTCAACGGATAATTGGAGTCTTGCACATGGCGCGCGCCCGCAAAACTAAATTGGATATTCCACGAGGAGGGCTAAACTTTAGTGTTGCCGCACTGGAGAAAATGGCGGCCATTGTTCGGACTATGCGCCTACCTAACGGCCGCGTAACCGTTTCAGACAACGTTCAACCGGGGCTCCGCGCAATCATACGCGACACGGGCGGCGTATCTTTTCACGCGCACTACGAGATTGACGGAACGCGACCGTATTTAAAGATCGGCGGATTGCCCGGCACGTCGATTGCCGAGGCGCGCGAACTTACCAAAACAATCCTCGCGCTCGCCGCCAAGGGTATTGATCCGCAAGCCGGTTTGCATGACAGGCTGATCCGGGAACTTACGGCCAAGGGCGCGGCCTGGCGACCGTGACGCCTCGTTAATTCTGGTCGTCTGTTGACAGTAAACGCCGCTTATGATACTGTGCGGACTAGCTTGGATTCAACGGAATCAAAATGGCGGATAGCCCGACAGTTTCCACAGTTTGCGAATTTTGTGCGGAACACCGAATTAGTCGATCGATGTTCTACAATCTCATTAATGCAGGCGAAGGTCCGCGCCTAATGCGAGTCGGAAAGCGTGTGCTCGTCACCGCGGAGAGCGCGGCAGAGTGGCGCCGCAGTCGGCTTACACCGGCGCCGTCACCAGCCATGGCAGCGGCGTGACCGCCCGGCCAAACCGAGACACCATAAGAATCCACAATCCAGGGAGTACCGAGCCGTGAGCATGTCGCCAATTACGCAAACCGTCCAAGGGCAATCTCTGACGTTTCTTTTGACTATGGCGTCTCTAAACGCCGTACTGACGACCGATGAACTCAATCGGGCCTTTATGCCACAGGCGCACGCGGCGCAAGCGCCGATAACTAGTCACCCGGGGACGGCCAGCGGCGGTTGGACCATTCCGACGCAAACTATGTGGGCTGCCATGCTCGCAGCCGGCGGCAATGGCGCTGCATCGCAAATCCCACCCGAACAGATACGCTCAATTATGCGTGAGGCGCTGATCGGCGGCGGCATGGCCAGCGCCGCCGCAATCGATACCGCCGAGCATATCCAGCGAGGGCAGCTCAATCGGGCTGTTGATTTCCTGGCGGCGCAGATTGTCAACGCTGCGGTCGCGGCCGGATGACGCTCGCGCCGATTGAGTACATGCATGAAGGCGAACGGCGCGCAGTGGCGCTCGCGCGCCCGCTCGATCGCATGCTTGTCCTGGCCGATATAAATTCGGCCGGCAGCGTCGCGCAGCTTCACGACATGCCGGGCGCCGTGCCTGGCGACTTACCAATCAGTGCACCGTGCATCATTGGCAGCGATGAAGTTGCCCGGCTCGGCCCATTCGGCCGCGCTACGCGGCACCTGATCGAGTGCACGCGCGGATTTCTGACAACCATATTCATTCCACAGGCATCAACATGAGCACCGAAATCGCGACCCTGGGCTTGGCAGTCGACAGTCGCGCCGTAGTCGCCGCAACAGCCGCGCTTAACAGTCTCACCGCTGCGGCGGCGCCGGCCGCACAGGGCGCCGCGTCGCTACAAGCCGCCTCCGCGCGGACTGCGACCGCATTGCAGGCGCAAAACTCCACGATGCTGACCGGCAGCACCGGCATGCTCGGGCAGCGCATGGCTATTCGTGGCCTGGCCGCCGACTTGGCGCTGCTTGGGCCGCAATTCGGGACTGTCGCCGGCATGGCGGGCACCCTCTATCTAAGTAACGAGGCAATTTTCCGCGGATTCGGCAATGTCCGAAACGCAATGACCGCGCTGCTTACCCCGTCAAATCTTTTGATCGGTGGCTTTGCGGCTGCGGCGGTCGGCGCCCTCACCTTATACGAATCAATCAAAACTACCGAGCTGGAATTCGGCGCGCTGGCCGAGCGCACGAATACGACCGTGCAAGCACTGCATGGCTTCGAGTCGGCCGCGGCGTTCAAGGGAATCAGTACCGCCGACTTTTTGAAGGGGATGGAAAAATTCGGCGACCTATCAAACGACGCTACGCACAACCTCGGATCAATGGCGCAGTTGTTCACAGCGAACGGAGTAGCGGCCGGCAGCCTCGACAGCAGCTTAATGCACGTCGCCGATCTTGTCGCGAATGCGCGCAGCGAGGCGGACAAATACCGCATTATTCAGCAAGCCGGATTGCCGGCAACGCGTGAGTGGGTCGGACTCCTCGGCCAAGGATCGGCGAATCTCAAACAGGCAGCGCTCGACGCGGTGCAATTCGGCGGTGCCGCCGACGAGCAAATGATAGCGAAGGCGCGGCAATTCGACGAGGCGTGGGCGACCACCTGGAGAAACTGGACGAGCGCCGGCAAATCCGCGTTCCTTCAAATCGAGGCCGGCTTTACTAACCTCGGCGACCTTATCAGCCGCGTCTCAATGAAACTGCACCCGGACAGCCTCGCGCTACGCATACCGGATGCATTCTCGCAGCTCTCCGGTTTCCAAAGTAACACTTTGCAAAGCGGCTTGAACGCTGCGGCTGCGCGGTTGCGTGGCGGCGGCGGCAACACAGTCGACCCAGAAGCCGAAAAGCTAGCGATACAAAACGCGATTCCGCGCACTGGTCCGCTCGGCCAATTGCCAACGGCAAAAGAGGCGCGGGAAAAAGACGACGACAAAACCGAAGAAAAGAAAGCCGCATGACCGCGGTTATAATCGCCAGGCAGCGCGATTGCATTTTCGTCGCGACCGATGGCGCGACCTACAGTCAGACCGGCGAAACGCTCTTGTTCACGAACAAGGTGCTGGCGATCCCGCACCTGAACATGGTCATAACGAACACGGGCTCGGCGGGCGCAACGCCTTGGATGGCGATCGAGTTAGCAAAACAACAGTTTTCGAGTTTTGATGACATGATCCTAGCGATGCCGTACCGCATGCCGAAAATCCTTAAGGCTTGCCCGGTCGACCTCGGCACTGACATTATGCTCGCCGGAATTTCAGAGGAACGCGGCCCCGAGTCGTATGTCTTTCGCCTAAACGATGAATTGCCAATGACAGGAAGTCGTGAGGAAGTCGAAGCCTCGCCGTATTACGCCGACGCGCCGGGCGAGCTGGTAAAGTTGCCCGACTTAATTATGACACCGATACCGACCGACCAAGTGATCCCCGCAAACTTTGAAGGTGTCGATTTGGATGGCGACGTTGATTCCGTCACCTGGTCACTGAAAAAGATTATAACGATGCAACGCCACATGGACTTGCCGCGCGGCATTCCCGGCATTGGCGGATTTGCACAGCTCACGACGATAAGCGCGGACGGAATTACGCAAAGAATTTTGCAGCGATGGGCCGAGGATAAAATCGGCCCGATGTTGCGACATGATCTGATCGATTGGTCGCAATGGCACCGAGACAATCCAAAACCCGGCAGCGTCGAGCGCAAGCCGGCGCTGAGGCTGGTGCAATGACCGTCTTGAAGCGTCAAGGAGTTTGTCTAGTGACTACCGCAGGCGAGACGCCTGCGCATACCTAACGGCGCGTGACGCGCCTTAACCGTAACCGCCGCACTCGCGAGACGCGACCACGGCCAGCGAAGGATAAAGCTATGTCGAGCGTTCAAGCTGCTTTGATAATGCGAGTTCCCGCAAATACTCCTGCGGGCAAAGACAATGCAATCCGCCAGGCGCTCGGCGATTCCTTGGGGGTGAAAGGCTTCCGCCAGGAAATCTCCAATGATCGAAATCTCACTGCGGTCGGGCGTGCTCAGCAATCTGCTAAATATATTCAGACTAAAGCCATACCGGAGTTGGCAAGAGCGCGGCGCCAAGTCGCTTACTCCTCTGGCAAGCTGGAAAAGATGCGCGCTGATATCCGCAAAAAAGCACTTGGGGAGCATGATGTAAACGATCGAGAGCGACGCGATATACTTCGCAGCCAAACTCCGGCGCTACGCGCCAAGGCGGTGCTGACAAGCCCTGCCATGCGCGATGCTGCTCTGCGTGCGCCCGATCTTGTCGAAATTACTCCCGATGTTTTCGAGCGAGCAATGCAGCTCGCAATCAACGAGAGGTGTCCCGACCAGAGCAAGACGCTCGCGATAGCCGAGGAAGCACAAGCCATTCACGAGGCGGCAGTGCGCGTTTTTGAACAGGAAATCATGGCGACGCCGTGCGTCGTGGAGCAGAACGGCTCCGTTCGCCAGTTGCAGACGCCGATCGAGCTGGAAAACCTTTTCACGAAATCCGTAACGCAGCCTAGCTTGCGACAAATTGCGCTGGAGGAGGCGCAAGTCGATCAGGTGGAGGCCGCGTAACTAGGGGAAGCGGTAAAATGAATCGGCTGCACGCCACGGCCGGCCGCCTGGAATACCCGGAATCGTCGTTCGTCGATCGGCTATATAACCGATTAGATATGGCAACCAAAATAATCCGCTCGCACCGCATAATCGCAACCGCACTCATAGAGGAAAAGCAACAAATGGCACTCGCTGACAAGTTTAAGACCCTGGCCGCTCGCGCGGCGAATATTCCGAAGGTGCTGGAGCATCGTGCGGACGAATTGAGCGCCCGACTCGATACCGTGGAAAAGCGCGGCAATACGGCTTTCGACGGTCACGGTCGCGTCGTGGACGGAATCGAAAGCGGTGTCGCCGCTGCCGAGGACGCGCTTAACCAGCTTACGAACGGCGCCCCTTCGGATTAATTCGCGGGGCTATTCTCGGCTGCCGCATAACGACGCGAAGCGTCAACCGGGCTTCGGATTTGAAGGGGCGTAAAATGAAGCGGCTGCCGGTCGAAGAATGGCGCGTGAGATTTTATTCTGATTTTATAGCCGTCGCCGCTCACATAAACGGGGGCGGCCTCTACTGGACCAAGTACAGGCTGTCAGACTTTCCGCAAAATTTCATCGGTCTGGACGACCTGAAAGCTACTATCGTCGACGTAGTTGACGCCCGAGCCGTCGAGCAATGTCCAATGGCGTGATCCCTTAAGGGTCGAAGGCGGACCACTGAGAGGACTTGTCGTAATGAGCGTTACCCATTCCACGACGACGCGCTGGACGCCATTTTGATTCTTGGTGACGAAGCGCTTTGCCTCCTCGTCTCGCATAGTTTTCATTTAAAATTTTCCCGCCGCCGCATGTCTCGCACGGCTTTCTAACATTCTTTTGCTCGGCTCGCTTTTCGTTGACAGTAACCGCGCGATTTGACTGTCAAATATGTGAATGAAATCAAATACTTATTGCCTTTCCCTCCAAAGGCGTTATTCTGCCTAAGTCGATTCTGACAAACGGGGACACACCGATGAAAGTATCTCAGGAAGCTACGGCGCGCGCGCTTTACGCACTCATTGACGATATGGTCGATACACATGCGAGTTTAGAACGCTTGCGCATTCAAATTGCTGCGCTTGCGGCTAGACACGGCATTCCAGTACCCCTAATTGCCGCTTAGTTTGGCCGCTTGGGGTCGGGGCGTGGTCGGAATGTCCGGCTGCGCCCCGATTGCTTTGTCGCGCTCATTTGCTTATTGACTTATCCGCTTATGCGCTTACAGTGGCCCTCGTTCAACAATAGGAGTCGGTCATGGTTTCCAAAAAGCGCGTTCCAGTTACGATGCGGGCCTTGCTACAGCGAATCAATCGTAAGTATGCGGCCATTGCCCGCGAAGAGGGGTTGGGGTGGCCCGGCAACGAAATAAAAAAGAGCCGCGGTCGAGAGGCGTCTAACATAGGCGACTACTACCTGCTCGATACCGTCCGAAATTTTGTCAAGGAAAGCGACGTTGATCCGGCGGACATAGGGCGCGAGCTAAAGGTCCTCGCCGAATGGGAAACGGTTGTCGACTAGAGCCGCAATCATGACATCCCCCGTAAAGCCACACATGAAGAAAATCCTCGCCCTGGCCGACGTGCGCCCATTGCTGTCGGTGGAGGACATCGCGGCGCGCGTCAATCTTGGGCAGGGCCGAATTTATGCCTTGTTACGCCAGCACCGACCCAACCGCCCTCGACACCCGCGGCGCCGCACGAGTGAGCTGCCGGCGCAGGTGCGCGGGCTCACAGCGAAAGGCATAGGGCCGGCGCGCATTGCAGCATTGCTCGGCGTAACGCGGCAATACGTTTATAAAATATTGGCGGAACAAACCTGTTGACAGCCAATGCGGGATTTCACCCCCTCGCAGCGGCTTTTTCTTATGCTAT
>QGNH01001534.1_pt1 | contig 11885 bp, 17 predicted proteins | sample 1735481 | NCBI WGS metagenome assembly QGNH01 (sample SAMN09239004, study PRJNA386568) | Viral metagenome, whole genome shotgun sequencing project. | reverse complement strand
TACAAAATTCATTAAGTTTGCCGTCTTCATCAGCTAAATCTATTGCAGCACAAATTAAATGGAAAGAATGTGGTGCTCCTGGATTTATTCTATCTTGGTCAGCCGAACTTCTATAGCCAGAATTACATTTACGGTATTGGCCAAAATCTTCTAGTAACTCATTAGCTCTAGGTATAATAGTATTCATATTACCCATTAGTTCAGGAGATAGTTCTTCTGGAGTGATTCTATTCATCAAAAATTCAGTAACACTAATATATTGATTTAACTTTGCCATAGGTTTTATCTATTTGATTTTTAAGGATTTCTTGTTCTTTTTCAAGTTGTTCTTTAGTTTTTTTCATACAAAAACCACAAGAATAACATTTTAACCATTCATTTAATTTTAAATGTGTTTCCATTCTAGCAATACAGTGATGACAAAATACTAAGGACATATAATAAGTTGTTAACAACTATATATAACACATAATTGTTGGTGTTACAATGCTAACAGTCTTTATTAAGACAAATAAATTAAAAGAGTAGCTTACGTAAATTATCCAATAATAATAAATAGTTAGGAAAAAATATGGAAATAAAGACAAAGTATATTCCTTTATTGCTTATCATTGCTTTTTCTCTAAAAGCCCTATTTATTGGTATTACTTGGGAATTAGCTGCCGTTTTATTTGTTCTAGGATCTGTTTTAGTTTTATTGGAAAATAAAGTTGAAAATAAAAATTTAGAACTATTAAAGCAAGAACTTAAAGAACTTAGATCTCAAATTACTATTAAAGAAGCAAAAGAACAAGAAAAATCAAAAGAATTAGATGATATTAAAACTGCTATGAGTGCTATTAAGTTAGCCAATGGTTTTCGTATGCAACAGGTAAAATAGGAATACAGACATGATTGAGACAATGCTTAAAGACTTTAAAGAAACTGCAGAATTAAAAGCATTTGCTGAATCTCAGTATTTAACTATTACAACTTTAAGTCAAAGAATTGTAAAACTTGAAGAAGAAAATAAACATTTAAAAAAATTATTAGAAACTACAACTGATATTGTTAAAAAACCACAAATCGTAGATTTAAGTCCTGTTGGTTTATCAAACGAACAAATTATTGCTGAAACACAACTTAAACTTTTAAAAGAAACATCATTTGAACGTGAGCTTACTTATGAAGAATGTAAAAAGGTTGTAGAATACGCAAAAGTATTAAATTCTTTAAATGGTAAAGGTAAAGATTTACCAGCAATGTTTAAACATGTTTCAAATGCAGAATTAACTAATTTATTGGAAAATTCTTAAAATGGAAAAGATCACAAAACCTCAAGCTTTAGCACTAGCTTGGTCAAGAGGTAATTTATTTTATAAATGTCATGCTGTACAAAAAGAAATGTACAAAATTTTCTATGATTCTTGTGCTAATTCAACTCTTGTATGGCTTCTCGCTCGTCAATCGGGGAAATGTCTAGAAAAACATACTCTTATTATGACTCCAACTGGATCAATTGAAATACAAAATCTTAAAGCTGGAGACATTGTATATGGTTATAATAAAGATGGTAGTATTTCAGAAACTAAAGTATTAAAAATTGAAAATACTGGAGAAAAACAAGTTGTTGATTTATTAAACCATAATAGAGTTATGGCAACAGCTTCTCTAGAGCATAGATGGCAAGTGTATAATACTGCAACTAATAAGATTGAAGAAAAAACTACTAAAGAATTGGGCACAAGAAGAAATCTTAAAATATTACGAAAATTTGTAGATATTCCTCTTGGGCAAATCAATGAACCACGCGCATATGCCATTGGTGCTATGTTGGGAGATGGTTATTCTAAGCAATCTGGTAATATTAAGTATATATCTAGTGAAGATAAAATTATACCAGAACAAGTTTCTAAAATTTTAGAGTGTAATTATTATAAAAATGGCGGTTCAAACTATACTTGGAGTTTGGCTAAAAATTATAGACCTGGAATAGGGAACAAAGCAATTTCTGTTCATTGTAATTATTATAATGAATGGTGTCATGATAGATATGCACATGAAAAAATTATTGATTTAGAAGTTATTAAAACTTGGGATCGTAAATCTTGTGTTGCTTTATTAGCAGGATTAATAGATACAGATGGTAGTTTACAAGTTTGTGGTAGAAGAAAAAATGAACTTAAAATTAGTTATGCAAGTCAGTCTAGGAGCATAATAGAAACAGTTAAATATTTATTTTTAACTTTATGGCAAATAGACTTATGTGAACAAATAGATAATAGAAGTAAATATGTAAATGGTCCTTGTTTTACTGTTTATAGTAATAATAACTTATTTGTTAAAAGATGTCTCAAAGAATTAGATTTATTTCTTGTGTGTCCTAGAAAAAAATGGAAACCAGAATATGAGTTTTTTAAAGAAAATAATACTAATAGTAACTATGTTGGAGTTAAATTAGGATCACTCAAAACTGTTGAATGTTATGATATTCAAGTAAGTAATGAAACAAATTTATATTTACTTGCGAATGGATTAGTTACACATAATAGTGTGTTACTCGCTATCTTAGCTTTAGAGCAAGCCTATCGTAAACCAAATAGTATTATTAAGATATTAACTGATACAAAAGTTCATGCTAAAAATATTTTTCAACCAATTTTTCAAATGCTCACTGAAGATTGCCCTGAGCAACTTAAACCTAGATATTTAGAAAAAGACTATGCTTATTATGCACCAAATGGATCTATTATTCAATTAGCTGGTTCGGATAGTGGTCACTATGAACGTCTTAGAGGTCAAAAAACTGAACTTGTATTAGTTGATGAAGCTGCTTTTTGTAATAATTTAAGACATATTGTCATGTCAATTTTATTTCCTACAACAACTCATACTGGTGGAAAAATAGTATTAGCTTCAACTCCATCAGAAGATGTTGATCATGATTTTACTTCTTTTATTGAACAAGCAGAACTTAGAGGAACTCTTAGTAAGAAAACTATTTATGATAATCCTCTTTTAAATGAAGAACAAAGACAACGTATTATAGATGAAATGGGTGGAGTGAATTCAAGTCAATTTAGACGTGAATATCTTTGTCAACAAATTAAAGAAAATAATAAAAGTGTTCTTCCTGAATTTACTCCTGAATTAGAAAAAGAAATAGTTAAAGAATTTCCAAAACCACCTTTTAAAGATTATTATGTATCAATGGATTTAGGTGGAAAAGATCTCACTGTTGTTTTATTCGCATATTATGATTTTAGAGCTAATAAAGTGATCATAGAAGATGAACTAATAGTTGATTTTAATAAACCAGATAGTAGTATAAAGAATCTTGTAGAAGATATCAATAAAAAAGAAACTGAATTATTCTTTAATTATCTTACTAATGAAAAAACAGAACCAGTTTTGAGAGTAAGCGATATCAATTATATTGTTTTAGGTGAAATTGCTAAATATAGTTTTGGAAAACTTAATTTTCAAGTTCCTAAAAAAGATGATAAAGATGCTGCATTACATGAATTAAGACTTAAACTATCTAGTAAACAAATTATAATACATCCAAAATGTCAAACTTTAATTAGACATTGTAGAAATGTTAAATGGCATTCTAGTAAAAAAACTTTTGCTAGATCTGCTGATGATAGTCATTATGATGCAGTTGATGCACTTTTATATTTAATAAGAAGTATTTCATATAATAAAAATCCATATCCTTCTCATTATGGATATGATAAACCAAATATGTTTGTACAAAACCCTGAGAAATTTTATAAAAGTCAACAAGATATGACAGAAACTTACAAAAAAATCTTCAATGTGAAAAGATCTAAAAGTTAAAGATCTAAAAGTTATGGAGCTTAGAATTTATGGCTGGTGATATTCAAAAAGATGAAACTAGTAAAGACTTTACTACAGGTGAAAACCTTGGTAATGGTAATACAGATTCTACTGCTTACTTTGCTGCTAAATCTGCAACTGCTGTAGCTGGAGTTGCTCTTGAAAAAGGAGCAAGTTTCTTTAACTTACTTAGAGCAAATGCTTATCTTGAAAAATTATCTCGTTCATGGAGAATGTATCATGGAGCTTTTAATGATGACTTAGGATTTGGTCATCGAGTAGATTTTGCTGGTGAGCAAGGTGAATTAGTTCAACTTCCAATCAATCACTATAGAAATATTGCTCAGCATATTTATGTAATGATTACAGCAAATCGTCCAGTAATGGAAGCTCGTGCTATTAATACAGATTATAAATCACTTGCACAAACTTATGTAGCTAATGATGTATTAGATTACTACATGAGAGAAAAGAAACTTGAAGATTGTTTAAAGTATGCAACTGAACTTGCTATTGTTTTAGGTGCTGGATTTGTTAAACTTGCTTGGAATTCTACTTCAGGTGAAATTTATGATGCAGATCCTGAAACTGGCGAGATTAATTATGAAGGTGAAATAGAATTTAGTAATCATACTCCACTTGATGTTGTCATGGATGGTACTAAAGAAAGTTGGGATAACGATTGGCTTATGGTTAGATCTTTTCAAAATAGATTTAATCTCATGGCTAAATATCCAGAACTTGCTAATAGGTTAAAAGGTGTATCTGCTAAAAATCAAAGTGCTGTTTATCGTTTAGCTGTATGGTCTAATGATGATACTGATGATATTCCAATTTATGAATTCTTTCATAGAAAAACTGAAGCACTTCCAGAAGGTCGATATATATTATTTGCTGATCCAGAAATAATAATGATTGATACTAAATTGCCATATAGAGTTATTCCAGTATTTCGTATTGCTCCATCTACAATTCTTGGTACTCCATATGGGTATACACCAATGTTCGATATTATGCCAATTCAAGAATGTTTGAATTCATTATATGGAACAATAATGACCAATCAAAATGCTTTTGGTGTTCAAAATGTATGGATACCAAGAGGTTCAGATTTAACACTAAGCACTATTCCTGGTGGTCTTAATATCATGGAGTCAGCTCAAAAACCAGAAGCAGTCAATCTAACAAGTACTCCTAAAGAAGTATTTGATTTCTTAAATATGATGGTTGAAGCCGCTGAAACTATTTCTGGTGTTAATAGTGTTAGCCGTGGTAATCCAGAAGCATCTTTAAAATCTGGTACAGCTCTTGCACTTGTTCAATCAATGTCTTTACAATTTATTTCAGGATTGCAACAAAGTTATGTAAAACTTGTTGAAGATGTTGGTACGGCAGTCATTACAATTCTTAAAGATTATGCTATTACTCCTAAAACAATTGCTCTTGTAGGACGTAATAAAAGAACAGAATTAAAGCAATTTACTGGCGATCAAGTATCAGATATTAATCGTGTAGTAGTTGATGTTGGTAATCCATTATCTCATACTATTGCTGGACGTGTTCAAATGGCAGAACAAATGCTTCAAATGGGAGTGATTAAAAATCCACAACAATACTTTGAAGTTATTAATACTGGACGCTTAGATGCTCTTTTTGAAGGAGAAATGTCTGAACTTCTTTTAGTTAAATCGGAAAATGAAAGACTTATGACTGGAGAACTTCCGAGTGCTACAGTATTAGATCAACATAAGATGCACATTATTGAACATAAAGCAGTTCTTGCTGATCCAGATTTAAGAAAAGATCCAATGTTAGTTAAAAATACATTAGATCATATTCAAGAACATATTGATATGTTAAGAAATACAGATCCAGCATTATTACAACTTATTGGTGAACAACCACTTCCTCCAAATCCTGCAGCTAAACCAATTGAAGAAACAAATGCACAAGAACAAAAACCACCAAGTGAACAAGCTTTAAGAGGATCAGTTACTCCAGGAATTATAGCACAACCACAGGGACTTCCACAACCTGGACAAAATATTCAAGGACCTGGACAACCTCAAGGAGCCAATCTTCCTAATCTCCCAAAAGTGCCAGCAGGATTATTAAGTAATCCAGCATTACAACAATCAGCTTTAGGTAATGTGAAAGGTCAATAAAAATGTCATTAAATCCTAATCCTTCTCAGCTTGATCCAACTCAGATTTTTCAAAGAGCATTTAATAGTAGCGATGATTCATTACGCACTGATGCAAATGTTACAATTGAAGGAACAGTTTCTGTAGAAATCTCTGCTGCTGCTGGAGATAATATTGCTCTTGCAAATCAAGATGGAACATTATTTGTTGATGTTACTACAGTTGATGGATTAAATGGATTAGATGTTAATATTATTGGTGGAACTATTGATGCTATAAATCCATCAATTGGTACTGTTGGATCTATAGCTCCACTTTATGCAACATTTATTGGAGCAATTAATCCTAGTGATGACTTAGAACCACTTCAATTAGATATAAATGGAGCTTTAGAAACTTCAACCAATCTAACTGAAGTTAATGGTAGTGGTATTTCACTAGGACAAAAAACAATGGCAACATCTTTGCCAGTAGTTATTGCTAGTGATCAATCTCCTATTAATGTATCAGTAAATAATTTTTCTTCTATAGGTAGTATTTCTGTAGTACAACAAACAACACCATGGATTGTTTCTGGTACAATTACTGCTACAAACCCTTCTGTAGGCCTTACAGGTGTAACTGCTCCAACATCTGCTACCGAAATAGGTGCAATCGACGCCAACGGCCAGCTACAGAGTTTACTAGTTGACCCATCTGGTAAACTCCTAGTGGACAGTTCGGGTACTTCTGTAGTCACAGGTACAGTCAATTCTGAACTGTTGGGACTTAATGCGTTTCAGACTAGTCAATATTCAATAGGAACTACAGCAGTTCAATTGACTCCAACACCTCTAACTAATCGCAGCTCAATGAGTATTAAAATTGTAACTACTGGAAATAACATAGTTTATATAGGAAACAGCAGCGCTGTTACTACATCTACAGGATATCCTTTGTTTTATGGTGATACGTTACAGTTAGATTTAACACCTTCGCATGTAATTTATGCCATAGCAACGGCAACTAATCAAACTGCTTATGTGCTGGAGATTGGATAAAATATGGCAAGAGTAGGCGCAAGCGGTACAGGAGGTGCAAGTGGTAGCCCACAAGCTACCCCTGTTTACGTCTACAACGAAGTAACCAATGTCAATCCTGGCATTGAAACTACGATTGCAACGTATACCGCAGTCGCTGGTGTTGCATGTTCTTTACAGTCGATATCTAGTTCAAGTACGAACGTTACGATATTTTTAGTTTATATTAACTCAAACGTCGTAGATAAACAGTATGGATCATATACGCAATATAATGTATTCTTTCAGTATTTTACGGGTAATACCACTGCGCCTGGTATCCCACTAAATACTGGGGATGTAGTGAAAGTGACTGCAATTCAAAACCAAACGAGTACAGCAAACTTTAACGCTGTTATTCAAATATTAGAGGTAGAAACCTAATGTTAGAGCATAAAAAGTTAAAAGCTGAGCTTTTAAGAATCCAAGCGGCTAAAGCTGAAATGGAATATGTCATGGAACAGAAGATGGAAGAAGTACGACGACTTGAAGAAGCCGTTAAAAAACAAGATCTTGCAGAAGCCACGCTGCATGAAAAAATTAAAGCCTTACAGGCAGGAGAAAAATAGTATATGGCCGATTATAACAGTAGTTTACCCGTTAGAACCCAAAACCCCGGTGACGTAATAGTCAAGCTTGCAGACGCCACTGTTCCAAGTCAACAGCAAGCAGTTAACGCCGCTGGATCTGCTCAGATCGATGGTCAAGGTGTTGCCGGTACCCCAGCAGGAGGCGTTGTATCCGTACAAGGCGTTAGCGGTGGAACAGCCATTCCAGTCAGTGGAACGCTGACAATTACAGATCCAGCTGAAGGACCTGTCGGATCACCTCCGCCTTCTGATGCTATCTATGTCGCATCTCTGGTGTCAACATCATCTCCTAGTTACACGGCTGGGAATATGGAACCCTTCTCTCTCACCTTAGCCGGTGCGTTAAGAGTAGATGGGTCCGCAGTGACACAACCTATCAGTGCGGCTTCATTGCCTTTGCCAACTGGAGCTGCTACTTCTGCTAATCAAACCACGATGATCAGCGATCTTGGAACGATTATTACTAATACTAATAATCTAAGTCTAGCGCAAGGTTCGACCACGTCAGGTCAAGCTGGTAACTTAGCAATGGGCGCAGCTACGACCGCTGCACCCACTTATACGACCGGAGATACATATCCCCTATCGTTGACTACCGCCGGCTCCCTCCGTGTGGATGGAAGCGGATCAACTCAACCTGTTAGCGGTACTGTTACTGCTAATCAAGGTGGAGCTCCTTGGTCTCAGAATATCACTCAGGTTTTGGGATCTGCCCCTAGTGCAACAAACGCACTTGCTACGCAGATTTCTACAGCCGGTGCATATGTAAGTGCAAGTAACCCACTCCCTGTTAAGATCGAAGCTCCTTCAGCTGCTGGTACTCCTGAAAACTACTACACGGACTCTTCGTCTATTGCAGTAGGTTCAACAGCAACTCAGAGCACGACGGCTGCTGGAACTGTCGGATTTTATTTGCAACAGATCACGTTGTCAGGTTCTGGAAAGTTCAAAGCAGTTATCAGTATTGCTGGTACGCCAATTATGGCCGTATTCAACAGCACTGCAACTCCTACGATGACTATTCCATTCCCTAACCAAACACTCGTGGCAACCGGAGCAGTTATCTCTGTTGCTATGACAAACAATGACCTTGCTGCACAAGACTTGTACAGCACGATCAGCGGATATCAAATCTAATAGGTGATTTATGGCAGATATAGTCTCACGTTTACCAGTTACAGACAATGCAGACGGATCAACTGGATCTGCCACACCTACCGCGGCTACATTAGTAGGGGGTACGGATGGAACAGACCTCCGTGCCCTCTCTACTAATTCGTCTGGAGTTTTAAACATTAATCTAGCTGGAGCTACAGGTTCTGGAACGATAGCAGCACTAAACGGTAATGTTATTGCAACAACAGGTGGTTACGGCACAACAATTTTTAATATAACGGGTACTTGGGTAGGAACCTTAGCTCTGCAAGGAAACAATGGCGATGGTACTTGGATAGGACTAAAAGCTTATTCTTCAATAACTGGTTTATACACTAATGTTGTTTTTACGTCAAATGCCGAATCTATAACCACTGATTCGGGATGGTTTCAGATTAGAATGATCGCTACAGCTTGGACGTCGGGAACAGCAACAGTAACCTGGGGGTCGCAAGCTTATGTAGGAAAACAACAGGTATATCAAGACACCTCTGGTGCTTTAATAACTAGCGCCTATACGTTTGATGGTTCAGGAAACTCGATCGGATCAACGTCAGGCAGTTTGAACGTTGATGTTACAAATACAATACCTGTGTCCCAATCAGGTACTTGGAACATAAATAACGTTTCTGGCACTGTGTCTTTACCAACTGGAGCAGCAACTTCAGCTAATCAGACTTCTGTCATAGGTTCAGCTGCAGGCGGAACAGCAGCAACTAATTCAGAACTTGTTGGAGGTTCTTATAGTACAACACTTCCAACACTAACTAATGGTCAACAAGCTGCGATGCAACTAGATGCCAATGGGCGGCTGATCACAGCACCTGCCGAGGTACTTGTTAGCGGCTCTATAGCAGGGAACGGTAACATATTACTATTGCCAAATGGAACAATCCCAACTCTAGCGCCATATACCGGGATGTTGTTGGAAATTAGCGGTACGTGGAGCGCAACGCTAACAGTCTCAGGGTCTAACGGAGGTGCGTACTTTCCTATAGAAGTTGTGAATCTAAGTACTGGGAACTCCCAATCAACTATAACAGCTAATGGTTTATATTATGCTCCTATAGGTTCAGTTGATCTCCAGTTCGCAGCTACAGCGTATGTGTCTGGTTCAGTGCAATGCTACGCTACGCTTAGATCCAATCCTCCGCCTTTATCTCAACCAACTAACGTAGCTACTTCAGCTAATCAAACTAATGCGTCACAGAAGACACAAGTTGTAGATGGTTCAGGTAACGTTATTGCTTCTTATAATAACGAGCTTAACACCGACGATATAGTCAACACTTCTATTTCAAGCGGTAGTATTACTGTTGGTACTACAGCTGTTGCAGCTAGAGTCGGTGCCTCTAACCTAACAAGTAGAAAACAACTTATGATTTCACCTGTTACCTACACTGTCTATATGGGTGCTACCTCTGGTGTCACTACGGCTACCGGCATTCCAATATATCCAGGTCAAGTTGTGGCGTTTGCATACGGAGCTAGTGTTACTCCGTATTTAATAGCCGCAACTTCTGGTACTGTAAACGTATTCGAAGGAGCTTAACGTGGCACAAAATGGATACTTTTCGTCATACAGTCCTCAACTAACAGCTACTAACTACACAGTTACTAGTACTTCAAATCAGACTTTAACTACAAGTGGAGTTGTTATTGCAACAGTCACGCCTGTGGCCGGAACCTATCTAGTTGTAGCAAGCTGTAGTTTAACAGCTTCAAGTGCAGCGGGTAATGTTGCAACAGTTGGTATCTTATATAATGGGACATATCAGACTGGCAGCTTGCATACGGCCACACCTCAAAGCACAAATACGAGTTTTGTCTATACTAATAATTTTCAAGCCATGACAATTGCAACGAATTGTATCTTAACTGTTGATGGTTCTATAGCCGTTACTTTAGCAGGTTACACAAGTGCTGGTACTGTGACAGTTAACCCTTTAGTAATGAATTTAGTGAGGATATCATAATGACTAACGATGAAATCATAGCAGCAATTACAACAGCTTTACAGACCCCAGACGTAAACGGTGAATACAATAATGTTATTCTTTTGATTCAAGCATCTATAATAAATAACTTAGCTACTATGTCGCCTGATCAACTGGCTAAGATTTGTACAATTTTAAACATAAATACAAGCGGTTCTTAATATGAAAAAGTGGTATAGACGATTAATAGCATTTTTGAGGGGAACATTTGAAATACATTCAGTGGTAACTACAACTCCAAACTTCTCAACTCTTTCAGCTTCTAATCCTAACTTAACACCAATTGCAGCATTGAGTATATCAACTTAATATGGCAAAACTTATTTTTAAACCAAAACCAGGAATGAATGCTATCTCTAGTGTTAAAGAAAACTATTATACTACACAAAATAAAGCTTTAAATATGGGTATAAAGAAAAATGCTACTATATTAAAAATTTCTTTAATATTCAATGGAATTTTAATATGTTTACTTGTTTTAACAACTATATTAAGATATTTATGAAAAAAGAACTTTATGAACATTTAGTTAGAAAAGTAGCTGTGGCTAAAGCAAAAAGTATGCAACCAACTCCTGGTAAAGCAACTGCTGAACTTGATGCATCACGTAACCCTATGGAATTTATTAAGAAAAATAAGAACATGTCTATTGGTGGATTAAAAGGTGTTGCTTTTTAATGACAAAATTGAGATTAGTAGTTGATAATACTAATAAAATTGAATTAAAGAAGAAATATTTTCTTTATTTTTTAGTAGCTAATCTCTTTATAAGTCAAATAGTTATATATTATTTGATAAAAGGATAATATGGATTTTGCAACTTTACAAGCAATGATGAATAAAGACCCCAATTCTGAACCAGATGCGTATCCATATGACCCCAATTCTGGTACACTCACTAATATAGGTCGATTTGCTCTTAGTAACCTCGCTAAAGACCCTGGAGTTGGTGGAGTACTACCAGTAGCAGGTGCTGTAAAAGCTATTGCTGGTGAAGCTCCTGAAGCAGCTGAAGCCCTATCTAGACTTGGTATGTTTGGACGAGATGTAGCTAATACAACTGAAGCATCAAATGCTGCAATGGATGCAGCTTTAGCTCCTGGTGCAGCTGCAGGATCA
>QGNH01001264.1_pt4 | contig 11917 bp, 4 predicted proteins | sample 1735481 | NCBI WGS metagenome assembly QGNH01 (sample SAMN09239004, study PRJNA386568) | Viral metagenome, whole genome shotgun sequencing project. | reverse complement strand
GTCGTTCCGCTCGCCGACATTCGCAACGCCGCCCTCGGTGGTGCCATGCTCCTGCGTGTGCCGCCGTCGGCTCTCAAGGATCTGAGCACGCTGTCCGATGCCATGAAGGCGCGCGGCTTCCCCTACAACTCTGTCGCGGTGCGCTTCGGGTTCGACATGGACGCGAGCCATCCGAAGCCGACCTTCAATGCCATCCGTCCGCTGACGGACGACGAGGCCGATCTGGTACTAGAGATGTTCGACTCCGACAGCGTCGCCGCTGTACTTGCTGACAACGACGTGGCAGTAGACCATCCCGCTCATGCGCCCACCCATGGTGCGGGCTCGTTCGAGCAGGAGCCCGCACGGCCCGTTGGGATCGGCGGTCAACAGGCTCCGCAAGCCCCGCAGGCTCAGCCAGCGCAGTTCTCCGCGCCGCCCCCTGCGCAGCCCCAGGCCCCCGTCTACGTGCCGCCAGCGCCCGTACAGGAAGCCCCCACGCGGTTTGTTCAAGCACAGGTCGCCCCGCCCCCTCCCGGTATGAGCGCTGGCGTCGTCCAGGCGTTCAATCCCATGGCCCCGCCGCCGCCCCCTCCCTTCGCGGGCTTCGCCGCGCCAGCGTCAGTCGCTCCGACTGCACAGGCCCCGGCACCGTTCGTCCAGACCCCTGCCCCACAGGCCCCCGTAGCCCCGTCGAACCCGTTCGCAGCAGCCGCAGCCCCGGTAGCCGAGAAGGCACCGCGCAAGCCGCGAACTCCCAAGCCGCGCGCCGCACCGGTAGGCATCGGAGCAGCGCCAGCGGCAGTCGAGCCAGCGCAGGTCCCCGCCGATCAATCCCAGTTGGATAACGATATCAACGGGATCTTGGCAGGGTTGTCGGCGTTCACAGGCGCCAAATGATGGAAGTGATCACCCGCAGCCAGGCGAGGGCTGCGGGATTCACGCGCTACTTCACAGGGAAGCCGGTATGAGTAAAGAATTTTTTGAGAGGGTGCTTCCGTCAACAGGTCCATACTGCCTCTTTACAGGGGCCACAGGCCCAGATTCCAAACTCATAGAGCAAAGACATTGGAATGGAATCAAAACGACCGCGGACCTTGAGAAAGAGGTTCAGCGTTTGTCTATGCTGCCACTGAACGTATTCTTCGCGGTGGGGTCTTACGCTGGCGCCAATCGTAGCAACCCCATCGTGAAGCGCGCATTATGGTTGGACTTAGACGGTAAAGACTTTGGAGGGCAAGAAAATGCCATCCGAGAATTGGGTACATTTCTACGCGCTACAGGTCTGCCCAGACCTAGTATCTATGTTCACAGCGGTCATGGCGTGCATGTCTATTGGGTTCTGGATCGGGATCTGCCTGTGCTGGACTGGAGAGTTATTGCGCAGGCGCTCAAAGCGAAGTGCGAAGAACTGGGATTCAAAGCAGACGGGTCCGCCACGGCCGACGCAGCCCGCGTACTCCGTGCGCCAGGCAGCCTGAACAGAAAGCGCGAGACGCCCGTCCCTTGTTCTGTGATGACGGACAACGGCGCGACGTACGCACCCGAGCAGATCGCCCGCCAGCTTCACGCATCAGTGGGGCTCACTGGCGCAAAAGCAAAGCTCGCAGCGCGTGTATCTAATGATGATCTTTATACCAGGAGAGAAAGTGAATCTAAGACTTCGGATGAAGTACGCCGGATGCTGGCGCATATTCACCTACCCCAAGTGTCCTCTCGCGACGAGTGGATCACGATTTTATGCGCAGTGCAAGATTGGTCTGACAAATCAGAAGAAGGGTTTGAAATTTTCCACGAATGGAGCGCTACTGAGCCAGGCTATGTCAGTGAAGAAGCCTGCCGTACTACCTGGAATAGCTTTGAACCCGGTGGAGGAATCGGAGTGGGAAGTCTGGTTAAAGCCGCTCGTGAAGGCGGCTATGGCGAGAACCCTGTACCTATTGCGCCAGCGCCGCTTGCTCCTGGAGCATCGCTCGCCGAGCAAGTAGCAGCGTCCGATCCTGCACTTACGAACGCAGATCTTGTGCAAGTAGCTGTGGTAGCGAAGACGCTGGGCTCGACTGCGTCGCCACTGCAAGTGATCGCGAACCACCATGTTACTCTGAGCGGTAAGGTCCGCTTCGAGAAACAAGTCGCGATTCATTGGCTGGGGAACGAGTTCGTTATGATCATGGAGCAGGAAGGTTTGTTCTTCTCGCTGACTGAACGCAGAGCCATGTCGAAGGTTACGATCGACGACATGCTTACGCGCTGGATGCCGTTCAACGATGCGGGCCAGCCGAATACGCCGTCCAGGATAATGCGGAACCACGGCGTTCTTCACACTGTCAACTCGATGGGGTTCTTCCCAGGCATGCCGCGCATCTACAACGAGAACGGGCATTCGTATGTGAACCTGTACTCTGATCCGCCTGACATGATCGCGCCCACACCCGCGGAGCAGCGGCTGGTCGAAGACTTCTGGGACTATACTTTTCCGCGGCCCGAAGACAAAGAGTTCGGGTCTTACCTGCTGCAGTTCTATGCCCACGTGGTTCAGAAACCATCCGTCAAGATCGCGTCGGCGCCGCTCATGGTGAGCAAAGAGTTCGGCACCGGCAAGACGACAATGATGTACGACATCCCAAAGGCGATCGTCGGCAACGACAACGCCCGCTATGTTTCGAACAAGGTTCTCAGGTCGAGCTTCAGCGACTATCTTGCTGGTGCTCAGTTTCTCCACTTCGACGAGATACACATAAACGGCAAACATGATTCCGATGACACTGCGAACTCTCTTAAAAATTTGGTTACTGGAACGAACGTCGAGATCCATCCTAAAGGACTTAAGCCGTACAACATCCCCAATCGGCTATTCATCACTGCCACTTCGAACTACGAAGACGCGATTACCCTGCCTTCTACAGATGAGCGACGATGGGGCATTTATTACCTTGAACCTACGCGTGGCTATTCGAAGCAACAGCGCGAAGCCTATTTCGATATACTCCACCGCTGGATTAAGTCGCCGCGCGGTCCTGGAGTCCTACGGCACATCTTCTCGCAAGTAGATATCAGCACGTTTAACCCACAAGCGCCGCCGCCGTTCACGACTTCGAAGTCAGCCATGGTGACGAAGTCTCAGGCGAGCGAGGTCCAAATAATAATGGATGCGGTTGCGCAAGGCGATGCGCCATTCGATCGTGATTTATTTACGAACGAAGAAGTCTCGCAGTGGCTGCACGGACAAACCGGCAAGACGTACGCTGCCCTTCACATCCGCGGATTCATACAGCGGGCGATCTCGGATGCGAGGGCCGTGAAGGAAGTTCGAGTTGCGCACAGCAAAGCCAAGATACGGCCGATAGCTCTTAGGAACGTCAGCAAGTGGCAGAACGCTTCGACGCAGGAAATCTTCGACGAGCTTAAGCGCTAGTAGTTGAGCATCCGGTTCAGTGTCTGGTCTCTGCCAGGCGCTGAACTCGTGGAGGCTTGCTTCGCCCGCATCATCTTGATCTGGTCAGTAGGCTTGATCGCCTCGGCCGGATGCAGCGAATTGAAGTTGTTGATGCGCGCCTGCGCGTCGCGCTTGTCAGGGCTGCTAACCCACGCCTTGAGGATCGAGGTCTTCGTCGCTTCGACTTGACGCTTGTAGTTTATAATCGTGCCAGCACGCTCTTGTGCGTCGGCTACCGATGCGGGCTTGATCCCGAATGCCTGGGTCGCCGCATCAAACGCAGATGGCTTCGTCATCTGACCACCCAAAGAATTTTCCTTACCGGTCGACCAGAGTTCATGAGCCTTCACGGTATCCTGGTACTGCTTAACCGGTATGATCGAACTTAGGGCTTGGAACGGTTCACCCTTCTGCATGTGTCCTACGAACCCGCCGACGTTGTGAGCGATCAAACTCATCATCGGTCCCGCCTCTTCGTATGCGAAGTTCTTCCACATCTCCGGGTCTGCGCTTAGCAGGTCCGGCGGTTCGTGCAAGAACAGATCGCTCAACCCCATCCTCGACGATAGATCCGCTCCAAGCAGGCGCGGCAATCCGCCAGCCGCGACATCCCCTGCAGTCTTCCCCATGTGGTCTACCAGGAACCGGTGAATCTGGTTCTTCAAGTCATAGACCTCACCCTCCTTGTCGAACAGTTTATGATAAGCGTACAGCGCCAACTTCACTGGCTCGATGGCTGCCCCACCATACACCCCCGCGAACAGTATGTTCGATGCGATCATACCGGCCGCAGTCTTCGCAGCGATTGCCGTCTTCTTTGCTAGTTCAGGATTTCCTTTTCCTGTCACCAGCGCCGCCGTACCAGTGATCGAAGCCTTCATGTTCCCGTAGAACAAATGAATCATCGCCTGCCGGTACGTCGTGAACATCGTGAGCGCCGAGCCACCAGGCACCTTGGCTATCTGTTTGAAGATCAGTGGCTTCGCCTCCTGTGAATAGTCCGCATGGACTTCGTCAACGAAGTCTCCCGTCTTGCGGATATCCCCGCCTGTCATTTCGAGTCCAGCCAGAGCAGAAGAAACACGATTGAAAGAATCAGCCATGCTAGGTAGCAGACGCGCCCAATCAAAAACGCGAGTAGTAATAGCCGAATCGCCCTTGGCCATAGCGCCGAGTTCGTTGGCGTATCCATGTTTGATCACCCCACGATCGATCAGTTGCTGGAGCGGACTGTTCTCGCCCTTCGCCCATTTACCCATTGCCGGATCGAGGCGCACTGCTTTGATAATTGCGTCGTGTATGTTGCTGGCATTACCGTTGAGCGAGAAGACTTCCCTCATGGTCTGGGCGAACGCTGGCGACACCACAGCGCGCATACCTGCTGTGTGCGCCGCGACGGACTTGCCCATGCCGTACAGCGCCGCGCCGCGCGGGATGCCGGTCGAGAAGTTCTGCGTCATCCAGATGAACGCGTGGGCCGTCGATGCCAGGTAGGCCATGAAACCACCCTTGGCCAGCCCCGCACTCAGCGCTGACTTCTGGCCGTAACTTGCGACTTCGTTCTGCAAATGCTTGTTCAATGCCTGGACCACTTCGCCGCGTCGATACGCAGTGTTCTGGTCCGCGGTCTTGTCGCGCGCCATGTCGCGCAGCGAGGCCAGCGCACTCGCGTGATCGAACACGGTCTTGAGTTGCGCCTGATGCCAAATAGAAGATGCGGCGTGCTCTGCGAAGTTGCGCCGCATGTCTTCCGCCTTAACACCCCCAAAGTTTTGCCGCGCCAGACGCGAGCCTGCGTAGGCTGAGCGGGCTGCCATGGCCTGCACCAGTGCGGAGCGCAGTGAGTCCACCAGCGCCTCGGTCCCTTCATCCTTTCCGTTGCGGTTGATCTTGCTCTCCGCCGCGGAGATCAGTTCGAGCGCGCCCGGCCCCATTGCTGAGTCGGTCTTGCCCATGGTCTTCTGCGTGACTGAACCCACGTCATAGCCAGCGGCAGTCATGCGGTCTCGGGCAGCCTCGGCATCCAACTTGGACTCATGCATCGATACATACTTGGCTGTGTAGTCCACATCGAAGTTGTTGCCGCGCTGGACCACGGTGCCCTTGCTATCAGGACTCAGGTTGTTCACGTCGGCAGCGAACGCTTCTGCCTTGGACCGATCGCCAAACGTCTTCGTTCCTTTGGGCGTCGCTGTGACAACGAAGTCACCTTGACGACCCAAGTGGAAGTACGGACCTTCGATGCGCGCCCCGCCCGCGAAGTCTTTAAGCGACGACGTGAGCTTGTCATTGTTCTCGCCTACGTCGATCAGTTTGTCTTTGCCGATTAGGTGATCGTACTCCTCTGGACCACGGACGCTATACAACAAAGACTTTTGTGCGTCGGATAATTTCGTGTCTGTGAGTGCGGACAGGGCCGTGTCAACAGCGACCTTGCGGTCTTCGGTGGCCATCCGCTTATTCGCATCGGCCGCATCGCTGTACACCTTCTGGGCGTCGTCGGACATGGCGCCGAAGCGCTGCTGATACTCAGCCAATCGCGCGGCGAACCCAGTGGTCTTCTGCGACGACGCGGGCTGCTTGTCGGCAGCTAAGCGCGGATCGATCTTGTACATCGTGGTGTCGATCATGAGTTGCCCCATGGTCTTATTGTCCGCGTCGGACATACGCACCCAGCGCTCGGCGACCGGCCGCGTAATCGCACCCATCTTGTTGAGGATCACATTCTTATCTGCGTCCACATCCTGCAGCCGGTTCAAAGGATTCTGCGGGTCATCTGCATGCCCAAAGTCGGAGCGGTGATCGCGGAAGATCTGGGGGACTGTCTTGAGGTTCGTCACCAGTGTACGGACACCATCCGTACCCCTGTTCTTCATCATCCAATTGAACGACCGCGCGATCTTTGTCGGCTCCTCGCCCACGGTCTCGCGTAACGCAGAGTCATTGACGTGCAACATCGGCGGCTCCTCGCGCAGCGCCATCATCGCCGGGAACGCTCTCTTGGCCTCCATCGGATTGGCGCCGAACTTCTCTTGCATGTTCCGCACAAAGCCCTCCGCGAACTCCGCGTTGGTCTTGTCGAGCATCCCATGGAAAGCCCCACCGGGTTGCGACTGTTCGTGCTGCTTCTCTGCTACTCGCTCGGTCAGTGTAGCAACGTGCTTGAGCAACGCCGGGTCGTCCACGCCGAACATCTTGCCGATCGCATGGAACACCGTGCGCAGCAGGGACGGCTTGCCGCCAGACAGCCCGTAATTCAGGTTCTCGCCGGGCTGCGTGTGGCTCTCGCTGTTTGTGATCTCACGCTTGAAATCGTCGTTCGCCATGATCTCAGCAGCGAACTCACCCACATTAGTGATGCCATACAACGACCTCTTGTACATATCGGGCTTCGGGCCTTCCCCAGCAAAGAAGTCCTGGTGCGCCTTGATGTCTTGTGGGCTGTACATCGCTTTGAGCCGCTCGACCAGTACCTGGCGTGCGTGCTCTAGCTCAGTTGCAAGTTTGCCGCCTCGGTTATAGTGAAGCTCGTACATGGTCGCGGCGTGCCACATCTCGTGGATGATCGTGCGCAGCGTGCGAGGCGCGTCGGCTCCCGACTGAATCTGAATCTGAATGGTGTGCTGTGTCGGGTCAAACAATCCGGCCGCGTGCTCGCCGAACGCCTGGCCTGTTTGAAGGTTCTGTATCTTGCTCACCGTATATACCGGTAGGTCCGGCATGTGTGCGCGGAGTGCCATCAGCATCGTGCGGAGAATCGGCGTGTGCGTGTTGCCAATGATCTTGTCCAGAAGCTCGTGCGCGCCCACATGGCGTCCGGAGTCTTCGCGGGCGTCGAACGCGAGCGACTCGCCTGACTTGCCCATCTCGTGACCCAGCCGGTTCCACTCGGAGGTCAAGCGCACCTTGGCGTCTTTGGTCAGGTCCGTATCTGATTGGCGCGACAGCATCTCTTTGCCGCCGCGGCGGATGCCCATCTCCGCCAGACCGGCCGCGGTCGTGGGTAGATCATGCGCACCTTCCTCTGCGGTGTTCTCCCATTCCTCTCCCATGGTCTGAGTCTTGCCCGCGTTCGGGTTCATCTCACGTCGCTGGTCGTCCAACATGTGCAGCACCTGGCGCTGCTCGTCGGGGGTATACGTGTCGCTCATTTCTTCATGCACGAACTGTTCGATCTTCGCGCGCACGGCGGGCGCATCTTCTTCGTCGGCGCCAATGTATTCAGACATGAGCCGCTCGGCCTTGCGCTTGCGCACCGGGTCGACTGCCTCAGGTTTCTGCTTCGCTCGGGGTGCTTCGTCCGTAACGTCTTTGATTCCGGATGCGACTTTGGGTTCGATCGTACCCTCTTTGGGTGCGGGCTTCGCGGCCTTCTTCGCAATCTTCGCTTTGAGTTCAGCGGCCTTGGGCGCGACTACAGTCTCGTCGCCAGCCTTCGCTTCGACGCCTAGTAATCCGCGGGCCGCCTTGTGCATCTCGCTGTTCAGCGCAGTGATCTTGGTATGGCCAGTGCCCTGGCCCTTCTCAGTTGCGACCTTGCTCTTTGTAGCAAGACCCATGGCTGCCGACGCTGCTTTCTCCGCTCGCTCTATGGCCGCTGGGCCAGCTTTGCCAACGGCTGATTTTGCGGCTTCCCGAAGTACCATTGCAAAAGACGCCGCATTGTCTTGCCGCTCCTGGATGGGCGCTGCGAACTTTTGTCCGGAGGGGATTTGCTCTTGTTGCTCATGTGTTGCCAACGCCTCGGGTAGTGCATCGAGCCCTGACATGGGCTTGACTGCTTTAAGTTTAGGTTTGGGTGCCGACTCCGCGGGGACTTCACTCGCATTTATCGCGGACTTTCCCTCCGCAGTTTTTTCCACCACGGTCGGCGGCGCGGGCTTCTCGGCTGCATCTCTACGCGCCGTTTCGCCTTCGCGCTCCGCGGCATTCCGTGGGATGATCTCGGTCTCTGGTGTACGTTGCACGCCCTCTTCACGGTCACGCAGGGCTGCGTTCCGTTCGCGCTCCAAGGCGCGCTCCTCGGGCGACTTAGTCATGTCGGTACGTTCGCCCTGCAATTCAGCCGGGGGCGGGGCAGTGCCCTCTGTGCTAGGAACTACAGGGGCTGCCTCCTCCGCGGGCTTAGTCGCTGGCTCGACGTTTGGCTTAGGCGCTTCTTTCAGCGCTTCGGTCGCAATTTTCGGGGCAGCTTCTTCCGTTGGCTTCGTGACTTTTACGCGCTCACTCGGCACGTCAACAGTGTGCGCGCTCGGCTCGCCGTCCGCGTCGAGGGCGCGAACTCGCACGTGTCCATCTGGCGCCCCCGATTCTACGTGGACCGCAACCTCTTTTCCACCTGGGGTGGTCATGATCCCAGCCTGGACGGGCGCGTTGCGCTCCTTGCTGATCTCGTCTATCCGGCGGGCCTGCGCCTCTTCGGGGGTTGTCACGACGGCCGTGTGGCCCTGCGCTTCAATGTCTGCTTTTGCAATCGGTACATCCGCGGGCGCAACAGTCTTCTCGACAGCCACTGCCCCGCTCGGGGTCTGCCCCTGGACGACCGTAGTCATGTCCGGAGTCTTGCCCATGCCAGCGCCTGTGACACTGCCGATCACAGCCTGAGGATCTTCTCCTGCGGTAAGGCGCGCCTGCGCGGCCTTCGCGGCGGCTTTGTTCTTGAGGATCAGAGTACCAGTCGCGACTTCGATCGTCCGGCCCTGAGTGCGGGCCTGATTGAGTGTTCCGTTCACGCTCGCAGCATTCGCATCTTTGCTTCCTGCCAGGATCGTCTGAGTGTCCTTTGTGATCAGCACACCAGTGCGAGGCGTATCCTTGTTGTTCATGTCCACGATCTGCGCCTTCAGGTCTTTCGAACTCTCGGGCGACGGATGGTCGGGCACGCTTGACACAATAGGAGCCTTGCTTTGTATCGGAAGCGGCGCGGGCGTGCCAGCAATCTCACCCGCCGTTTTCACTGCCGCGGGGGCATTTGGGCCAGGCGGCGGTGGCGGGGTAGGTGCGTTCTCGTCTCCTGGAGGTCCTGCGGGCGGCGCGGGCGGCGGAGTTGGTTTCGGTTCGCCTGCCTTTGCTTTGGCGCCGCCGTGGGTGAACGCGTTGATCGCGCCGTAGATCACACCCATGATTCCGCTCTGTAGGATCGAGCCTGGGTCAGACGGGTCTATGTTCTTGGCAGCTTCCTTGAACCCATCGTCTTGAAGAATGTATTTTTCGAGCGCCTGCTGAGCCGTCGAGATGACGGTGTTGCCGACCGCGCCCGATGCCATGTGCTGCAACGAGGCGCGTACCCACTTCGTCAAGCCCGGGATCGCTGTGGAAATCTTGAGGCCAGCCGCGGTCGCGATGGCGGTGCCGAGACCCACCTTCGCTGCGGTGCCAGGGTCAACGCCTTGGAGTTCGAGGCTATGCTCCGACTCTCGTGCGGAACTACCTACCATAACGGCAGCACCGGCAGGTCCCAGCGCCATGGGTGCGAGCCCTTCAGCTATGCCGCCGAGTATCTGTGCGCCACCGCCAGCTTCCTGATCTTTGGCGCGGCCGATCCACTCGTCGTGAGCCTCGTCGGTGATCTTGTTGATGTAGTCATGTCCAGCTTTCAAGGTGTCCTGAGCATGCGCGGGATCTTCGGCCATGGCCATGCCAGTACCGGTTTGTGCCAGTGCTGCACCTATGGATGACAGTCCTGCCATGAAGTGATTGAACACTACCCTGCCTGTGCCTTTGAACACGCTGGAGTCTTCCGCGGGCTCCGCGGGAATAGGCGGCGGCGCGTTGGGCGGTTCATCGCTCGGCGACATTGGAGGCGGCGGTTGCGGCGTGCCAGGCGGCGCGGGGGGTGCGGGCGGAGCCTTGCCGATAGTCGGTCCCGGGGCGGGCGCGTTCTCGCCAGGCAGCGGGGGCGGAGCGCCGGGGGCTTGCCCTAATGGCGCACCCTTCGCGGGCGACTTGCCCGCCATCGGATTGAAGTTGGGGTCAGCCTGCTTGAGCGCAGCATTCGCCTCACCACGTGCTCCCTTGATGATCGCGGCAGCGTCGTAGTCTGGTGGGGTTTCGAATGCGCTCACATCTACTCCTACCGTTACGATGCCATGTCGGCTGGTGGCGCCTCATTACCGGCTGCCGTTGGCGGAGCGCTGCCAGTTGGTAGCGCTGATTCCTTCCCACTGCTGCGGTCAAGATTCGGACTGGCCCACACAGCCTTGTATCCATTCCCTGTCCAAACATGCAGGGAGTTCCCGGCCGGATCTAGTATCACATCGGGCTCGACCTTGTGGTTGACCGGGTTCATGTGCGTGCCTTTACCGCCGCCTTCATCAAATCGTATCACGCGCGCCGCTATGTCGCCAGCTTCCTGCGGATTCACGAGGCCCACGTTGGAGCCTGCGATCTGCGCGGAGAGATTCTCAACCTTGTTCTGCGTGTTGGCAGACATGCCCTGATACAGCGATGGGATCGCTTCTCCACTCGGCGCGGGCTTCCCGGCACCGGGGGACATGTTGGGGATCATGGTCTTGCCAGTCGGATCGTTCGGGTCCGGGATCATGGCAGGCGGCGTTCGCAGCTTGCCCTGCACGTTGCCGCGCACACCCGCAATGGCTTCTTGCCCGAGGCGGTTGTAATCGGCCTCAGTTACCTTGAACTGGCCGCCTTGTTTTTCTTGGCCAGCCTTCGCGGCCCACATCTCGGCTTCTTTTTCTTTCGCGACGCCAGACATGCGGTTGAGGAAGTCTTTCCCACCCGCCAGTTTCGCGTTGGTGTCAGCGTTCTGTAGGTTAGCGGAGCCGAAGTCCGCGCGGCCTTTGCCTTGCAGGTATTCACCCTGCGCTTTCAGCGCGTTGGTCTGCGCTTCCATACCCGCTCGGTATTGACCCATCATAGCCTCAGAGCCCGTACCTGGACGCATCAGTTCTTGACCGATCGCTTGAAGGTGCATCGGCGTCACGCCAACGAACTGCTGCTCGTTCGGACCCTGGTGCCCGTACATCCCGAAGAACGGGTTACGGTACATGAGGTCGCCAACTTTTATCTGGTCATTCGGGTTTGCGGCTGCAGCCTTCGCCACATCGTCGGCCGTCGCTGTTTTGAACGTCATCCCCTGCCCGTTCGGCAAGTAGTAGTTCAGGTTCGAGAGTGCTTTCTTCACGCCGTCCATATCACCATTGTCCAAGGCGCGTGCTGCGATGGAAGTTTCCTTGAGCATCATGCCTTGGAAGTGGCCCGCCTCTGCGGCGTCCAATGACTGAAGGACCTTCTCCGGGTCTTCGCCAGCTTGGACAGCGGCGTACGCTGCCTTCTGTTTAAGCTCGCGGAGATGCGCGAACTGAGCAGTCGTCATCGAGTGCGGTTGACCAGACTCTTCGGGCGACTTCGATGGCGTGCCATTGGCCTTCGCGGCACCAGTAGCTGCGGCCTTCATTACATCAGGCTGAAGATTCGCGGCCGCTGGGTTCGCGGCTGCGACTGCAATCCCTGGGGGAGGCGGGCCTGCGCCGGGTACTGCAC
>QGNH01001755.1_pt1 | contig 11919 bp, 18 predicted proteins | sample 1735481 | NCBI WGS metagenome assembly QGNH01 (sample SAMN09239004, study PRJNA386568) | Viral metagenome, whole genome shotgun sequencing project. | reverse complement strand
TACGGCTGGGTGCTCTTTGCTTTTGGTTGGGGCAAAGGGGAACTTGCGGGCTTTAAAGGTCCCGACCAGTGGCAGCGCGAACAGCTCGAGGAGATCGGGGCAAAACTTCGGGCGGTGGGAGCGCCGGCCGGGGTTAATACTCAAGCCTCCGACGGCGGCTACCCTGTTTGCGGCCCCGCCGCCGACGTGGCCGGTGTCATCATCCGCGAGGCGATAGCAAGCGGCCACGGGATAGGCAAATCCGCTTTTGTAGCATGGCTGATCCTGTGGGCTATGAGCACGTTTAAGGACACAAAAGGCGTGGTTACTGCGAACACCGAAACGCAGCTAAAGACGAAAACCTGGGCTGAGCTTGCCAAGTGGTTTCGGCTTTGCTGGTTTGCCTCGCAGATGTTCGAGCTGACGGCAACCGCTATTTTCTCGGTTAGTCCCGACCATCAAAAGACATGGCGAATCGACATGGTGCCGTGGAGCGAGCGAAACACCGAAGCTTTTGCGGGTCTTCACAACAAGGGTAAGCGCATCCTTTTGATATTTGACGAGGCGAGCGCGATTCCCGACGTTATCTGGGAGGTTTCGGAAGGGGCGCTTACCGACGAGGGTACACAGATTATCTGGTGCGTGTTCGGCAACCCCACGAGAAACACCGGGCGGTTTAAAGGCTGCTTCACCGGCAAGACGCGCCATCGCTGGAATACAAGACAGATCGATTCGCGTACCAGCGTATTCGTTAACCTCGGCCAGATCGACGAATGGATCAGCGACTACGGAATTGACTCCGATTTCGTCAAAGTCCGCGTGCGAGGCATGTTCCCGGCCATGTCGACCCGGCAGTTTATAAGCGTGGCTGATGTCGATGCGGCTTTTGGGCGCCATCTTCGGCCGGAGCAATATGGATTTGCGCCGAAAATTCTCACCTGTGACCCGGCTTGGGAAGGCGACGATGAACTGGTGATAGGACTGCGCCAGGGGCTTGCGTTCAAAATTTTAAGGACCATCCCGAAAAACGATAACGATATCCAGGTAGCCAATATTATTGCAAACCTGGAGGATTCGGAAGGGGCCGATGCGGTCTTTATCGACGCAGGCTACGGGACCGGGATTGTAAGCGCAGGCCGGACATTGGGCCGCACCTGGCAGCTCGTCTGGTTTGCCGGTGAATCGGCAGATCCCGGGTGCCTCAACAGGCGCGCCGAGATGTGGAAGCTTATGCGCGACTGGCTTAAAGAAGGCGGCGCTATCCCTTTGGATAACACTCTGTACAACGATCTGATCGGCCCCGAGACGGTTGGCAGGGTGGACGGCAAAATTCAGATCGAGGCCAAGACGGATATGAAACGGCGCGGGCTGCCGAGCCCCAACCGGGCGGACGCTCTTGCGATCTCATTTGCCTGGCCAGTCTCGGCGAAATCGGCTCGCGCGGCAAAACCCGCCTTTGCCCTGACAGAATATGATCCGTTTGGCGAGGCGCCTCAGAACCAGGTCCACGGATCAGACCCGGAGCAGGCGCTATTTGACTACGATCCGCTACGCTAAACTTTCACGAACAAAGCCAATTGCTGACGTAAGAATCTGGAGGAGCATACGCGACAACGTTTAACGCGACTGTGTTTGAAGCTGAGTAGAAGTATACATGTGAATCATTTTATCCGTGGTCATCTACCGCGCTGCGCTCCATATCCGTGGTTTGAAACCTTTGAAAGACAATGCAGGAAACCTCGGATTTCACGAATATCACGGGGCAGCATATGTCTCGCGGAGCGTCGATCTTCCCGCTGGCGGTCCCACCGCCCCCAACTTTTTTTCCTTACCTGCTTTTTGCCGCTTCTGGTTGCCGTTTGATAACGCCCGGTTCGTCGCGGTATCCTATTGTCGTTTGAGAATCGGGGAATTGAGGGATTGGCTAAATCACTTGAAGAATTGAGGAATTGAGAAATTAGAAACGAATTGGAGGATTGAGGGGTTGAATCCCTTAATCACTAAATTCGTTTTTGCCCTAAATCCCTAAATTGGAGATTTTAAGCCATGTGTTTCGGTTCAGCACCTTCGGTTCCAGCGCCTCCGCCAGCTCCAGCGCCGCCTCCCAGCTTGCCGGATAGCGGCGTCCAGGGCGCGGGGGCAAATCAGCGCAACTTGGCCGCTGCCGCTTACGGGGCGAGCCAGACGGTTTTAACCGGGCCGATGGGTTTACAGACGCCGGCGAACACCACGGCGAACACCGGCAAGACGCTGCTGGGGGGATGAGGATGGTAATAGGATCTCAAGATAGCATCAGCCTTACAATCGTTTTGAGCGATCAGAATTTTATGAGGGCCGCAGACTAAATGGATGACGTGATACCTATCACATCTCAGGCCGGTAAGGTGGCTAAGATCTCGGATTTGCGGCGCTACGTGGACCGCAGGCTCAAGGGGCTTCGTACCGACCGGTGGAGCTACTGGCAGCACTGGAGGCAGCTCTCCGACTTCATACTGCCCCGGCGCGGCCGCTACCTCATGACGCCGAACCAGGCAACGAGAGGAGATCCCGTTGGAAGCAGAATTATCAACGAAACTCCGACGCTTGCGGCAAGGACTCTCAGTGCCGGGCTTATGGCTGGTCTCACTAGTCCTGCTCGGCCTTGGTTTCGCCTTAGCATTCGCGATCTCGATGTGTCTGATAATACTCCTGTGCGTCTTTGGCTTGATGAAGTCACTAAGCGCATGCTCACGGTACTTTCTCAGTCAAACGCCTACAACGCGCTGCATGTGATCTATGAGGAGCTGGGGGTATTTGGCACCGGCTGCGTGCTGATCGAGGAGGATTACGAAGATGTTATCAGATGCCAGACCCTTACCGCAGGCGAGTATTACCTGGCTTCAAGTGGGCGAAATCAAATCGATACCCTTTACCGTGAGTACGTCCTCGCAACCGGTCAGCTCGTGGAACGATTCGGGATTGAAAATTGTTCTCCTCAAGCCATTAACTTTTGGAAATCCGGACAGCTCGATAGAGAGATCTATGTAGCTCAGGCAATCGAGCCAAACGACGACCGGGCGCCTCAAATTCCGGGTTTAAAGGGCCGCAAATACCGCTCGATCATCTGGGAGTGGGGGCAAAATCCCGACCTGGTGCTAGATCTTCGAGGATATCATGAGCTGCCGTTTTGCGCTCCCCGCTGGCACGTGATGGGAAACGACTCCTACGGCCGAGGTCCCGGCATGGAGTGCCTGGCGGCCTCGAAGATGCTCCAACAGCTTGAGAAGCGGAGTGCCCAGGCGATTGACAAAATGATCAATCCTCCCATGGTCGCCGATGTGCAAATGAAAAACGAGCCGGCATCCCTTCTGCCCGGCGGAGTGACCTATGTTCAAAACCTCGGGCCGGGGACTGGCTTTAGACCCGCCTATGAAGTGCCTCCGCAAATTCAAGGGGCCGAGGAAAAAATTGCCAAAGCAGAGGAGCGCATAAAGAGCACGTTCTTTGCGGATCTCTTCTTGATGATAAGCCAGTTGGACACGGTAAGGACCGCAACCGAGATCATCGAGCGAAAGCAGGAAAAGATGCTGATGCTCGGGCCATTTCTGGAGAGGAGCCAGTTTGAACTCATCAATCCGTTTATTGAGAGACTTTTCGCGATCATGCACCGGGCCGGCCTTATTCCTCCGGCGCCCAGGGAGATACAAAACCGCGCTTTCGATATCGAATGTGTCTCAACTCTTGCGGATGCGCAGAAGAGCACGGCTACAACGGGAATTGAAAGGCTGGTCGCTTTTGTGGGTAACCTCGCAGCCGCAAAGCCGGAAGCGTTGGATAACGTTGACTTCGATGAGACCGTGCGTGAGTACGCGGACCTCATCGGAGTCACTCAGAAGCTTATCGTGGCTCAGCAGCAGCGGGACGCCATACGCAAGCAGCGGGTACAACAGGCGCAACAGCAACAGGCCGCACAAATGAGCATGGCGGGAGTTCAAGGGGCGAAGACCTTGAGCGAGACGGACGTTGGCGGGGGACAAAACGCTTTGCAGAAGATGATCGGGATGCAGGGGACGGCGGGAGGTGGACAATGACCTACACGGTTAATGTCCTCGTGACCTCAACCGCTCAGGCCGCATACGCGCTCCTGATGGTAAACGACGCGGGGACTACTGTGCTTGAGGTTGAGAACTGCACCTGCGAAAAATGCGGAGGGGGAGTGCTGCAATGATCGAATTCTTCATCTACGGCGTGCTGGCAAATATCGTCGCGCATTTCGTGATCGAAGCCTACCAGGAAGTGCAGGCGGAAATACAGGCAGAGGAGGCACAGCCATGACCTTCTTCGATTACCTCGCTGGCATATGGGTGCTCTGCCTTGTGGGAGGGATTCTTTATTGCGCAATTGATGAATTCAGAGAGTGGAGGAAAACCGTGAAGAAAGGTATCCAAAAGAAAAACTCGCGGCTTGAGACCGAGAAATCGCGGCCGAGGATGACCGAGAAATCGCGGCCGTGGAAGGCCGCGCTACCGATGGTTCTTTTTGTGATGCTGGCGTGGGCGAGTGTGGCCCTGGCCGCCGGCCCGTACCTGGTGTGCGCTCCGATTACCTACACGCCGCCGGCCGGTGGTACCGTCACGTACAACGTGACAGGCCTTCCGGCTAGCATCGTGGCGACGAACATTCCTCCTGATTCGACCGGGACTTACGCTTTTGCTTTGAGCCTGGCGGGAATTGCTGCCGGATCGTACACAGTGACGGCACAGACGTGCCTGAATGATGCGACATGGGGGCAGGCGTGCAGCGCGCAAAGCCCCCCTTTCTCCTTCGCTGTACCCGGCGCGCCGTCTACACCGGGTTCTTTGAAAATCTCCACTACACAGTGACGTGTACTCTGACAAAGAAGACCGCAAAATAGCGAGGACGAAACCATGGTAAGACTAACTCAAGGCATCGACGACAGGGGCAACATGATCGTAGCAGCTCTGCCGCAAAGCGATACGATCTACGTGAATGTTTTCGCCGGGAGCACGGCCCAGTATGTCACGCCTCCGGCCGGGGCAAACTTCTGCCTATTTTCGGCTTCTCAAAACGTAGATTTCTACATGCTCTTAAATGTCACGAGCGGGCTTACCGTGCCAGCCGCCACGGCGACGGAATCAGCGGGAGCCGGCACGATCCCTGAGCTTAACCCGCTTATCAGGCAGATAACGGGCGCCACGAAAATCGGGCTTGTGCCGGCCGCTGCGTGTAACATCACTTTGGCGTTTTACAGTTAGGAGAATTCTAAATGGCAACAGATCAATACAACGCAGACCTGCTTTGGGCGGATTGGGCAAATGCTGCAAGCAATCAGGCGAATAATGTCATGCGCACCATCGCAGAGGCTTACGCCTGGTATCAGAAATATTACGCGATCACCTACGGTTTGACGCAAGCGCAAATCCTGGCGCTTCCGGGGTTCTCAGGCAGGACGGCTGCGGATATTACGAATATCGCGGCATGTTTCCAGGTGTTTATGGACCTTTACAACCTGATGAACAATGTGAGTGCTCCCGCACAGGCTAATCGGGTGGGGTATCTTGCGCCTTTCATGAGCTAAGGTGAGAGATGGCAACAACGTATTTCGGGCCACAGACTGATTCGGCTACAGATAACGATAGCGTGGCGGCGATAAATGCGCCGGTGGCAGCTTATGCTTGTCCCGGCAGCGGTAATCAGACGGTCGTGGAACTTTCATTTCTTTGTTACGGGAGCGGCAAGCTGCTGATCGGCATATACAATTCCAGCGGCACTACCTTAATTTGTTCCGGCACTGCTTCGGTCAGTGTTACCGGGTCGTCGCTATCTTGGCAGGGGCATCTGGGTGCTGCAAATATCACTCCCAACCCTGCTACACTTGTTGGTGGAACAAGTTATTTGATAGTCGCTGCGTATGGCGGCTCTATCTCCATACATTACGGATATGACTCTCCAGGCGGAAATCCGGCTTGGTATTCCAATGCAGACTATACAACATCTGGGCTTCCAGCTTCTATTTCTCCTACCGGCAACAATTCTGAACTGGTTTGTATACGATGCGGGGTCACTCCTGCGGTTGGTGGCGGCATGAACCAAGTCCAGGAAGCGGCATGGTGGCGTAACCCTTACGCAAAGTATTTTGACATGAACGCGGGCAACTGGCGAAAGCAGAACGGAATTTACGTTAAAGGATAGATCATGTATCTACGAATACCGGCAGGAACGACTTCAAAACTTATAGAGTTTCCGGTTTACGATTCTTCGAGCACGATTGGTGCTCTACTTGCCGGGCTGACGTACAATTCCAGCGGCATGACCGCCTATTACGATTTGTGGGGCGCTTCCGGTTCGGCCAACGTCATGAGCCTCGTGACGATGACCAAGGGGACCTGGACAAGCCTCGGTTTCGTAGCTGTAGATGCAACCAACATGCCTGGTATGTATCAGTTGGGTATTCCCAACGCTGTTTTGACAGGCGCGGCAGGAGTTACAATCTACCTCAAAGGCGCTACAAATATGGTCTCGGTTGTGCTCGTAATTGAACTTACGAGTGCGACAGACTATCCGGCCAATATGCAGCAAATCCTTGGAACTGCGGTTTCGACACCGGCCACGGCAGGTATTCTCGATGTCAACGTCAAGAATATCGTGAATGCGGCAGCGGCGATAGACGGCAACAATCTTCTTAAGGTCGATCTTGTCGATATAGCCGGAGCGGCAGTGGCGACCGGATCGGCGCAGCTCGGCGTGAATGTCGTCAACATTGCAGGTCAAGCAGCGGCGCTCGATGCTAACAACTTGCTCAAAGTTGACCTGGTGGACATAGCAGGGGCAGCGGTAGCCACCGGCACGGCTCAACTTGGCGTGAATGTGGTCACTCAGGCCAACATCGACTTCGGAGCGACTCAGAAGGCGAGCATCACGGCAGCCGTTCCCACAGCAGCGGCTATTCAAAGCGGGCTCGCCACTCCGACCAATATCACGGCGGGGACGATCACCACAGTCACCAACTTGACTAATGCACCAACGGCAGGCGACCTCACGGCGACGATGAAAACCAGCGTGACAACGGCTTGCACGGCGGCAACTCCCACTGTCACAGCGGGGACGGTCAGTGACAAGACGGGCTATGCCTTGACCGCGGGTGAGCATACCAACATAGGGACCGATGTATACGGGCAGCTCAATACTGCCGTTACAGACGCGACCTCGCTTAACGCCAACAGCCTTCTCGACAGACTGAGAAGTTTGGGCTGGATCATCCGAAATCAGATTGCAATAACTGACGCTTCCGGAGCGGGAACGATTTACAAAGACGACAGTGCAACCACGGCTTTCAGCGTCAGCCTGACGGATAACTCCACAACTACGACCAGAACGAGGGCAGCGTAATGGACTTTGACGAACTCATAAAACCCTACAGCGAAAACGACCGCACCGTGGAGCTACAGGTCAAGTGGCTGCTTTCCAAGAACATCCCGCGCAGCTTCATCGACCAGGCGCTTCTTGTGGTCTACGACGAAATTGAACGGGGAAAGGTGTATGAGAACGGCCACGAGCTTGACCGGTACCTTCTGCAGGTCGCGCACGATCTCTACCAGGCTGAGCTTGATGATTCGGTGCAAAAGCTCCAGGACTTCCATAATGCCCTCGTGCAACGCCATAAGGACATGGCCATTGCCGAAGTGATCGAGCGGTATGCGAAGCCTCTTAACTGGCTTCAGCGGTTCGGAAAGTGGCTGTTCAGGCTATGAGCGTAAATAATCTTGCTTTTGTTAGCCGGGGAGTTTACGGCGGCACAACTAAACTTGCCGTGGCAACGCAGGCGCACTTGTGGGCATCCTGGGGCATGATGGCGACGTTTGCGACGAAGACGTTTAATTACCTCACGTCCTGGTACTGGTGGAGCAATCCATATGCTTAACACGCGAGGCTTTGTCAGTTGGGGCATGTTCGCGCCGAACTCGAGTCCGGATCAGCGGGTGAACCTCTTCAGCTCATGGGGCCTTAGCAGCAGCTTGGCGGCTCCATCAATTGTGACCGGCATTAAGCGCGTGTTCCTCAATATCTGGTCGATGTGGACGGGGGCCGTGAGATCGAGGGGTTACTGATGGCTGAAGAGCAAAAACCATACAACGCGGGCGATGCTCAAGACGTGCAGAAGCGCACGAAAGGGAAGAAACTCCGCGAGCAGCAAAAGGAAGCGGCGCTCCGGCAGTTTCTGGGTAATCCTGCCGGCAGGATGTGGATGTGGGATTTGCTTGGGCTTTGCGGGACATTTCATAGCTCCTTTTCGAGAGAAGCTTTGGTTATGGCGTTTCATGAAGGCCGCAGGGACATAGGCAATCAATTGATGGCCGACGTGAACCGGATCGGGCCGGAGTATTATATGAAGATGGCGGTAGAGAATCAGGGAGAGAAGGAATGAGCGACGATCTTGAACAGCAAATGAAGCTAAGAGTCATGACCATAAAGGTGGACAAGGCCCTGGTGGACTTTGCCGACGATCCGCGTACCTCCAGGTTAAAATGCGTCCTGGTCGAACTGTCACTGATGCTCTCCCGTGCAGCCGCATACATACTCCGAGAGGTTAGATACGACTTTACGGCCCTGGGCATAGGGCACAGGGATTGCGGGAGCGAGCACGTCGACGGGATAGAGTGCTATGTCGATGAGTTCACCGTGCCGGAAGTATTACTCGACCTTAATGCGGTTGAGAATCAGGAGAAGGCGGAATGAAGGTTGATCCGCTCAATGTCCACCTTGGAGACACTGCTATTACGCAGCAATACCCTGCGAGCATACGCCAAGGGGTAATAACCATGATTTCCCTTCGTGGCATCAATGTTAAGGACGATTTCAGCACCAGATTCGTAAAATGGGAAAATGTCAAAGGGATTCGTCCCAGATCCAACGTCCACGACGTGGAGGAATATTACAAGGAATAATTTAAGCAAAAATTGATTTAGGGGGTCCTCACGAACTCGGCGGGGGGAGTGGGGCGAATAGAACGAAGAAGAGGCATGTCGGTGCCGACACACTGACATTGCCTCTTTTTTGTTGTCCCCGGCCCGGTGTCACATAACACGCCATGTCACATAACATGCGGAGATCCGAATGCAGCGACATCTAAAGATGGTTCACGACTTCGTAAAAGGCAAGGGCCTCCATCTACGCTCGCCCGAGTGGCGCAAGGTGGAAAAAGAGCATCTGGAAAAAGAGCCGTGCTGCCAGTGGTGCGGGGGAACCACAAAGCTCCAGGTGCATCACATAACGCCTTTTCACCTGGCGCCCGCGCTTGAACTCGATCCGTTCAATTTGATCACGCTCTGCGAGGAGGGGGGATATCTCAACTGCCATCTCTACCACGGCCATAACGGCGATTGGAAGAGCTTTAACGACCAGGTGAGGGAGGAGTGCGCGGAGCATATGCGCGCGCCGAACCGCCAATTGCTCGAAAGAATAAGGAGAGAGGACCCGGATCTCTACGATTTTTTAACTCACGCAAAGAAGGAAAAGACACATGGAAACACCTGAGACATCCACAGGCAACAACGCCGCCGTGGAAGGCGGCGCTACCGCGACCACAGGCGTGACGATGCCGGCTCCTCTGGTCGGCGGCGATCCGCCAACACCGGAACCAACACCGGCACCGACGCCTGAGCCTAAGCTCGATGCTGACGGAAAGCCCATCGAAGAGCCGAAGCTTGGCCCTGACGGCAAACCGATTGAGGAAAAGCCGCCAACCAAGGCTCCCGAGGAATACGCCGATTTCACCATCCCCGAGGGAACGACTCTCGATGAAACGACCGCGACTGAGTTTAAGACCATGGCTAAAGAGCTGGATCTGACTCAGGAGCAAGCCCAGAAGCTGCTCGACTTTGGCGGCGGAAAACTCCGCGCCCTGGCCGAGGGACCTTATAAAGCCTGGTCGGAGCTGCAAACCAAGTGGCAGGCGGAAGTAAAAGCCGATCCCGATATCGGCGGAATGAAGATGGAAGCGAGCCTCATGCAGGCTGCGGCCGTCTTTGTGCCGGGGGAAAGCAATCCGTTCGTGGGAAGCGAGGCAGAGGCCAAGAGCCTCAAAGATGCGCTCAATACGACGGGAGCGGGCAACAATCCGGCAATCGTCAAGATGTTCGTAAAAATTGGCAGGATGCTGGCAGAACCGGCAAGCCTGACAGGCAAGCCACCTAACACAAACACTGCAGAGGCGAGGCTCGACAAGGCTTATCCAACCATGACCGAGCAGCTCGCCGGACAATCATAGGAGAAATAGATTATGGCAACTTTAGGCGTAGGACAGCCTTCAACAGCGATCCCTCCGGGCGCGTGCATGACGCTTCTGGACTGGGCCAAACGGCTCGACCCGGATGGGAACATTGCAGACATCGCGGAGATGCTCTCCCAGGCAAACGAGATCCTGGAAGATATGGAGTGGGTCGAGGGAAACCTTCCGACCGGCCACAAGACCACGATTCGGACCGGACTTCCCCAGGCCTACTGGACCGCGATAAACGTCGGTATCCCGCGCGGAAAATCAACCACGGCTCCCATCACCGAGACCTGCGGCATGATGGAAGCGCTTTCCGATATCGACGTGAGGCTCGCAAAGCTTTCCGGAAATGACCGGGCATTCAGGTTGAGTGAGGACCTGGCGTTTATCGAGTCGCTAAATCAGCAGATAGCGGCGACCCTTTTCTATAACAACATCGGGACCACGAGCACCGTGGCTTCGACAACCACGGGCGGCCCGCTCGCTTTCATGGGGCTCGCTCCGAGATTTCCAAGCCCGAGCACCTCGACCGCGCAGACCGCAAATAACGTGATCGACTGCGGCGGGACCGGCTCAACGAACACTTCCATCTGGCTCATAAGCTGGGGACCCAAGACCGTGCATGGGATATTCCCGAAGGGCAGCAAGGCGGGCCTTGTCCAGGAGGATCTCGGCAGGACGCAGGTGTTCGACGCCTACAATAACCCGTATTACGCCTGGCGAACTCACTACCAGTGGGATGCGGGCCTTGTGGTGAGAGACTGGCGCTTTGTCGTGCGTCTTTGCAATATCGACGCTTCGCTTCTTTCCGGAGGCACTCCCGCAAACTTACTCAACTACATGGTGCGCGCCATCCATCGTTTGCCTCTTCAGCCGGCCGGCGCAGGCCCCGTGCAAACGTCCGACGCCCCGAGACTCTCACCCGGGCGAGCCGCTTTTTACTGCAACCGTACCGTTGCAACATGGCTCGATATCCAGGCGATGAGCAAGACGAACATGCTTCTGCGTATCGATGAGTTTGCCGGAAAGCCCAGAACCACCTTCCGGGGCATTCCGATCCGGATTTGCGATCAGCTTTTGAACACTGAAGCCCGCGCGGTCTAACAAAAACCCATTCACCGCAGAGGCAAAAACCTATTCACCGCAGAGGCGCAGAGGACACAGAGAAAGCACAGAGGGATAAATAATGGCGGGAAAAGAACCAAATCTTCATTCTTTAAGAATCAACTTTTGCGTTTTTTCTCCGTGTTCTCTGCGACTCTGCGGTGGAATTTCTCTAAGGAGATTTTGTCATGATAATGGATAACCTTTTGCTCTTTGACGGCTCGTTTTCAAGCGGCGTGCTGACCGGCACGTCCGTTAACTCGGGCACAACTTTTACCACAGGCGCAAACACCGACTCGGCCAACATTATGGACGTAAGTCAGATGGCGTCTTCTGCTTCGGGTTTGGGCCGAGATATCGGTATCGGTGACGATCCGGCGCTCGAGATCTACGTGGCGATACAGACTGCGTTCGTGGGTTCTGGCGCAAGCATGCAGATTTACTTGCAGGCAGCTCCGGATGGTGGCTCGGGTACGCCGGGGTCCTACACGATTTTACTCGAATCCCAGGTTTACGCCGTGGCGGGGCTTACCGCCGGCACGGAAATCTTCCGGACCAAGATC
>QGNH01001861.1_pt1 | contig 11933 bp, 13 predicted proteins | sample 1735481 | NCBI WGS metagenome assembly QGNH01 (sample SAMN09239004, study PRJNA386568) | Viral metagenome, whole genome shotgun sequencing project. | reverse complement strand
ATCGACACTGAAAACGCGCTTATTGCGGGGATGGTCGCTTGAAAGAGCGTTTAATACAATTCCAAACGTCTCCGCGCAAGGTCAACATACTCCGGGGAACAATCCATCCCCAGATAATCCCGTTGCAACATCTTCGCAGCAATCAGGGTTTGACCCGAACCCGCCATTGGATCAAAGACCAATTCCCCCGGATTGCTCCAAGATCGGATATGATCCTTTGCAAGAGCAAGAGGGAAGACGGCGGGATGATCCTTCCAAATCGCGTCTTTCGCAGTGTGCATAGACCCCGTGCAATACGTCCATACGTTCCAACGGCTTGACCATTCGGGACGGACCCGCCCAACTCTTGTTGCCCAACGCTCCCGCAACGTCCCTTCTTTTGTCCGCTCCCCTCCCTTTTCCATTTGCCCCGCCGATGAATTCCGATGATCCTTGATTGGGTTGAAGGTCTTCGGTTTCCCTCTGGACAAGACAAACATATATTCAAAGCAGTTGTAATACCGGATTGCATCGGGGAAGGTAACGCCGTTGCGCTGATAGATCATCGTATCATGCAACCGGAAACCAATATCTTTGAAATGCAACGCTTGCTTGAAGCTTGTCCCCGTCTCCGATCCGTCAACAGTTGCGTCTTTGACGATCCAAACGACAACCCCGCCCTTCTTCGTAATGCGGAGCAATTCGGCGGCAATGCCTTCAAAGTTGAAGGAATACCCCTTGTAATCCCGCAAGGCGTCATAGGGCGGACTCGTTACCGTGAGTGATACCGATTCATCGGGCATTGTCTTCATACCGTCAAGACAATCGCAACAAACAACTTGATTTACTTCCATGCGAGTAGGTAGCGAACCTACTCGTTATTTTCTCCACGGTTTGACGGGGGCGGTTAGACATTGTTCAACCGACCATCCGCGCCGCAATCGGCTTCTTAAAGCGTCATATCCAATACCCGTTTTCTCTGCCCATTGCGCAACAGTCAGTTTCTCCCCGTTGTATTCAAGTATTCTGTTTGCGCTTGTATTGTTATGTTGCTCCTTATTCGTTGCAAGCCGCATGTTGCCCGGTTCATAATCCCCGTTGTTGTCCGTCCTATCAAGAGACAATCCGGGCGGAATGTCGTTGACCTTGAATGTATCCCGAAACCATTTGCGGTACGTTTCATAGTCCAGAAACTCCGGGCATACCGTAATACCCCTTTGCCCATACCAACGATAGACACGGTTGCTTGGATCGGTACATCTGCGAACCATTGAATAATGCGCGTTGTATAACCGGGGTGTTCCTCTGCGCGGGTCTTCTAGTTTTCCAAGCGTGCCATTGATTTGACGCGGTTGTTGGGACGTTCTTCCATTGCTCATTTTCCTCCATAGGCATACTAAATAACATATACCTATTGTAATTGATTTGGAGTTTTCTTTCAATGCTAATTAAGAATGGAGGGAACAATACCGTGCTATATGAATTTAGGCACGGTCTTTAACGTTGGGGACCATTTACAATTTACAATCGTCTTGAAGCATTTGCTTCATTACTATCCCCAATGGAAGATCGGTATTGAGTGTATGCCGGGTTGCCAAGAGATATTCAACGACCTTTGCCCCGCCTTCCAACAAATCCATCCGTTTTACTGGCGGAATGATTACCCGAATAAGAAGACGGTTTCTTTCTCCCGCAACCCGTCCGTCTATGTAGACAAGCCGAGTACCAAAGTAACCCGTTGTCTCTTGGAAGAATTCAACCTTGAACCGATACCGGAGTTGTATCGCTACGAAATCCACCCCAGCAACGAAGCGACAGAGAAGACGGCAAGATACATTAAAGACGAGTTGCATGGGCAACCCTTCGGGGTCATTCATTACAAGGGGACAGCAAGCAAGGAATTGAAAGACCTATCCGACGATGAAGCCCGGTCAATCGTCCAGGTAATGAAACGGGAAGGTCTAACCCCCGTCATTCTCGATTGGAATGACAACCCGATTGCCGACAACAAAGAAATCTTCTCCCCCAGCAAACGCCACCCGTACCTATGGAACGGGCAACGATACGGGGACGCCGGGACGATTGCGGCATTGATCCAACGGGCGGATTGCTTCTTTGGGATTGATTCTGGCCCCGCCCATTTAGCGGGAGCAACGGAAACCCCGTCTTGCGTATTCTGGAAAGGGTTTCACCCCATTCTAAACTTTGACCCCGCTCCCAACGTCTTGCACGTCGTTTGCGATTGTTGGGAAGGGGATTGCGAGCAAGGGACGGAAGCGTTGCGGTATTGGGAGCAAACGACCAATTACCAGTATTACAAGGGAGAGTTGAAGGACCAGATTGAAGGCATTGTTTCTAACCTCTTGGAAATTGTCCCCGACGATGATAAATAGGTTGTCTCAATTGAGAGGAAAAGAACAATGTCATTACTCGTTCCCAATGTCGGAAACGCTCTTGCGCTTGGATTGATTTGCAACAAGACCACGCAAGGCAATTTGAAGCTTCATCTATTCAAGTCTAATACAACCCCGTCCGCAACGGATACGGTTTCAACCTATACGGAAAGCACGGCGGCAGGATACGCGGCGGTTTCGTTGACCGGGAGCAACTGGACAATCAGCACGACTAGCAACGTAACAACGGCAACCTATCCGGCGCAAACTTTTACTTATACGGCGGCGGAAAACGTCTATGGTTACTATGTAACGGACGCCGGATCAACAACCGTATTGTTCGCGGAAGCGTTTGCGTCAGTATTCAACATTCCATCGGGCGGCGGGTCCGTTGTCGTTACTTTGAATTGGACGGCAGCATAAGAGAATAAAGAGAGAAGGCAAGCGAGGATTAGACCCGTCATGCGTGCGCATGACGGGTCTTTTCTTTTCCGTCTCCCCTAGATATGTCATGCAACCCGATGCCTTCAAATATCTTGGAAAACCAAAGAGCTTCGTTATTCCCGAAGGAAATACCGTCTATGCTTTGACCGCATTTGATTACACGGGGTCCGGGTCAATCCTCTTCTCTGGTCTTGCAACGGAGCAAGCAACCTATATTACTTCATCGGGTCCAACGGTCTTTCCCAATGGCTTCCGTTACCGGGAATCAATAACCATTCCGGCGGGAACGGTTCAAACCGATCTAAACAACTTCCCCGTCTTCTTCTCCAATGATCTTACCGGATTGTTGGAAACCAATTATGACTTTGACTTTGAAGACGGGCAAGGCAACCGCCTAGACTGTGAAATTGATAGCTTGACGGTATTCGTACCGGGCGCAACGACCTTGAAGGCATGGGTTATTCTCCCGACCGTCTATGCAAACCGACCGACAACCTTTTACATTTATTACAACAAGCCGACGCAAACAACCTCATTGGAAAGTAATGGTTGGTCGCAATACGTCAACGTCTATCACTTAAACGGGGATTACGAAGATTCGGCGGGGATCAATGACGGGACGGGACACGGGACGATTAGCAATACAACCGGGGTCTTCACTCTTGCGGAGCAATTCAACGGCAACGGATATATTGCATTGGGAGAAGATGGAATTGCAGCAACTTCCCCGTTGACCGTCTCGGCATGGATCAATACCAACGCATTTCAAACGGAAGACCGGATCATTTATTCTAGGGGCAACTTCGCGTTGGGGTACGATACCAACGGCAAGCTATGGGCGAGCGTGGTTACGTCGGGCGGGACAACCCGATTGACGAGCAACGCCAGTTTGACGCCGGGAAGTTGGTCATACGTCGCGGCGGTCTTCCAACCGGAAAACTCCGTCAGCATCGGGGCAACGCTTCCCTTCCAGTTGCCTTCCCCGTTGGGATTTACCTTGCAATCGTCAACCCCCGGTTGCTTGTCGCTCTTCGTCAACGGACAACTTGACAACTCCGTCCCGATTGCAGCAACCTCCCTTGTTGCTCCGTCTTCCGGTTTCATCGGGCGGCAAGGCGGGTTTCTCTTCTCTGGGGTCATTGATGAATTACGGGTTGCCAGCAACGCGCAAAGCGCGGCATGGATCAAGGCAGAATACGACCCTCCGCAAGACGAAGAATTGCAAGACCCCGAAACCGCTTTTAATCTTTCGGGGGCGGCAACGGCGGAAGCAACCTACATTTTGGCGGGATCGGGGGGAATGGTCTTCTCCGGTCAAGCAATCTCTTTGATTGCCTTCCCTTGCATGGGTTCGGGCGGCATGACCTTCAACGGTCAAGCAATCGAACAAGCAACCTACCGTTACACAAGTCAATATGCCTTGCTCCCGCATTACGCCCCATGCGTTTTCCCCATGCGCCTTCCGTGCGAATTGGACACGGAAGAAACGGGAAACGAGTTTGCCCCCGTTATCTCTTTCTACGGGGCGGCAACAACGACAAGCAACCGCAATTACAACGGGTCCGGGTCAATCCTCTTCTCCGGTCAATCGCAACTGGCGGCAACGTACAAGCCGACAACGGGCGGGGTTGTTGCCTTCACGGGGACCGGGAAGGCAACGGCAAGCTTCGTCCCGTCTTCATCGGGCGGCGGCATGACCTTCAATGGGGCGGCAATCGAACAAGCAAGATACCGTTACACAAGTCAGCAAGCACTTTTGCCCGCAATACAATTTGGAGGGACGGCAACAACGATCTTCAACGCCATTTACAACGGGTCCGGGTCAATCCTCTTTTCCGGTCAATCGCAACTGGCGGCAACGTATATCAAGACCGGGAGCGGGGTCGTTGTCTTTGCGGGAACCGCAAAGACAACGGCAAGCTTCGTCCGGTCTTCATCGGGCGGCATGACCTTCAATGGTCAAGCAACGGAGCAAGCAAGATACAAACCGACAACGGGCGGCGGCATGACCTTCAACGGGTCCGCAACCGCGCAAGCCGGGTATTGCTTCAAGGGTCAAGGCGGGTTGGTCTTCTCCGGTCAAGCGGTCTTGTCAACCTTCTATCCGACAACCGGGGGCGTAATCGTCTTTGCGGGTCAAGCAACGGAGCAAGCAAGCTACGTCTTCAACGGATCGGGCGCAATCTTCTTCCGTCCCGTCCCCGTGCATGGAATCGGCGGCAAGGTTGCCAGTTGCCCCCGTTTCTCCGGTAAGGTCAAGACCTTCCCCGGATTGCAAGGGACAATTACCACGTCCCCCAGGATCAAAGGGAAGGTTGCTTGCAACCGACGTTCCCCCGCACTCTGCGAAGAATTGGAGTTAGTCCACTAACTAACTACATGACGGCAAAGAAATATGAATACAACGGGAAGAAGAAGACCGTTGCGGACTGGTCAAGGGAAACGGGGATTGCATCGGGGACGATTACCGACCGTTTGAAGAATGGTTGGGAGGTTTCGACAGCGTTGACCACTCCCGCCGATCAAAGCGCAAACTTCCCAACGGGAGCGGGAAGGCAATTGAAAGAATCCTTCTTGTCTATTGCATTGAAGGCATACAAACGTAATGAATCCGCTTGCGAAGAAGCATTAGACCTAGCATTTCAAACCGATCCATTGAAGACGATGAAAGACCTTGCATACTATTTGCCGAAAGACGCGATTGAAAGAGCGGTCAACAATACGGAAAAGGCAATTGTCCGCATTGAACTAGCGCAACCCCCGCAACGGATCGAATACATTGACGTTACTACGCATGAAAAATAACTTGCCAACAACGGCAAATTCTATTCGGAGCATTACTACTATATGGAATGGAAACAAAACAATGTTGCAAATGCAATAAGAGGTTGCCCATAAGCGACTACTATAAACACCCCACGCACAAAGACGGGCATGACAGCAAATGTAAAGAATGCCAGAAGCAATATCAAAAGGATCATCGGGCATTACAACTGCAAAATCCGACGTGGGCGCAAGAGGATAAAGAGAAGAGAAAAGAATACCGCGTTTCAAATAACGAGCGGTTCAACTATTTGTTGCGTCGATGGCGCAAGAACGTAAAGGAAGAGGTTCTTGCAGCGTATTGCAATGGTCATGTTCAATGCGCCCGTTGCAAGTTCTCCGATCCTCGCGCCTTGACGATAGATCATATCCACGGGGGCGGAACACGACACAGAAAAGAAATCGGAAACCATCTTCACGAATGGTTGCGCGCAAATGACTATCCTCCCGGCTTTCAGGTTCTTTGCATGAATTGCCAATTCATCAAGGAACACGAAAAGAAAGAAGGTAAATGAACGCATGGGGAGACATTATAACGGATGAAAAGGGACGGAAAACAAAATACTTCCCGTGTCATCAAGGGCAGTTTGACATACTGCAAAGCAAGGCAAGATTTACGGCGGCAATTGCGGGAACGGGTGGCGGCAAGACTGTTGCGGGCGCACTCTGGTTGATGGGGGAAATACAAAAGAAGCCGCTTGCCAAGTACCTTGTTGTTGTACCGACCTTCAAAATACTCCGCTCCGCAACTCTCCCCGCATGGAAACAAACCGTTGAAGGGACAGACCTTGAAGGAGAATACAAGGTTGCCGATTCTGAATATCATTTCAATTGCGGCGGCAAGATATTCTTTCGCAGCGCAGAAGACCCCCGATCCATGCAAGGCGTTGTTGCGGCGGCGGCATGGGTTGACGAAGGGGGACTAATCACCAAAGAAGCATGGGATACCGTCTTACAACGGGTCGGATACCAACGGGGCCGGGTTCTAGTAACGACAACTCCCTATGCTCACAACTTCTTATTCAAAGAATTCTACCAACGATGGAAGACCGGAGACGAGAATTATTGCGTTGTCCAATTCCCCAGCGTAATGAATCCGACCTATCCGCAAGAGGAATTCCAACGCGCAAGGGAGACGTTACCCGCCCATAAATTCGCAATGCTCTATTGCGGTCAATTCCAACGGGCGGCGGGGCTGGTCTATGACAACCTTGAATCTTGTCTAGTGGAGAAACCGACCAACCTCCCAACCGGGAGGTTGGTCGGGGGAATTGACTTCGGATTCAACGACCCCTTTGCAGCAATTGCGGGGACGTTGGACAACGACGGGGTTTTATGGGTCTTCTTTGAACGATATGTAAGGGGTAAGACCATTGAAGAGCATTTCCCGCACTTGCCCAAAGAAGTCAGTTGGTATGCGGACAACGCAAGACCGGATTCTATCAAAGACCTTCGTAGAATGGGGCTTTATGTCAAGCCGTGTAAGAAGGGAGCGGGGTCAATTGAACGGGGAATAAATTTAGTTCATTCTCGGATCAATGCGGGTACGTTGAAGATCGTCCGGGGGACAACCCCAGCGTTGTTGACCGAAGCGGAGCAATACCGTTACCCGTCTCACGACGAGCAATCATACTCCGATACCCCCGTTGACGAGCATAACCACGCACTCGACGCGCTCCGATACCTGATTACTGGTCTTGACCGCAAGAGAACCCTTGTTGCTTGTTAAATGGATTGATTGAAACCGGATTATTTGTTATATTGAATAATTGAATTTGGAGGGTAATGGATAAAGAGCAAAAGAAAGAATATCATAAGCAGTATCGGAAGACGCATAGAGAATACTATCACGACAAACAAGATGAATGGAGACAGATTAACCCGGAGTTGTATCAATCGCACGTTGCCAAATGGAATGCTTCGGACGGGGCAAGGGCGGCGACACAACGGCGACAACAAAAGGCGCGGGCGTTTATCAATTCAATAAAAGAGCATTACGGTTGTGTTAATCCTGACTGCAAATGGAATGGAAGTCTTGATGCGTGTTGTTTGGACTTTCATCATATTGACCCCAGTACAAAGACATTTTGTATCGGCATGGGGACACGAAGCATTAAGAAGACGATTTTAGAGGCGCGCAAATGCGTTGTCGTGTGCGCTATCTGCCATCGACTTGTAACGCATGGCAAACTAGACCCGTCTCAATTCGGCAAATGCAACATTGACGATACCGGAAACCTATTAGGAGAAAATCGCCGTAACCCCTAAATATCGGTATGGAAGAAAATCGCGGCGACTTATCGCTATTCAATCAATTGGTTGGGAACAACCAACCCCAGCAACAACAGCAACAACGACCCCCAACAACTTCGCAGGGGGTCAAGCAAGTGTACCCGTGGGGGCCGGAATGGCTATCGCTTGACAATGACATATTGTTTGAGGGGGACGATTGAAGCAAGAAGAGACGAAAATACTAGGACCGGACGGAAGACCATACAACGCAAAAGCAATTGATTCCCGACAACTGCTAGGAATTGATCTTGGCAACTTCTATGACGCTTGGCAAAAGCAACAAAAGCCCAACCGGGCAAAGATGGTCAACGAATACAAGTCAACCGCCTATGCTTGCGCTAACTTGAATACGCAAGGCGTCTTGAAGGTTGACCTTCGGTTGTACCGCAAGGGGAAGACCGGGGAGAAATCACGCTGGGGAACGAAGTCATTGACCCGTGCGGAGCAAAAGCGGGTTGCCAGCAATCAGCATTTCAAGGTAAGGGTTGGGGACGGGGAGAAGATTGAAGAAGTAACCGACCATCCACTATTGACCTTGTTGAATCGTCCTAATGCTTTCTGCGATTTTCTAGGGTTGATGGAATTTACGCAATTGTTTCAAGAGATTTGCGGGGCGGCATATTGGTATCAAGCGAAGAATGGACTAGGGACGCCATTTGAATTGTATTTACTCTGCCCCCAGTACATCAAACCAGAGGTTGACGAAGCGGGGAAGATCATTTGTTACCGTTACGGCAAGGGTTCAAACCAGAAAGAATACGCTCCCGATGAAATAATCTCGTTTCTGTTGCCCAATCCTTCCGCTCCCTGGCTTGATGGATACTCCCCGTTGTATTCCGTCTATGATGCAATCAACATTGAAGACAAATTAAGCGCGACAACGGCGGCAATTTTGGACAATGAAGGAAGACCATCCGGCATACTCTCTGCAAAAGAAGGAATTGGACCCGATGAAGCGCAGCGTTGGGAGTACAAATTCAATCAGAAATTCCGCAAGGCGGGAAATGGCGGGGTAATCGTCATAGATGAAGATGCCGCATTTACTCCGTTGACCTTCTCCCCCCGTGATTTGTCTTGGCTTGCAATCCATGATACGTCAAGGTTGTCGATTACCAATGCTTACGGGGTTCCCTATGCGTTGTTGGACAAGAGCGGAGACAGTCAATACAACGTGGATGTTACTTTGCGGACAAGACACGTTGAAGACGCAATCATTCCGAGACTACGGCGCAACCAATCCGTCCTAAATCGGTTTCTCGTCTCTTGCTTTGACGATTCGGGCAAGCTTTTCCTTGCGTTTGACGATCCTTCCCCCAGCAACCGGGAATTGAAGTTGAAAGAAGATACTGAATTGGTCAAGGCGGGGATTGTAACGCAAAACGAAGTCAGGGTTGCCAGAGGTTTAGAACCCCATGCGGACGGGGACCGGCTGGCCGTACCGGCTGGCGCAAGCTTACCAACTGGTCAAGACGGATCGGAAGACGGGGCAACCGACGATCAAGCCCCCGCAACTCCCCAGCAAGGGACGGCGGCGGGGCCGGAAGGCGACCAAAGCATACAAACATTGCCGCAAAACACCCTAAACGGCGCACAGATAACGAGCGGTCTTGCCATAGTTCAAGCCGTTGCGGCGGGGCAACTCCCCAGAGATAGCGGATTAGGGGCTTTAATGGTCTTGTTGAACCTATCGAAAGAGCAAGCGCAGCAAATTATGGGGTCCGTTGGGGACGGATTCAAACCAACCACCCCCGAAACTCCCCCGGTTTCGTCTCCGAACCCTACCCCCAGCAATGAAACAAAGGGTTGTTGCGGGTCTAAACCCCGCCGGAAAGCCCATTATGCGGAGCAAAAGAACCGGGAACGGGCAAAGAAGCTTGCGAAGGTCTTGCAAAAGTGCTTTGCCAAGCAACGGGCGCAAGTGCTGGGGGCATTGACGAAGGGATACGAAGCGGCAAGGACGAAAGGGTTGCCGTCTAAATTCGTCCCGATGAAGGCATGGGATAGGGAAATGTATGAAGGTTGCCAACCGCTCGTTGAACTATGGATCAAAGACGATTACAAGACCCATGCCAACGACCTTGTTGAGCGGGCTGGGGTATCGGATGAAGTCTTTGACGTTACCAACCCCCACTTGCAAAAGAAGATCAACGACCTTGCTTTGCAATTCTGCGAAGAAACCAACCAAACGACAACGCAAAAACTAAATGACGCTCTTGCCGCTTTGCGGGAATCGTTCGCGGAAGGCATGACGGACGGCGAGCGCATGACCCAATTGACGAAGCGCGTTGAAGAGATATTTGACAGCGCGGAAGAAGAGCGGGCGGGATTGATTGCAACGACCGAATCAAGCCGCGCTCACAACCTGGCGGCTTTGCAGTCTGCAAAGGATTCGGGGGTTGTCTCCGGGTCAAAGCTTCTTCCATCGTCGGGAGCGTGCGATTTATGTTTATCTCTTGCCAATGAAGAAGTTGCATTGGGCGATGATTTCTATTCCGACCCCAACGCGCCCGACGCATATCAAGATAAAGACGCTCCGCCAATTCATCCCGGTTGTGAATGTGTCCTAGAAATGGTCTTGGCACCCGTGGAGAATCCCGACGATCAAACAACCGACCAATCCGAAGTACCGGACGGGGGAGCATGATGGAAGACAAACAACTAGAACAAATCTTGACGAAGCTAAAAAACATAGATACCCGCTTGAAGCGGATTGAAGCAAGGATTGAAGACCTTGCCGCATTACAAGAGCGGGTTGCGGTCTTAGAAGAGGCGGCGGCTTGAAGTGGCATGGGGAAGACTTTTTGAAGAAGTTGTCAGAGGGAGCAACGCAACGTCTTGAACGCGCTGCAATCCATCTTGAAAACGAGATAAAGAAGAAGATAAGCGACAAATCCCCGCCCGTCTCCCAACCCGGAGAACCGCCCCACGTCGGGGCCGAGCGGGGCGGCGAGTTGCGAAGGTCGATAACGCATGAGGTTCAACGGGGCTTCTTCCCGGTTGCGAGAATTGGATCGAATAAGCTATATGCGCGAATGTTAGAAAAAGGGACGAGCATTATGGACCCCCGCCCGTTCATTGAAGTTACGTTGGAAGAGCAGAAAGACCAGATTGCCCGGTTGATTGCTGGCAAACCGATCTTGTAAGGATAAATACCCATTATGAAGACAAAGATATTTGAAGCCGATGATTTCCAAGTTGACCCCGATAGTAGGGAGGTTGTAGCGGTCATTAGTACCGACAGCATTGACCGGGATGGGGAGGTTGTTTTACCCTCTGGTCTTCAACGAAAGAACTACGGCGGCAACCCTATCGTCCTATATGGGCATGATTCAAGCGACAAGTTGCCGATAGGTACAACCCGTTGGATCAAAGCAAGCGGGAACAAACTGATTGCCAAGTATTACATTTCCGACAAGACCCAACTAGGTCGGGACGTTTTCGGCTTGATGCAAGACGGAGTATTGCGAGCGCATTCAATCGGATTCCTTGAAGACGATGTAACCGCCCCAACCCCGGAAGAGTTGGCGGCAAGACCGGATTGGGCAGGATGCAACCGGGTCATACGCTCTTGGCAGTTGCTTGAATTTAGCGTTGTACCGATCCCGTGCAATCAAGATTGCCTAGCAATCGCCGTTGCCAAGTGCCACCCGGAGACGCGGGCGTTGCTGGGGAAGGCATGGGAAACCGATGAAAAGATGATTTGGCAATGGGATAAAGAAGTTGAAGCGGAGAAAGCAAGAAAAGACGGGGAATCCGTCAAAGAAGTTGAAACTTGTTGCGATACGATAGAAGACGATGCCCCAATCAATGACGAATCCGGGTATGCCGTTGGCGTTGCGCCGCAACCCCGTTATTGTCGCTCTTGGAAAAGCATTGAAGACAAACTAAATACCGTGATGAAGGATCGTCTTTCGGTCAACGAAATACTTGCCCGGTTGACGGGTAAAGCATAAACGTCTTTTCACCTTTTGGACGTTTGAAGAGAAGACCTTATAGTTGCTT
>QGNH01001559.1_pt2 | contig 11937 bp, 20 predicted proteins | sample 1735481 | NCBI WGS metagenome assembly QGNH01 (sample SAMN09239004, study PRJNA386568) | Viral metagenome, whole genome shotgun sequencing project. | reverse complement strand
TCGTTCATCGGCTCAAACGCGATCTACTCGGGCAGTTGGAAATACATCGCCACCGACTATGCGTGGTTCCTCCGGGGCGATGGCGCCACGAGCGATGTGGTGTCTCTCTATGTGGCACCGTCCGGCACGGCAGGGGCGACCATGTCGCAGGTGGCGGCATTCACCGCCTCGCAGACCGGGCTGATGACGTTCCCGAACGGGATCACTGTCACGGGCCCGGTCAATGCGACCGCGGGCAACGTGTTCGACGACTACGGCCGCAACCTGATCCTCAACGGCCGGTTCAATATCCAGCAGCGTGGCACCGGGGCCTGGACGACATCCAACGTTTACACCGCCGACCGCTGGCAGCTGAGCGTCGTCGGCGACAGCGACTCAATCTCGCTGACCGGCCTCTCCGACACCGACCGCGCCGCCATCGGTGATGAAAGTGCTCAGTGGGCCATGACCGCCGTGATTACCGGCGTCAATTCGGCGGCGAATTACTCACAGATCATTCAGCGGATGCTTGATGCACGGCGCACCTCGAACAAGACCGTCACGATTTCATTCTGGGCGAAAGCCAGTGCGGCGCTCAATCTTGGCGCCTATCTGTTTCAGGGCTTCGGCACGGGCGGCTCGCCCTCGGCGGCGGTCGTCGTCGCGCCAACCACCTTCGCGGTCACCACCACCTGGACGCGCTATCAGATCCCGGTTGCCGTTCCATCCACAAGCGGCAAGACGTTCGGCAGCAACGCCGACAGTTCCCTGGGTTTGTCCTTCGCGTTCTCGTCGGGCACCACCAGTGCCGCGCAGCTTGGCGTCGGCGTGCAGAGCGGAACATGGACGATCTGGGGCGTGCAGGTTGAGATCGGGTCCGTCGCCACGCCGCTCGAAGCGCGCGATGTTTCTGACGAACTGCTGCGCTGCAAGTATTTCTATCAGGTTGGAACTGGCGTCTGCGGGGGCTACAGCCCGACAGCGGGGGGTCTGTGGTACGCAGAAATTCCATTCGCCGTTCAGATGCGCGCAACGCCGACGGTCGTCAACACGCCATCGGGCGGCTCGAACTGGACATCTGCCCCAGCCTACGCGCAAAGCGTGTCCGGGTTTACAATTCTGGCGACCATCACCGCCATAGGTGCGGGGGCGTGGAACTACGCTTACACAGCCAGCGCGGATCTCTAATGGCAGATTACCAGCTTCTTCCAACAACGGCCCTGACAAGCGGGGGCGTGCTGCGCGAGGTCGATGGTGCGACCATACCGCCCGACCCGGCCAACGCCGACTATCAGACCTATCTGGCCTGGGTGGCGGACGGCAACACACCCGATCCGGTGGTGGTGGCCGCGCCGCCCTCGGTAATCCCGGTGCAAGCGTTCTGGGCCAGATTCACGCCAACCGAACAGGCGGCAATCCAGGCCGCGGCGTCGACAAATCCAGGCATTGCCCAGGCCATGACGTTCGCCCTGGTAATCGGTCAGGTCAACCTGCTGACGGGGCCGATCGTGACAAACTGGATGGCCGCGCTGGTGAGCGCGGGCGTGATCACGTCGAACCGCAGTGCTATCATCCTGACGCCGTAATCAGACCGGGCGCTTGCCGGAAGCCGTAACGGCGCAATGAGCGATCAATCCAGTAAGGGGACTTTGAGACATGGCAGATTACCAGCTTCTTCCAGCCGACTCCATGGGGGGCGTGATGCGGACGGCCGATGGCGCTTTTGTCCCCGACGATCCGTCCAACGGTGATTGGCAGATTTACCAGACATGGCTCGCAGCCGGCAACACGCCCGATCCGGCGCCGGTCATACCGCCGTCCACGGTGATCCCGCCGCAAGAGCTTTGGGGTCGGTTCACCTCAACCGAACAGGCAGCGATCGAGACCGCCATCGTGAGTAACCCAGACATCAACCGTGCCATAATATTCACCATAATCCAAGGCGAGGCCAACCTGGTGGGCCCGATCGTCACGTCCTGGATGGCCGCGCTGGTGAGCGCAGGCGCGATCACGTCGGACCGCAGCGATGTCATCCTGACACCGTAATCGATTCGCAAAATGGATCCACCCGTCTCATGGCTTCCATCAGTCTCTCGGTGCCTGGCGCGCTTCCCGGCCCGGTTGGGCCGGCCGGACCACAAGGCGATCCTGGACCTGCCGGAGCACAAGGCGATCCTGGACCTGCCGGAGAGCAGGGTGATCCCGGACCGCAGGGGGATCCTGGCGCCATCGGCCCGCAGGGTGCGGTCGGGCCGGTGGCACCAACTTTCGTGTTCGCTCAGGCGATTGCCTCGGCAAGCTGGGATATCGTGCATAACCTGGGCCGGTTTCCTACTGTCGCCACTATCGACAGCACAGGTCGACAGGTCGAAGGAGATGTCGTCTACCTGTCGCCGAATGAGCTCACCGTTTCTTTCACGGCCGCTTTCGCGGGCGCCGCTTACCTCAACTAAGGACGTGTCATGGCAAGAACCTTCCTAACGCCGATCAATCTCGTCCAGAACGAGATCCAGAACGCGCGTGTCCAGAACCTCGCAGCGGCGCCGGGATCGCCTGTCGAGGGGCAATTCTATTTCGATACGGTGCTGCTTGCCGAGTACGTGTACAACGGCACATCCTGGGTCTCGGCAGACGCTTCAAAGCTCGTCGGCACGATCCCCAATACCGCGCTGACCACCAACCCGCTCGCCCGCGCCAACCACACCGGCACACAGCTCTCCGCGACGATCTCCGATCTCGCGGCCACCGTTCAGGCATACCATCTCAATCAGTTCGCCGTGCCGACCGCCAATGTCGCGTTCGGCGGCTTCAAGCTCACCGGCCTGTCCACGACCCCGTCCACGGCGGGGGACAGCGCGGAATATTCCTGGGTGCTGTCGCGCCCGCTGAACAGCTTCGCCGCTCCCACCGCCTCGATCCCGATGGCCGGATTCACCCTCACGGGCCTGGCGACGCCCTCCGCGGCGGGGCAGGCGGCGGAATATTCCTGGGTCATTACCCAGGTCCAGTCGGCAGCGGCCGGCATCGCCAGTAAATATCCGGTGCAGGTGGTCTCGACCGCCAACATCGCTCTGTCCGGGCTGCTGACGATCGACGGTTACACCACCGTTGCCGGCGACCGCGTGCTGGTCACCGGGCAGACCACCGCCAGCGCCAACGGCGTCTACAACGCAGGCACCGGCGCCTGGGCGCGCACCACCATCGAGGGTGGCTCGCCCGGCGAAATCGAAGCCGGCGCGCTGTGGCTGATTGTCAACGGCACACTCTTCGGCGGCAGCCAATGGCGCTGTGCAAACACCGGCTCGATCGTTGTTGGCACCACCTCGATCAGCATCATTCAGTTCTCGATTGGCAGCCCCTACGCTGCCGGAAATGGCCTGGCGCTGGCCGGCAACACCTTCTCGGTCAATCCGGTGGCCCTGGGCGGTATCCTTTCGGCCGCGGGCGGTGTCGAGGTCGATACCACGATCGTTGCCAGAAAGTTCTCCTCCACCATCGGCGACGGGACATCGACCTCGTTCGTGGTCACCCACGGCCTCGGCACCCAGGACGTGATGATGCAGGTGAAAATGACCGCGTCGCCCTATTCCGAAGTTGAAGTCGACATGGCCGCGACATCCACGACCACCGCGACGTTCGTGTTCGCGACACCCCCCGCGGCCGGTGCCTATCGAGCTATGATCATCGGATAAGATGCTCCGGCTTTCGTCATTTCCCGCCGATGTCCGCGGCGTCCTGCTGACTGGGTTGTCCACCGCCTCGGCAGCGGCGGTGTCGGCGACCGATAGCATCCTGGGCGCACTCGGCAAGTTGGCGGCGCAAAACCAGGCCCAGGCCCAGGCGCTGGACGATATCGGCCGCAACAAGATCCATAATGGCAAGTTCACCATCCAGCAGCGCGGCGCTGGTCCGTGGACAACGTCGGGCGCCTTCACCGCCGATCGGTGGTACATGAGCGTGTCGACCGACAGCTTGAGCTGTTCGGTGCTCACCCTGAGCGATGCCGACCGCGCCGCGCTGGGCGATGAGAATGCCACCACAGCGTTGCAGGCTGTTGCGGCCGGCACCACCGGCGGGTTTTCGCTGCTGACGCAGTCGATCGAAAATGTCCGCGTGCTGTCGAGCAAGACGGTGACGATCTCGTTCTGGGCGAAAGCCTCCGCTTCCCTGTCGCTGGGCGTGCATTTCGTCCAGTCGTTCGGCTCCGGCGGCTCGCCATCCGCGAACGTGCTGGTGACGCCGGCAACGATCAGCCTGTCAACGAGCTGGGTGCGCTACTCGACCACGGCAACTCTGCCCTCGGCCGCCGGCAAGACGATGGGGACCAACAACGACCACTCGACCCAGCTGTTGTTCGCTTACTCGGCCGGTAGTTCGGCGCAGGCGCAGTGCGGCGTTGGGGTGCAGAGCGGGACGTGTATCCTCTGGGGTGTGCAGGTCGAAATCGGCGCGGTGGCGTCACAGATCGAAGACCGCCCTGTTGAGATGGAACTGGAGCTTTGCCAGAGGTTCTATCAAACGTTCCCGTTCTTGTTTCTCGGCGGCTACGCGTCTGTCGCGAACCAGCTGTTCTATCAGCAGATTGTGTGTTCGGTCGTGATGCGCGCGACGCCAACCGTGGGGTTATCCGGGCAGGCTTACAGCAACGCCAGCGCTTTCGCGACCCCGTCGGTACGGCCAACGGATTTTATCGTGCAGGCCAAAGGCAGTGGGTTCAGCGTCATGACCGCGAGCGCGGCGGTGACGCTCAGCGCCGATCTGTAATAGGGTCGGCCAGGAAGTCGACCAGACTTAGCTTACGAAGGATTCTGACCGATTGCAGGCTGCCTGTGCCCTTGCAGCGCGGGCAGGTCTGACAGGCACCGACCTCGACCACTTCCAAGCTGCTGATCTTCATTGCCGCGACAAATGGCTGGGCCAGCCATGTGCGTGCGTGCGTCATATCGGTAAAGATGTATCCGTCAAGGTCACGCGTCTCACTGCGTTCGCCGTCAACGCGCTTGCGTCGTAACATCCGGATTGTCGTTGTGGTGCTCATCAGTATCGTCTCCATATTTTGCGGACCCTGAGGTGACTCATCGGCCAGCCGAGCCGGGTCATCTCGGCGGCGATTTTACGCAGCGAGACGTTCTCGGCACGCCGCTGGACAATCGTGCGGATCGCCGCCTGTTGCTCTGGGTCCTCCACCAGCTCACCGGCTTTCCCCAGGCGCCAGCCGAATTGGAGGGTGCCGCCCAGGTAGCGTCCGCGAAGCTTCTGGTCTGCTTTCACCGTGGCGATCCGTTCGCGGATGCGGTCGCGTTCAGCCTCGGCGACAGCGGACAGGATGGTGAACACGAACTTGGAAATGCCGTTGCCGGTCACGTCGCCGCCAAGGTCAATCATGTGCAAGGAGATGCCGCGGTCTTTGAAATCGGCCAGCACATGCAGGGCGTCAAGCGCCGAGCGGAACATGCGGTCGAGCTTGGGTGTGATGACCGTATCGCCGGATGTGAGGATCGTCAGCAGCGACGTTCCTTCCGGCCGTTCGGCCAGCGGCTTGCTTCCGGAGACTCCTCTTTCGACGAACATCCGGTCCACCGAAAGACCGGACATCATCGCATAGCCGGTGATGGTGCGCTGCTGGACGTCGAGGCTTTCGCCCTCGTTGGCCTGCCGCACGGTCGAGACCCGGGCGTAACCATAGATCGTCATGGTATCCTGTTACCCTGCATCGGGGAGTCAGCGCCAGCGTATGCCAGCATAGATACCCAGCGTTAACAGGGTAACGCTTTCCTTCGCCCGCGCACCGGACTCGCCCGGTCTTGTTTTTCCTCTGTTATGGCAACGCCATAGCCGCCACCCATCGTCACATCATGTTGTTTTTCTCTTGTCACAGCGATGTTCGTAATTGTGCCAGAACCTGGCTGGAGAGGGGTATGTTCGGCTCTATGGAAGAAGCGTTCGCAACGGCTCTGCGAAACATGCAGGAGAAGGCGGATGCGCATCGCCAGGAGGCAGCCGCCGCGCTGGAACGGGGTGACGCGGCGGCCGCAGCGATCGCCGCCGACCGGGCGGCCGGGTGTGAAACCGCGGCGGAGCAGCTACGCGGCAACGTCAGGGGGCAACGCGGTGGAGAGATTTGAACGCGGTCAGCGGGTGCAGCTGACGCATGGGCAAACATCGACAAACGCTGTGGTGGTGCTGGTGTCCGAGAACGGTGTGTCGCTCGCTCTGACATTCGATGGCATGTTCGCTGGTCACGTGGGCAGGATGGCTGTGCTGCGGCACCCCGACGGCTACCGAAGCGTTATCGGTAATCAGCCGGTGGGCGTGGTCGGCCATGCGGCGCGATAGCACCCTGCCGCTCGGTTTCCGGGTCGAAGCCGCGGTGCACAACGATTTGCTCAAAACAACCTGCGCATTTTTGAGCAATATTGAGCAGGCTACGGAGATGGCGCACAGTCGAGTGTCCTGGCGGTCGCAGCGATCGCCGCCGACCGGGCTGCGAACCGCGCCATGATGAACGAGCGCCCGATTCAAAACCGGAAACTTCAGCAGGCCCTCAACCAGGTCAAACTGATCATGACGCGGTTCGATCTCGCCGGCGCCTGCATGCTCGTATCCGCTGACGAAGCCGCCTTCACCTATGGCATGCATGCCAGCTGGTCGGCCATGCGGCGCGATAGCACCCTGCCGCTCGGTTTCCGATTCCGCGCCAAGTCATCGGAAGACGGTGTCAATCTAACCCACGATCGGGTCGAAGCCGCGGTGCACACGATCTGTCAGCTCTGCGATTTTGGGTTCATGACGGCCGGCCATATGGAGGAGCTGATGGTCATGTTGCGCGATGCCGGCGTCGAGTTCACGCACACGCCGTACGGCGGCAAGCCACTTCCTCGTATTGTATCCGGTTGATGGAGCCGCCCGCGTGCAACTGATCCTCTCGCCAACGCCGGAATTCTTCATGGCCGGCGACGTCATGGTGCGGCTATGGCAAGGCACCGATGACGCGGGCAACGAATGCATTGCCCTGATTACCGCCGTGGCGTTCAGCGGGCAGGCGGAAGCGGCGGCCGAAGGTCTGGTCTCGATTCCGCCGCCCGATGCGGAGGCGGCGCGGCGCTGGGCCGAATTCATCATGGCGCAGACGCAGACGAATGACACGCGGCGCGATGAACCAGACTAAGGCGCCCGCCAGCCGGGTGATCAGTGCCGGTTTCCCATGTCGGGCTTCTCACGGGATCAGCGCCAGCGGACTTTCCGGAGCCTTACCTGTCCGGCGTTTTCGGTGGCGTCGAGGCGTTTGGTGACGCAGAATTGGCTACATTTTCAGGCCGCGCGCCATATCTTGTCGGCTGGCACTTGGCGCCCGCACGAAATGCAAAATATCCGAGGGCAAGCCACATGATCGCCTCCACGTCGGACACCGGGTGACCCCTTTCCCCTTAGTTCAGCCTGTCGTCGTTTGCAGCGATATCACTGAACGGGATAACGCGGCGGATCTTGATGATGTTGGCGGCGTAATAGTTGATCACCCGCGCCTGCAAGTTCGGCTTGGCTGTGCAATCCAGGCAGATCCCGTTGACCAGTCCCATCAGGCCCGGGGATCGCATCAGCGCGTCGTATTCCGGGCGCACCACGCTCAGGCAGGCCGGGGGCATTGTTTTCTCGAAACTGAACTGGTTCTCGCACAACAGGCAAAGCGGCGTGGCGCCTCGTTGCAGTTGCTCGAGGAAATCGACGCACATCCTGACATCGGTGTAGGTATCGCCGGTCAGTGTCCGGTTCTGCGCGGCCAGCAGCATCTGGATCGTGCAGAGCGACAGCACCAGGACGCCGCCGGACGCCTCGTACATCGTCTCGATCGCTGTGTTCAGCGCCTCGCCAAGTGCCATGAAAGCCTGAGGCCGGTCGATGGTGTCGCGCATGGCAGCGGCCTACCTCCACATCGGTTGTGACCAGTGGCCTAGCACTCCGCTGTGATCAGGCATACCCCTTGCGTCGCTTCGCCGCGGCGATCTTGGCGGCGTGGTTGTCGGCCGCTGTCAGATCGGCATGCGGTTCCACACGGACCTGTCCGGGCGAGCCGATCCGCCCCCATTCGCGGATCAGCGCCCAGCCGCCGAACAGCTCGGCCTGCACGCGCAGCACGTAGAAACGCGCCAGGTTCTGGTCGGGGTCGCGCTTGCGGATGATTTCGTTCATCAGCCCAACATCTGGTTATTACGCGATCCCGTCGCGATATTCGAAAAGCCTGATCCCTCTCGCACGAGCCGCTCGACCTCGCCGCGGGCAATGCGCACGGAGCGGCCGAAGCGCACGACCGGCATGTGGCCCGCGGTGATCAGGCGCCGTACGTACCGCTGACTCAACCGCAGTGCCCGCGCCGCCTCCGCAACGGTGACCAGGCCGGTCGGATCCAGCGTGGCGGGCGGCGCCTCTCCAGTACCGCCGCGGTCGGTCTTTCGATTATGGTCCAGCATGATGGAGACGATACCACATTCGGATAGATGGTCCAGTCTGGTTGCGGCTGCGCCCAGGAGCAATCGTGCATCAGCCTGTTGCACAATCTCCTGACCCCGCCATGACTCCGCCGTGCTAGGAAGTTTTCCCCGCCACCGGCTTTCCGCGCTAAAGTCCCCATGTTGTTTGACGACGCCGAAACCGCCGAATTCGTCAGCCAGCAGGGTAGCGTCGAACGCGAGCTCGGCCGCCGCTCCTTCATCGACTTCTACCGTATGGCCTGGCCGATCATGGATCCCGAGCCGTTCATCGACGGCCGCCATATCCGGGTCATTTGCTACCATCTCCAGCGCGCCGCACGTCGCGACATCCAACAGCTGGTTATTACGATCCCGCCGCGATATTCGAAAAGCCTGATGTGCTCTGTCGCCTTTCCGGCCTGGGTCTGGACCTGGTGGCCATCGGCGAAGTTCATCTCCGCATCCTACGGTCAGCAGCTCGCGACTCGTGATGCCCTGGCGTCGCGCCGACTGATCGAAAGCCCGTGGTATCAGGAACGCTGGCCGGAGGTCCGTTTCATGTCAGACCAGAACATGAAGACGCATTACCAGACCACCGCCGGTGGTGTGCGCTTCGTCGGATCGCCCGGCGCCGGCGTCACCGGACATGGTTCCGATTTCAATATATTTGATGACCCGCACGATATCACTGCCAGTGAAAGCGATCTCAACCGCGACGAAGCCAGGCGCTTCTGGTTTGAAACCATGAGCGGGCGCTTCAACAATCCCATGCGCGGCGTTTCCCTGGTCATCCAGCAGCGGGTCAACACCAAGGACGTGGCCGGCGAGTGCATCCGGCGCGGCTACTACCACGTGGTGCTGCCGGCACGCTTCGAACGCGACCATCCGCAGCGTCATGAGTTCGATTGGCGTACCAGGGAGGGCGAACCGCTCTGGCCGGAGAAGTTCGACGAAACGGTCCTGACGCGGTTGTGGAGCACGCTGGGCGGCGCTGACGGCTTCGCGGTTGCCGGACAGCAGCAGCAGCGCCCGCAGCCGCGCGAGGGCGGTCTGTTCAAGCGGCACTGGTTCAAGCTGATGGAGGGGTTACCGTCCGGCGTGATCTGGGTCCGGGCCTGGGACCTTGCCTCGACCGAGCAGACCGGTTCGGAGGATCCCGACTGGACGGTGGGCGTGAAGATCGGCTTTCACCCGCCCACCAAGCGCTACATCGTCGGCAACGTGGTGCGCGACCGCCTCGATCCCGGTGGGGTCGACCAGATGATCCTCAACACTGCCACACTGGATGGCCGCAACGTGGTGATCTTCCTGCCGCAGGATCCCGGGGCGGCCGGCAAGAGCGATGTGCACGCCAAGGTCAAGAACCTGCCCGGCTACGTGGTCAAGACCTCGCCGATGACCGGCTCCAAGGCGACGCGGGCCACGCCGCTGGCGTCACAGGCTTCGGTTGGCAATGTCTGGCTCTATCGCGCCGACTGGAACGAAGACTTCCTGGCCGAGGTGTGCAGCTTTCCCACGGGTTCCCATGATGACCAACTCGACGCGGTGGCCTGCGGCTTCAACCTGTTCATTGACAGCACCGGTGGCTTGCTGGAATTTTTCGCTGCCCAGGCGGGCGACATTGCAGAAGCCAGTGCCGCACTGCGCCAGTCCATGGGAATTGTTCAAGTCGTTGATTACGAGAGACGTTGAGAATAAAGGATGACGACTGTGCAGGAACCATTCATCGCAATAGCCGCAATCGCTACGGCCATCGCGATCGTCGTCACCCTGATCCTGGTGATCGTCATCCAGCAGATCCAGTTGCGCCGCTACGAAAAGTTCCGCCGCGAACTCACTGATGTGCTGGGGAATTTCGTCGATAATTTCGTCGACATCAACGCCCGCCTGACCGCTGCGGGCTATCCGCCGGGCCGGGTGCAGCCGTCGACCTATCCGGCTTGGGTGGCTCAGGTTGAGCGCCGCTGATCGCATCCCCCTGGTCTCAGGCCACAGGCGGCGTTCGGCGCACCATTGCGAGCGGCTGGTCGGCCGTTTCGAGGCGACGATTCCTCTCAGCAAGCCGCTCATCGTCGAGTATCTCAGCATCATGGGATTGCACATCCTGACGGTCACCGGGCTGCCGCATGCGGTCCGCGGGGCGGTGATCTATGTTATGGTTAAACCGGGCGTCATCGTTGGCGTCCCGCATGCCGATATCATCGACATCAGGCCGCTCTACCCCTCTTAGGAGACGTCCGTGTCCAAGCCGCATCCGCGTCCGCATCTGCAACAAAGGCTGGCGGACCTCCACGCGCTTCTCCGGCCGCCCCTTCGTGGGGACGGCGAGATTGTCATGGTGCGCTGGTGGCGACACGTGACGCACGATCCGGCGCTGCACGGGATGGGCATCGAAACCGTCTCGGCGGCTTTGATCGAGGCTGTTTGTCTCGGCATGACGCACCTGGTGCTGGTCTCGCAGGCCTATCCGCCGCAAGACCAGCCACGGGTCATCCCGATCGCCGATATCATCGACCTCGACCACAAATCTGCGCAGGCGTTCACGTCCGGCGACATGTTCGATTTTCAGTCCGAGCCTGATCATGGTTGAAGATCTGGAGAGCATCATTGGCCGGATGCTGGTCGATCTCGGAAGCGTTCCAGCCTGGTATGACAGCGGGATCGTGCGCGACGAAATAGATCCCGATACCACGACGCTGTTTTATCATTCGGAAGGCCGTCCCAGGGCGATGGGCAGCCTTGGCAACGTACGCGCCATGGCCCGTGTTGTCGGGGAGGTGCGGCACCTCGCGCCGGCTCTGGCATTGTGGCTGACCGGGCAGGTCGAGGCACAGGCGCTGCTCGGCATCGCCCTGCAAACCCTGCTGGCCGAGTTCAGGCAGCGTTGCCGGCGCGACAGCGTCGCCGAACTCAAGGCGCGCCTGGCCATGGTTCCGCCCGATCGGGTGGTTGGGGTTCTCGACTGCATGATGGAGGACATCTCAAATGGTCAATGAGCTGACCGATCCACGGATCGCTCAATGGACGCAGCTGGTGACCGATATGGGTGAGATGGCCCGTCGGGCGGAGGCTGACCCCGGTTACAAGGCAAGCCTGAACCTCGACACCATTGCCCTGGCTCCGGAGGTTTCGCCGCGTGCAGCCCTGCTGCGCGCCTGTGCCACGAAAGCCATTCCGCCCGAATTCAACTGGGAAGTCGTGCAGACGGTGGGCGGGCATGCGTTTTTGACACTCAGGGGTTTCACAACCGGTGTCGACTAAATCTGCGCAGATTTCGCCACCCATCGCCGATCCCAAAACCATGATCCGGCTGAGTCCTGCACAGCAACGGTGGCTTATAACCTTGTCTCGAATGGCCGCGCCGCTGTGCTGCCCAGGTGCCGAGATTGCTTCGTATAAGGCTTTGGCGAATCAAGGGTTCGCGACGAAGGAGCATTGGCCAGGCGAGCCTTGTGCTGGTTGGGTCATCACAGCCGCTGGTCGCGCTTGGATT
>QGNH01001004.1_pt1 | contig 11939 bp, 17 predicted proteins | sample 1735481 | NCBI WGS metagenome assembly QGNH01 (sample SAMN09239004, study PRJNA386568) | Viral metagenome, whole genome shotgun sequencing project. | reverse complement strand
TGGATGTTGAGCCCGATCGTCCAGAATTCGTCATGATGCGATTGGCCGATCTCCATTTTCGTCATCCAGAACAAGATTTCGCTCGGATCGAGATCACAAAAAATCCTCCGTTCGAACTTCAAGAGAAAGGGCGGATGGAGCGAGTAGCTCAGGTTCAGTAAAGCATTCGGGCCGGCAAGACGATCGAGCAGCTCACGTCGCGACATCCCGATGCAGCGCATTCCATCGAATTCGTGAACATCATTGGCGGGCGCTTGGTGCAGCAGGCAGTAACGTCCCTTGAGTCCATGCTCACGCAGGCGCCGCTGGAAATTGCGAATCCGAGCTTGATCCGCGTGCGCATCGGCTGTCGCTGGCAGTAGTTCGAGCCAGACAGCGTCGAGACCGAGCCGGCGCAAGCCCAGCATCCATTGCAACGGCACGGAAAAATTCCCACCACCTTCCGGATATTTCGCGGCAAATCCGCAGCCCAGGAAGATCGTCACAGCCAGAGAATCGTCCGTCTCGGAATCTGCTCAAGCCGATGCTGTCCGTCATTTGACGGCCCATGCATCATCCGCTAATTAGCATCCGCCGAGCACCCGTAGCTCAACTGGATAGAGCATCTGACTACGGATCAGAAGGTTTGAAGTTCGAATCTTCACGGGTGCGCACCTATGAAAAAGCGGGATTCGCGTGCCACCGCTTGAATCGTGTGTTGCCCTTATGCTGCCCTCTCTGGTTGTGGAAAACGGATTCTACGGGCATCCTGGCGCGTTTGGGCCCTATCTGGCTCCCGCGTCCGTGCCGGGATTCATCGCCTCTGTCATCGTGCGTAGCCAATCCGCCCTTGCCTCCGGAGTATCGGGGAAAAACACACGATCAAGCGGGCGCATTCGCCAGTAGTAATGCACTACGAGCATCCCTTCGGCTGCGAGCGTCGGTTGATCGTACGAAACGTCATTGTTTTCCTTTTGCGTCTTCAGTTTTTCGAGCAGTGCTTGTGAGAATTGCATTCTCAGTTCGACCCCAAGAAGTAGCTGAGGAACAGCGTCGCTCCCGGTATGGGCTGGACATAGATGATCATCGGACCGGCAATGTAGACATCTTCGTGCGGCGATGCGTCCGCAAACACAACGTTGATTCCAGAGAGACCGGCAGCGCCTTGGTAGAGCGCGATGCCGCCAATGTCGTTCAAGTCAATGATCGGGCTCTGAGTGAAGTTTTTCACGATCACGTATTGGCTCGACGGCAAATCGATCCGCAACGGCTGATCGGTCCCGTGAATTACGAGGCTGACGAACATTCCATCGCCCGCGAAGAGCGATGAGATCGAAACGAGGATGGCAATGATGAGGCATGTGAGGGTTTTCATGCCCGATTGTGTCCGCGGTGTTGAGCAAGTCGAGCCACACCTGAAAAAAGTTTCAGGCGTCCCACGTCTCAATTTCCCACCTCAATTCGGTCTGCCTTCCCGGCGCCGGGAGCGGTGTTGAGAGAGTGATTTCCGCTTCGATCGCTAGAGTCTGTTTCAATCGCTCTTTCGAAAGGCTCTATGTCAATTTTACCTATGAAAAATGGTGCTTGCGCGTCCGTGCCGAACGTGGTTTTGCGGGGACATGAACCACTCAGATTGCAGCTCATATCGGGCAAAACGTTTGTCGGGGAAATCGACATTGATGCCGGCCTTCAGATTCGCCTCGGCGCCTTCGCGAAGTCGAACAAGATAGGGCGACTCAAAATGATCGATTTAGCGTTGCGGGTTGCTCTCGCCGATGAGGACAAAACGCCGGATATGTTTATCCCCGATCAGGGCGAGATTCTCGACATGGCGGCCCGGATGCTCAGAGATTCGGGAAGGGGGCGGCCGTGATAAACATTATTGCCGGTTGGCCGAGGATGATGTCACCGGAGCTCGCGGAAGAGTACGCCGGCGGGAAGAAGCTGTTCGACGATTTGATCGCCAACAAGCTCCTCACGCCGCGGGCGCAAGGCAAAGGTTTCACCCGCTACGATCGGTTTTCAATCGATGCTGCTCTGGACGCTTGGGAAGGTTTCGAGGAATGAACGCGAACCGACCATATCTCCGCACCGGCAGCTTCGGTGAGTTCATCTGCGATCGATACGTGAACATCCCAGATCACAACGAAGAGCACACGCAGGCGCAAGTGAATGAACTGTACCACGTCACCGTTCAGATTCTGGCGGACAGCTTCCCCGGGATGTTCCGGCCAATCCTGTTGAAAACGCTGCCCCGGTACGAACCGAACCGCGGTCAACTTCACCGCCTCGATTGGGAAAAGAAGACGATGGCTTGGGAAAAAACGCTGACGAAACGAGAACGCGAGGCCCGGGGCACAATGCGCATTTGCTGGCCGAGCATCAGCCGTTCGCTAAGAGACGATATGCGCCGAGCGGCCGAACGGCGGAAGGATCGCCGAGCGTGAGTTTTGCTAGAGATTTGAAAATCGCACGCTGCCGTCGGGCAAATATTCGAAGGTCCAGCGTTCCCACTCCGCGATTTCTGCTATGCCGATCAATCCTTCGGCGTCTGAAACCTTGTCGAGGCAGAGCAGGCCCAACTCTTCGCACCGCACGCGACTCTCTCCATGCTGCAGAATCTCGGCTCGTATCTTACCGACTTGGGCGGCAATGTCCGGTCGATCGTAATTTCGCACCGCTCAATTAAAACGACCGCTTACCGCGCTCGCAAGAACTTTTCCCTAGACCCCCTTCGCGCGCTAAACGTCGGGCATCCTCGTGCGTTCTGCGGCAACGTGCGTCGAACCTTTGCTACTCGAATTAGATCTCTCGCAACGCGGCGATGATCTTGGGGTACTCGCGCCGGCCGTTTTCCTCGTCGCTGGCCTCGGCGTACTCAAGTAGCACTTCGCATTGATCGATCGCCCGGGCTCTCAACGCTTCTAAGCTCAGGCGCGCAGCCCGATCAAAGCCAGCGTCTCGGAACAGCGCCTTCAACCCGCTGACGCTCTCCCATGCCTCGGCGATTTTGGCGTTTGCTGCCCTGAGATACTCTTCTCGCGATGGTTCAGGCTCGCTCATCGGTTTCTGAAACTAAGTGCCTTAATAGCAGCGGTGATAGCTTTCAAGCTTTCAGCGCGCTCAAGCGCGTTCAACGTGTCTTTCTCGCTGTCTTTTAGCGGAACGATGGAGTTCTTGACCTTATCGGCAATGCTTTGGTGACGGGCCGCTTCGTCGTAGTGCTCCGCCAGCATCTCTTTTTTGGCGAGCGCTTCTTCTTTCAGAGCAATCTTGGCGAGACGACCGGCGCCTGGTCGCGAATCGTCGCCTGCTGCGGTATCGCGGCCTGACTTCGCCAACTCCGCGAGGGTGAATTGCAACTTTTCGAGTTTACCTTTTGCGACCGTCTCGGAAATTTCCTTCAATCGCTTTTCGGCGGCGGCTTGCCTTTCGATGGCATCGGCTGCGGCGTCTGCGGCCTCTGTTTTTCGTTTTTCAATCTCGAGATCGCTGGCGTGATATTCAACCGGCTTCGGCGGACCCTGCTCGCCCTCCTCGCCAGATTGAAGCTTCTTGCGGTCGAAATCTTTAAACCGATCTTGCTTCGGACCTTCTTTGTTCGGCGTACTCAATCCCTCCCAGCTTTTCCAAATCCAATTTGTGCCGGTGATCCAAGGATTTTCGGTCTTTTCTTCGATATCCTTGCGACCCTTTTCTACAACTTCCCTCCGTTTCTTTATGTCTTCCGCGATTGGGACGGTGGATTTAGGATCGCGCGGCTTACCGGCTTCGGTCAGTTCCTTGTCGAGCTTAACCGCTTCCTCATGCGCTTTAGCGATTTCCGAGATGACCTTGCCAACCACCTCCAGACCGATCAATGCCGGCAGACTTACATTGGTCGCCATTGCGAGGGATTCCAGACCGATGCCGAGAGCTCCTATTGCATCTCCTCCACTGAGCATTTCCTTTGTTAATCCGCGCATCGATGCCGCTACCCGATGGTCGCTTCGCAAAAGGTTGCTATGGCTGGTGGTCACCCCGTCGAGATCGCGGACCATCGAATGCGAGGCAGAGCTCACAGACTGCACAGCAGACGCCATCTCGGAACGCACCTGGCTCGTGTCCGCTGACAGCCGCCATGTGATATTATCGCCGGCCATTTACATCATCCGCGCTTTGATGCGGTCTTGCAGCAGGTTGAACTGCGGGGTGTTGTAATGCTCGTCGACCGCTATCCAGTTCAACAACTGGAAAAGTGCCGCGAGCGGGGTGTCGAGAATTTTATCGTCTTCCCAGCCGTAGACCGATGCGACCTTGTGAATCATGCCGGCGGCGTAACTGGCAGAAATCTTTTTCCCGCCCTCAACACTCGGGGGTGCGTCCATAAACGCTCGATCCAGATACCGACCAATTGCCCGGTAAAATAGACTCCACCTTGGATGTCGTACGAGTTGTCTCAGGAATTCCGCCCGCTTTTCGCTGTTATTTGGATCGTAGTGCGGGCAGACGATCCAAAGGAACAAGCCGACATCTTCCACCTGCAGAACGCCGCCGCAGACAAAAGGCGACCGGACTTTTAAGCAAATCGTGTAATGACGAAGCGAGAATTGAAGCACTTCCACGCCGTTGATGATTTCGCCAATGCGAAGAAACGCCCTCTGTCGAATGGAGTCTTCAATTCGCTTTGCTCGGGCAAGGTTGCGATTGAGCTTGTCGATCATTTTGGGAGCTCAGCGTCAGCAATTTAATTGAGATCCAGGGCGGCGCGATCACCGTGGATTTCAAAGGTCCCGGTGGTCGGATTGATGCTGTGAACCGTGATCTTCATATTTTCAATTGCGTTCACGCGCTCCACGACCTTCGCGACGTATTTCCAAAGCTCCCTGATGTCTTCGCCTGCTTGTGGTGGTGATTGCGGCATAATTATTAGGAGAATGCCCGGCCTCGCAGCTCGGCCGCCGGGCGGGCCGTTAAACCCAGGGAGAGCAACATCCCCTTCTGCTGCTTTGGACCCAGACAGTCCAAATTAGAAACCGGTGCAGGTGACGAAGGCGTTCGGGAAGTAAACTCCGACCGTCAGCCGCTCCTCGCATCGAATGGTCACTAAGTTTTTCGTGAAGTCGTCGGCATCGTATCCGACCTGCAGCGACAGGCCCCATCGGCGGAAGACGGTCGCGCCGAGTTTGAATGCGCCGACGAGCACCGTGCCTTGTGGCTGCGATACCGTGACCACGGTAGGCAAGCCCCAAATAGAAGCATATTGCCGGGGCGGGATGCCTGTGTCAGACCCATACGGTTCTCCGTAGGCGCCGGTGAACGGCCCACCGCCCATATACTGATTATTCGCATCTTTGAGCGTCCGGATCGTTTCGAAGTCCGTTGGGTGCATGACAATCCCATCGGGCTCGAGAAACGCGATTCGGCGAATCAGTGTGATCGCGTGGAAAAGCAGGTCGGGGCGCGTCGCGTATGGGCCACCGAGCGCCACAGACTGAAGGCCACTCGTTTGCATGATGCCGGTGAGATTCGTTCCCGTGCCGTCGCCGTTGAGGAGTTGAGCCTCCTCGGTCAATTGCACCATGTAAGGCAGGCGCATATCGACCAGCATTCTGATTTGCGCGAAGTCAGAGATCGTCTCGTCGCCGACTTTGATGTAGGCAGCGATCTTCTCGACAACTGCGTCCTTCTTGGCGATGTCGAGCGCCGCCTGCGGTTTCGCGACGCCTTCAGCCACCGTCAAAGCGGCGTTGGTGAAAAAATTTTCCCTCAAATATCTCACCGTCTTGCCGTCCGTGGTCGTGTTCGTCATCAAGTCCGAGACGTACAACCGCTGCTGTGGAAGCGGCACGAGATATTGTTTTTGATCGATGCCGAAATCGAGACTGCCGGTTGTGAGCGCGGCGCGCGGTCGCACGGTCAATCGATCCTCAATCGGAATCTGGATCCGACTGCCTTGCGGCAATATTCCCGCGTTGCGTTGGACGATTGCGCGGAAGCCCTCGTCATTGACGAGACGCGCTCCGAGAGAACTATCGTCGCGGGCGACGATTCTCTCGTCGCCGGAGCCGATCATGTGTCCGCTTGCGGCACGAAAATCGTCGGAAGTGGCGACTGCACGACAGAATTCGTCCACGGATTTGTCTTCACGTTTGAACTTCGTGGCGAGTGCGCTGAAGTCCTTGCGATCGCGCTTCAGAACGAGCGAAGCGGTGTCGTCGATTTCCTTGTCGCGGTTGAGTTTTGCTTTGTAGAGCTCATCGGCTTGCGCCTTGATCTCGTTTTCGGTGGCTGGTGTTTGCATATTGTTTTTCTCCTTGAAAATTGGTTGAGTGAATTGTTGCGGTGCGTTGCGGAATTCCGTGAGATCGAAGTCGCGAATTGATGCAGCGGCTCTCAGTGGCTCGGTGATCTCGTCGACAAAGCCGAGTTGCTTTGCTTCGGTGGCGTTGAGCCACGTTTCAGCCGCGAGTAATTCAGCGATTTGCTCGCGTGGCAGGTTCGTTTTTTTCTGATACGTCGAGATGATCGTATCCGTCATTTTCGCCAGCGTTTCGGCAAGGCTGCGCATGTCTTCCGACACGCCCATTGCAGCGCCCCAAGCTTCGTGAATCATGAGGTACGCGTTGCCTGCCATCCGGACCGGGTTTCCGATCATCGCGATGACCGACGCGATGGAGCCGGCCAAGCCATCGATCTCGACTGTGATGTTGCCCTGGTGACGAGCCAGAGCGTTGAAAACCGCGAAGCCTTCAGTGACGTCGCCGCCCGGTGAATTTATCCGAAGCGTGAATGGCTCTTTCGGTCCGAGCCTTTGAAGTTCGCTGATGAAATCCAGCGCGCTTATTCCAAACGTCGGGTCGATCTCTCCGTAGAGATAAACTTCGGCGCCGGCCGATGAATTGCGGAAGGAAAACCAACTGCGCGCGTTGTGGCGCTTTTCGTTTGTCGAACTTGAATGATTTGGCATGATCCAGCGGTTTCCGAAGGCCCAAATTGGCCCCCGGTCTTTCTCGCTGTTTCACGCTTCGCCAGTGTCCCCACCGACGATTAGTTCGACATTAACAACTGCTCGGCGTTCCCACCTACCTAGCTGCTACTGAGAGCAATTAAGCATTGGGAAAATCCCTCGTCAATCGCAAAATCGCAAATTTGCGAAACTTTCATTTGTGAGAAAAATCAGGCCTTCTTCCACTCTTCCCCCTCGTCATTTTCTTCCGGTCGCCCGAGGGCTTCCCTGATGTCGTCCGCTGATTCGCCAAGGTGATCTTGCAGAGCACGAATTGCGGGAGTCACCCGTTTTTCGCCGGCGGCGGTGGTCCAAGTGTCCATCAACACCTGAAACATTTTTGCCAGCACGCCGAGTTTTTGCAGCACCCGACGATCCTGCGCTTTGGCCGCGCCTTTGATCGCGTAGCACATTTTTTGAAGCCGCGGCTGAAACCAGGCGATCAGTTCCGCATTGGTTAGCGCCGCGATGAAATTGCGCTGCTCATCAGTGATGTTTGCCGGATCGATCGGCAGCCCGTCGTCTGGAGATGATTCTTCGGGATTCATTCGTTAGGCTCGCATTGCGGCGTCGATTGCCTCACGAATTTCTCGATGCGGGCGCAACTGCGATTGTGGTGTGCGTTTTCAAAACTGGACTGACTAGCGGATGTGGCCGCTACGGAACCTGCTAACCGAGGCATCGGCAAAAAAGGACCCAAGTTGTCGAGCAATGGTCATGTTTCCTTGATGATCTTCGCGATGCGCTGCGCCTTGGCGGGGCCGATGACAACCAGGGTGAGGACGAGCTTGCCCGGCCGGCGCCAATGGATTTGTCCCAACACAACTCCGGCGGTCCGAGATGGGAAAGCAGATGCGCATTCAAGCATTCGACGCGCTTGCTTTCCCTGACCTTCTGTTAATTCGATGTTGGTTATCATTCCCTCTTCGTTTTTGTTAATAAAAACGCGGCGTTAGCCGCAACCACGCGTTGCGCCATCATACCGGGCAATGTTTTCTAAACGCTGCGAGCGCGCGCAAGCCTTCGGGTGTGGCCCCTTGGTGGTGTACCTTATGTCCCCTCGATCCGGACAGTTTGTGTCCCCTCAATCCAGACAGTCGGTGCTTCTGTCTGTCCGGAATTAGGGCACAGTTCATCAGCTCTGGAATCGAACGGATCCGATAGCTGCTGCGCTTACGTTTGGCGATCTTTGCTTCAATCAACCCGAGTGTGATTAGCCGCTGAATCGCACTGGACGCGGTCGCTTTGTTCATTCTGCAAACCTTGGCAATGCTTCGAAGTCCAGGCCAAGCGGTAGCGTTGTCGCCTTGTCGCCGCGCCAAGTGTCCGTAAACGCGAAACTCGGCCGGAGTAAGGCCAAATTCGTCGATGAAGCCAGCGACGAAGATCGGCAGAGAAAGCTTCGCGGCCGGTGGTGATCCGTTGACATTCGCGTCTGACTCGTTAGGCTGCATCCGCTGTTAATCTTGCCGGGTGCGTGTCGTAGAAAAATGCGCATCCGGCTTTTTCTTTCCCGTTGACGGGAACTATTGACCGACCGCTCGGACCTCGAATTTATCGAGAGCCGTCCTGACCTTTGCAGGATCGAAAACGAGGGTGCGATGGCCCAAGCGCACGCCGGGAATTTTCTTTTTCAGCCAGAGCGAACGCAACGTTCGCGCCGGAATGCCGATCTCCTCGGCCAGGCCCTTGATACCAACCAGTTTTTCTCGAATCATGTCCAAGCTGACTACAAGAGACAGATACAGTAAAGATTTTCTTGTATATCAATCTTGTAGTTACTACTAGTAACACATGCGCACATCGAAAAGGAAAACGCCAGCGGCCGTCTTGCGGTCCGTGATCGGCATCAAAGACATCGAGATGGCCGAAATTTTGCGGTGCTCGCCGGCAACAATTCACAGTCTCGAATCTGGCCGTTTGAAACTGAGCGAGACGATGGCCGTGCGCATAGCTCACGAAACCGGCGCCGCGGTGAGTTGGTTATTGGAAGGGAAGCCCACCCTCCCGGTTTCTCGCAGCGGAAAACCTTATACCCGCGAACTCTTCGAGCGAGCTCGCGCCAAAGAAGAAGACCCTGGCGACTTGCTGTATGTGATCGTTCTTCCGGTCGCGTGCGGCAGCGCGATTAAATCCGTCCTGCGCGTCGCAAGCCGCAACCGGGATATTTCGCTTGCCGTCTACAAGATCAAGAGAGCGGTGAATGATCTTATAAACGAGTTCTGTTCGCCGAAAGACATTGCATCAGATAAGGCATTGAACTTTGGGCCACCGATACCCGACATCGACATCAGGCCCGTTCGGCGAAAGAAACGATCTTCCTCGAATCGGAAGCGGCAGGTTTGATCTTCCAATACCGCACCGCGTCACGCTGCTTTGTCGCCTTGTGATAATGCTTCCAAAGCATGTCGGTGGATTCATGCCCCATGAACAACGTGAGCTTGTTGATGTCGCCGTGCTGCGCCAGCCAGTTTGACGCGTAGGTGTGACGCATCACATCTTGATGCCAATCCCCCACCCCTGCGGTTGATCGGACTTCACGCAACTGCTTGCGAAGATTCACGCTTGGCGTCACTAGCCCCGTCGCGTCGCCGCCACGAGCGATAAAACCTCCGAGCCATGCGCAGAGGTTCGGTTCCATGTCGACGATGCGGCGCCGGCCGGTCTTCGAAACCTCGGGACGAATGTGGATGTGCTTTTCGCGGAGATCGATGTCGCTCCAGGCCAAGCGCTGCAACTCCATCGGCCGGATGCCGGCAAAAAGTCCGATCGCGTGATACGGAAGCAAATCGAAGTCGGCATCTGCCGCCGCGATGAGCTCTGCCGCCTGCGTCGTCGTCAGCGTCACCACTTCTTTTTCCGGCAGCTTCGCGAAGTCGAGACCGCTAACAGGATTCACCGCGAGAAAGCCGCGCTTCAATCCGTAATTGAAGACCGCGCGCAGGTTGCGAAGGAATGCGTTTTTGACGCTTGGCGTCATCCCTCGAATTTCGCCCTCCAAATCTCGCGAGGTAATTTCCGAAACAGGTTTCTCATGCAATCCCGCGAACCTCGGCAGAGTGTATTTCAGGCCGCGGGTGTGTGCTTCCGAGCGTTTTTCGGCGCTGACAAACATATCGAACAGGTCTTTGAAAGTGACGCTGGAATCGCGGCGTTTTCGCCAGTCGACGTAATGCGCAACAACGGTGCTGAGCGACACGCCATATGCGCGGATCTGAGCGAATGCGGCCGAAGCCTGTTCAAGATCACCTGGCGAAAGTAGCGTTGCCGCGGTGCCGAAATTCTCGAGCCTGACCCGTTGCTGATCGCCAAATGCGGCGGCCTTCGCCTTTGTGTCAAAGAATCGCCGCTCCCGTTTTCCGCTCTCCGTAATTCGCGCCGGCAGATTGATCATCCACGGCAGTTTTTCGAGCTGACTTTTCTTCGGTTGAAGGCTGACGCGTTTAGGCATGAGACAGTTATTGCCCTTTACTGCCCGCAACACAACAAAAAACGCGTTTACATTCGTTTGAATGAGTAAGCATCTACGAGGGAACGCCGTCTCTCCGTAGGTGCCGACATCTGACTACGGATCAGAAGGTTNNAGTTCGAATCTTCACGGGTGCGCCATGTCTCCCAAGGGTCGCCCTTCGCCGGTTCGCTATTTTGGCCGCACGACCTTTTGCACCGTCGAGGTCGTGCCGTCTTTGAATGTCACCTGCACACTCGCGAATTGAGAATCGCCTGGCACTGCGAGATAAACTTCGTCGCCGACCTCATACATCTTCTCGCTCGGCTTGAACCGGAACGTCTTGTCCAGCGCGTCATTGTTCAACGAATAACGCACCTCTTTGATGATCGGGCGATAAGACATCAGCGTGGTGAAATAGAGGAGCACTTTCCCGTCGTAGTCGCGGAAGGAGAGCCACGAACCTGAAGCGGCATTGAGCATCATCTTGCCCTGCGCCAACTGCTCATCGGCCGTGGAAAACTTGAGCGTGTAGGGGCCGTTCGTCTTTTCGTTTTTGTCTACGTATTTCACCTCGATCGTATGCTCGCCGGGCGGGAGGTTCGGCAGCGGGACGTGGGTATTCACCATCGGCAGGCCGGTCTGCGCGTTCTTATACGGGAGATGGCCCGTGGACTGGAAATCGCCTTTCCCATCGAGCTTGTAGAAAAGCTCCTTCGCCTTGAAATCCGTCAGCGTGAAGATGACCGCCCAGCCGCCGTTGCTCAACTGTGCGATAAGCGTGACCGGATTTTCGAGGACCCTTTCCGGCGTGCTCAAAAGCTTTGCCCAGCGTGCCTCCCCGGCTTCAATCCACTTCTGCGCCTCTTTCTTATCCAGGAAATATTTTTCGAATTTCCCCGCGGCATGCGATGCGCGAAACTTCTCGAGCCACTCCTTTTCCGCGCGCTGGTCGGCAAGCGTCTGATCGCCGCGCCGGGCCTCGGAAAATTCCTGGCTAATGAGCCACGCCAGCGGGCCGAAATCGGGGTGGCTCGCGGCGAGCGACTGGAGTTTCGCAAGGCGCGCGTCGCCCTCTTCGAGCAGAGCGAGCGCGGTCTCGTAGGAGACCGTGCGCGGCGTGAGTTTGTCGCCAAAATAGCGCATCGCTTCGACGGCACCGGCTTTGCCTTCCGCTGCCTTTAGCATGGCGGAATAACTCAGCCACGGATCGAGCGCGTCGAGATTCGAGGAAAGGTATTCAGAATATTCCTTACGGGCCGCGGCGAAATTGCCACCGAGTTCATGGACACGCGCATTGTGATAATGCTCCTCGGGAGTTTTCGCGCCAGTAATGAGCCCGCCCGTCGAGGAGAGCGATTCAAAGCGTTGAGCGATCTTCTCGAGCGATCCCTTCGCTTCACCCTGGCCGCGCACAAGCCAGATAACCAAAACCGCGATGAGGCAGAGCAGCCCCACTACCCCCAAAGCCCATCGTTTTGCGCCACGACGCAGCTGAGTTAGATCGTCGCGGAGCTTGAGAAC
>QGNH01001003.1_pt1 | contig 11939 bp, 15 predicted proteins | sample 1735481 | NCBI WGS metagenome assembly QGNH01 (sample SAMN09239004, study PRJNA386568) | Viral metagenome, whole genome shotgun sequencing project. | reverse complement strand
ACTGGTTCAACTGGTTCAACTGGTGCGCAGGGTTTTCAGGGAATTCAGGGGTTCACGGGTTCAACTGGTTCAACTGGTTCTATTGGTGCAACAGGTGCAACAGGTGGAATAAGTGGAACTAGTAGCGGATTATTTACGCCCTTAATGTCATTTGTTGGAGGTGGTGCAACTGGTACGGCTTCCATTACGGCAACAGGTAGATATTTACAAATATTAAATGTTGTTTATTTTTCATTAAATTTAACTGTAAATAGTGTATCGGCGACAAGGGCTGGTAGTGTTGTAATCACTGGTTTTCCATTTCCTGCAGTTTCTTCAAATCCAAATAATACTAATGCAATAAATTATTCTTTATCAATACCTTTTACAGTTGGTCTTAGTGGTGTATTTCCTGTAGGTATACCTACTCAAATGAATTTGTTTGATGGTAATCAAGGAATACAAGCGGGCGCTATTACTGGAGGTTCTGTAAATCCGACACAAATTCAAATGAATGGATTTTATTTTACATCTTAAAAATTTAATTTATAAATAACTGACATTATATTTATCTTACTTATTAATATAATGAAAGAACAAGATAGACAAAATCTAATCAATTTACTTTATAAACAAGCTGATGCAAGATTAACGACTCCAGCTATGGGAAATCATCCAGATTTAATAATACCAACAAGAAAAGGATTACAGCCATATATTTCAAATGAAAGAAGAAGCCAAACTGTACCATTACAAGGAGGCGCCTATAGACTTAATGATAATATTGAAAATAAAAGATTAAGAGAATTAACAAAAGGCGGTAATCAAAATGTTTATGGGAGTGAAGGTGGAATGATTCGAATGAATGAAAGACAATTAAGAGAATATCACAGAAATAATTGTAAATGTGGCGGATCATTTAAAAAATGTCAATGTGGATGTAATAATTTGAATGATGATAAAATGCATACAATGGGTTCTGGTTATGGTGGAGTTGGTAGACCAGATAGTAAAACTATGCAATTAATTGTTGATTACATTAAAAATAGAACTAATTATTTATCATTTAATGCTAGACCATGGAACGAAAGACAAGGAGATTATGAAAAAATAATAAATCCTAGTGACTTTAACAGTAATCAAATAAATATATCTAATATTGATCACGTTGTAAAACCTCTGCCAGTTCAACAACCGCAAAATGTAATTGATGCATCAAAAATAAATCCTGCATCAGTCGTAAATCCTGCCGTTGATGTTAAAAAAATGAATCCCGCAGATATACACCCATCATATATAAATCCTGTTATTAATCCTCTTGATGTTGCAAAAGCAAAAGAAGTTGCAGGTAAAGGCTTATCTGGTGGAATGGCTCCTGAAATAGTTGATAAACTTATGAGACATTTAGCACCATATATGCTTAAAAAATTTACAAGTAAAAAAGGTGCTGGTATGTTAAGAGATAATTTAAATTATTTAATGAGTGAAAGCGTGGTTGGTGGTTCAAATTCCGTTGTAAAACAAGAAAAAGAAAATGTAAAATATGATAAATTATATGAATATCCATTAAAAAAAGCTGTTACAGTTGATTTAAGACCAAATACAATTCCACCAATTATGAGCTATCAACAACAACAAAATATGTATCAGAATGTATCAGAAATGGATGATCAAAAATATATAAATTCATTACATGGTAAAGGCTTAGTTGGCGGTAAACAAAAGAAAGTTAAAAGTCAAGCAAAAAGCGATAAAGGAAAAGAGAACGCTAAAAAAAATCCATGGTTTGAACATGTTCGACATATGGCGCAACAACTCGGAATTACATATTATCAAGCTGTAAATGATCCAGATTATAAAGAAACTGTTCATAACGCTTATAAAGCAGAAAGAAAATAATTTTTATCATCATTAGAAAATATTTAATAAAGTAATAAGCATTATTAAATAAAAATAATTTGTTATAGTTAGAAATAAATACTTTCTCATGTTTTTCCTAAAAAAATATTTCTAATTTTTTGATAAGTGTTTTTTAAATTCTAATATTTTTTACAATATAAATTGTTTTTTTATGTATCAATAATATATAAAAATGGCATTAACCTTTAATGATGATGAAACAGCAAAATTGATAGGTCATGTTTATGGAGGAAAAGATAATCAGAAGAAGATATATATTTCTTTTAGACCTGATGCAATCGCAATTAAACTTACAAATCCATTCGCAATTTTAACTGATGATTGGTTTAGAGAAAACAAAAAAGATATTAAGACGACAGAAATTATAAGATTACAACATTGTATTTTAAGGGGAAAACTTCCAGAAGATGAAGAATTAGAAGGAATATATGATAAAGCCGTACAATTATTAGAAAAAAAAGCTAAAAGAGAAATATTTTTAGATGATGGCCGTATTGTCCCGACATTTCCAAAAGAAAATAAATCAGGAGATGAGCCTATGACATTAAGAACTTATACATGTGGATCTACGGGATCAGGAAAAACTCAATGGTTAGTAAATATGTGTAAAGAAATTATGATGAGATCAAAAAAGAAAAAAAAAATTTATGTATTTTCTGTACTTGATGATGATAAAAAATTAGATGAAATAGGAGTAATGAGAGTTAAAATAAATGATGATGTTTTAACAAATCCTATTGAATTAAAAGAATTAACAAATTGTATAACAATATTTGATGATATTGAAAGTTTCAGAAATAAAAAATATCGAAACGCGATCGCGTCTCTAAGAGATACGGCATTAAGTGAAGGGAGACATCATGGCGTTCAAGTATTATGTACAAATCACCAAATTACTAATTATGCAAAAACTAGGGAAATGTTATTAGAATGTGAATATATCACATTTTTTCCAAAAGGTGGCGGTCTTAATGCTATTATACGCTTATTAAAATCTTATATTGGACTAGATAAAGATGAAATTGATAAAGTTTTAAATGTTCCTAGTCGTTGGGTTACTATCATAAATCGTTATCCAATATGTTGTATTTATGAAACTGGTATCTTTCTTTTAGGTAAATCTAATATGATGCCTAAATATACAGAACCTTTATACACTGTAAATATTAAAGGTGATACGTCAGTAAAAAAGAAAAGAAATAAAAAAGATGAATATTCAGATGATGAACTTGATGATAATGATTTGGTTGAAGTTTATGATAATCCACAATTTTAAAATTATTTTATAATATTTTAAAATTATTTTCTAATATACAAATATAAATGTCTTATTGTGAAAAATGCAATCATGATGTTAATTTTATTCATTGTGAAAAATGCGGTCATAATGTTATAGATACAGATTATGAAAATGGATGTTATAAATGTGATAGTATATTATGCTCTAATTGTCACGACGAAGATGAATGTAATGAAATAGAAAGTATAAGAGCAGATAAAGAAGAAATAAATCAATTAAATTCTAGATTACATGGATGTAATGAAGAAATAGCTAAAAGAGAAAAAGAAATATTTAAATTAAAAAAAGAAAATTTAAAATTATTAAAAGAAATAATGGAATTAAGGAAAGAAAATGATGAATCAACAATAAAAGTTAGAAAAAAGTAATTTCTAATATTATAAATTTATTTTCTAATATATGTTTATAATGACAAATTATATTTCAACTAATACATGGTTTTTAAATTCTGAAATTAAACAAATATTATATAAATTTTTAAATCCTTTTGGTATTAATAAAATTTTAGAAATTGGATCATATGAGGGTTTATCAGCTTGTAATTTTTCAGATAATTTTATGTTCAATGAAGATTCATCTTTAGTTTGTGTAGATCCATTTGATATAAAAGATACATGTTCACCACTTACTAATAAAACAAAAATATATTTTTATGAAAATATTGCAAAAAGTAAAAAATTTATGAAATGTGCTTTACATATTAAATATAGTAGAGATTTCTACTTACAAAATACTAAAACTTTTAATTTTATATATATTGATGGTAGTCATTTAGTTGAAGATATTTTTTTAGATATGACAGAATGTTTAAAAATATTAGAAAAAGGCGGTATTATGTGGCTTGATGATTATTTGGGAGGTGATCGAATACAAATAAAAAAAGTTATGGATGATTTTGTTGAAAATAATAAAAACAGTGTAAAAATTATTTGGAAAGGTTATCAACTAGCTTTACAAAAATTATAAAAGTAATTCAGTCAAGCCAGTAACCATAAAATCATAATCAAATTTTGGATTTGTAATAGCATTTTTATATTTTTCAAGAGGAAATTCTTTTAGAACAATTCTAAGTGCACAATGACGACCACAAGTATTTGCTTTAGGTTTTTGAAAATGATATTGATTATAAGATAGTTTATATGATGATTCTTTCATTAAATGGCTCAAATAAGGGTTCTTTCTGTATTGTTCGGCAATCTTTGCCCACTCCTTATCAGGTTTTGAGGATAGACTATCAAAAAATTCTATTAAATCGTTACCAATTTTTATTACAGCTACCCAATGCCCATAATTTCCTTGATCATTAGTTTCATATAAAACACAAAAAGCCCCATATTTTCCTAATGCATGATCCAATGTTTTATAATTTAATAAATCGGTATAAGTCATAACATTACATTTATTATCCGTTATGTGTAATATGTCTTTATCAGATAATGATATTTTTTCTTTGTTAATTATATTTCTCTCCATATAATTTAATATATATTATTAAATTATATAATGGCACAAAAACCGAATCACATATACTACAATATGACTATTACTAATAATGGTACAGAGCCAATTTTAGCACAAAAAACAGATTTTAGGAATGTTTCCATTGTTGAAAAAATTGAAGATTATGAACTTTCAATTGTTAAATTTTCAATTCCTACTTCTCAATTACCAATTGTTCAAAACTTTCCAACTGGTGCATTGGCAACATCACAAAGTACAGGATTTTCAATAACTATTGCGAAAGGTGCTACAGTATCACAACAATTTTTAACTTATGTACCTATTGATAATTCTGGACAGAGTTATATTTATTCATATAAAACAATAATTGATATGATTAATTCTGCATTAAATCTTGCATGGTCTGCAGTAGGTGGAGTTGGTAATACGCCATATATGGCTTTTGATTCTGCTTCACAACCGCATAGCATTTTTTATTCAAATTTGGATTTAGGAAATTCTGTATTTATATGGTTTAATGCTAATTTGACTTATTGGTTCCCCTCATTTCCAATTACATTTTATAATACAGTACCTTTCGCAATTGCCAATAATGGAAGATATGCAAGATTACCAAATGATGATCAAGCAAGTCCAAATGATATTTCCCCTCTTCCAGATGGTTATTTTCAAGTTCTACAAGAATACCCATCAACAATATCTTTATATACTCCTCGTTCTCTTCGTATAGTATGCGGAACAGTACCAACAAGAGCGGAAATGATACCAGTTTCAATTCCTTCTGGGCAATTAGTACCAGAAAATATACAGTCAAGCGCAAATAATGATAATACACAAAAAATATTAACAGATTTTGATTTACCATTGAACAACGCTATAGCAGATTTAAGACCATTCATAACATTTTCACAGATTGCACCATATAGAAGAATAGATATCATTTCTCAGGGTGAATTAAGAATTTTCTCATTACAGATCTTTTGGGTTGATGCATATAATAATCTTTATGAATTATTTTTTGATCCTAATCAAAGTATAACAATGAAATTTATGTTTGAAAGAAAATTATTTAATTAAAAATTGAAAATATTAATAATAATATAGTTAGTATCTTATTATTAATCTTAATTTAATATATATCTATGAGTTTAAATCCTATTAGATTAAAGCTATATAAAGTCGAAGATCCGATTGTAAAAGTAAGCAACCAAAGACATTATGCAGTGCATAAGGGGGCACAGGAAATCTTTTATAGTCCGTTTAATGTGTCCGGCCAAGCTACTTTAACCACAAATTCGTTCAATTGTAACCCAACAAATCGAAAAACCATAATTGAAAGAAAATTATATTCATTATGGAGTTTTACACTAAATTTTAATGGTACTATCGCAACAACTGGACAAGGTTTATTGCAACCTCTATATGATGCACCGCGAGCATATCCAATTTCTATGTGTACTCAAAACTTAGATGTAAAAATTGGTGATAACTCAGTAGCAACGCCTTTAAATACTTATTGGTCAGCATTAGAAAGATATTCATTTGAAAAGGACTTAGCTGACCACGATTTTGGAATGTTCCCCTCATACCCTGATCAATTTTGTGACTATGCAAATAAATATGCAGGTGTAGCTGGTGGCTTCGCAAAACCAAATTATGGTGCATCTAATTCAGAATTAAATAATTATACAGCAAATCCTTTTGTTTGTCCTCGTGGTTTCCAAGCTACAGGCGCAATTGACGCAACACATCCAGCAGTCAACGCAAATATGCAGAATGCATGGTGTACAGTAACACAAGCAATTAGTACTGCAGACACTCAAGCTGGAACTGCTAGAGTTGATATGATAGTTTGTGAACCATTATTTATTTCTCCTTTACATTTCGGAAAAGGTTGTAAATCTGGTATTGTTGGAATAGAAACAATGGTCGTAAATCTGCAGTTAGACGGTAATTGTAGGCGCCTATGGTCTCATAGTCCACAATCACCAAATACAATTGATCCTGTTTCAGGTTTAGTCGTTACTGTAAATTCTGCTTTCATTTTAACAAAACAATTGACCCCAGATATTACTTACGAATTAAGCGAATATATCCCATATGATTATTCAGTTGTTGGTATTTATTCCTCTCCAGAATTATCATTGGCTCATGTTGTTGGTGCTGGTAATATAAAACAATTTAATAGTGGAACAATTACCCTTAACTCCATTCCCTCCCGTGTATACGTTTACTGTCGTGAGACCGATAATACAATACAAGGTAATTTCACAAAAACCGATACATTCATGGCTTTGCCTGAAGGTGTAGGTCAATTTAATTTACGATTAGGCACCCGATCTCTTTTATCGTCAGCAACAAGAGAAGATCTCTATGAAATGGCAGTTAGAAATGGTTGTAATTTATCATGGGATCAATGGACAATTGATGTAGGCTCCGTATTAGCAATTGATTTTGGTAAGGATGTAGGCCTAATGCCAAATGAATCCAGTGGATTGCTTGCCCGTAGCACTTTAGTTATAACTGCAAATTTCCAAAACACACACGCAAACGATGTTATCGCTTCTATGTATATATTAACGATAGAGGAGGGCACATTTAGTATAATGGATGGACACAGCCAAAAATCCGTGGGTATTTTGACAGAAAAAGATATCACCGACGCAAAAAATGCTGAAGAAATCCCATATAGAGATGCAAGAAATGTTTATGGTTCTGGTTTCTTTGATGACGTCTGGTCAGGTATCAAGAAAGTAGGAAATTTCGTAAAAGATGAAGTTGTACCAATTGCTAAAGATGCATATGGAATTTACAAAACAATCACAGGTAAAGGCTCAGCTGGTCAAGGTGTAGCTCAAGGTATGAGTGGCGGTCGTCAACCTCGTATGAGTTCAAGAGCAAAGATCGAAAGTGATATTGCCAAAAACTCAGCAATGCAAGAAGGCGGACGCATGCGAAGACGTGGCGGTGAATTAGTCGGCGGTCGTATGATTAATAGATCCGATATGTAAATTTAAATAAATATAATAAAATTATTTTCTAATATATAAATATAATGGAAAATACATTTAATAAAAAAGAACAATGTCATATGTGCAAAAAAAATTTAATGTTAGAAAAAGAATTTTTCTATGATGATGTTACGGGGGATTTAAGCTGTGATCAATGCGAGGAAATATTAAATAATATTTTTTCTGAAATAGCTAAAAGTGACGAGGTTGTATTTAAAACACATGAAGAAGTTAGTAAGAAAATGACAACAGAAGAATTTGAAAATAAAATAAATGAAATTGAAGAAGTAGAAGAACAATCAAATGTTACACTTGCAGATGATCCCGAAGCAATGAAACAGTTCATCAGACAATACAAGAAAGCAAGGATAGACTATGATTTAGACCCAAATGAAGAAATACCAGAAGATTTAATGTTAGAAATTAAAAAATTAAAAGTTGTAAAATATAGTAAAGAAAATGTTTTTGAAAATGTAAAAAAAAAATCTGATGTTATTGTAAAATAATAATGATTAATTGTGTAGATTGTAAAATTAAATTAAATAATTATTATTTCTGTTCAAAATGTTATAATAAAATTTGTTTAAAATGTATGCATAAACACTATGAAGAACATAAAACAAATCCTATTTTAACAGATGAAACAGAAATAAAAAAATTAAGAGAACGAGTAAAACATTTAGAAAGTGAGAAAGAATGTTTTATTGAAAGAATTAAAAGAGCTGAAAAACACGAAAAATTTTTAAACGAGCAAATTGAATATTTAACTGAATTTAATAAAAAAAATTGAAAAATAATTTACAATGTTATAAAAAATATATTTCTATGTTTCTAATATAGAATTATATGACAGATAGTTTAAGGCCAGAACACCAAAAAGGATATGTAGGAAAAGTTGAAAAAAAACTTAGAAAAGAAAGAAAAGATAAGAAACAAAAAAAATATGAAGAAACTTATAAAGCTAATTATCAAAAATATAAAGATAAAATAAAAGCTAAAAGACAAGCTAAAATTGAACGTTGGACATGTAAATGTGGAAAAGAAATGAATTCAGAAAGTAAAGAATCTCATTTATTGACTAACGTTCACAAATCAAAAATGGAATCTATGAGTTCATTATATATTGTTGATATAAATAAAAAAGAACCAGAAAGAAATATTAATCTTCAAAATGAGGATCAATCATTTTTAAATCCTGAATTAACTGAATCATCTGATGTTGTTAAAAATTAAGGTTTTTTCTTATGTCTTGAAATTTCAATTGCTTTCATTTGCTTAATTACTTTTTTATATGCAAGTTTTTTTGATTTTGGATCTATAGTATAATAATATTTTTTTCCACTATTTCCATATTGAAAATATCGACCATATTGATTTTGTAAATTATGTATTGGCATTTTTATAATAGATATTCATAAAAATTTTTAATAAAGTATAGAAATAATTTTTACTATAGAAAAATATAGTGAAATTTTAGTTAAAATTATTTTCTAAAACTAATTTATAAATGATTGGAAAGATTTGGATTGATGCAGGATTTAAAGACTATGAAGAAGTAAAAGCTTATTTGAAGCAAAGAAAAGCAGATATGCAAAAAATATGTGAAGAAAATGAAATTGAATTTGAACAAGAAAATAATAAAGATGTTTTATGTTGTATACCTTGCTTTCATTTTAATTATGAAAATGCAATCAATGGAAAAAATTGTGGAAATAAAACTCATTTTCATAATCAAGAAATAGAAAAAATAGTTAGACATACAAAATCAAAAACACACAAAAAAAGTTTAATTAAATTTAAAAAATTAATTATTGAACGATTGGAAGAAGATAAACGACGAAAATTATATGAATCAATAATTGAAGAAAAAAATAATATGTTTCAAAAACCAAAAATGGACATTAAACAACCAAAAATGGACATTAAACAATTTTTTAAAATAATATAGAAAATTTTAGTTAAAATTATTTTCTAATTGTAATTTATAAATGCCAAGAAAAGAAAAGGATATAATGGATGTATTACACAGTTCATTAAAAAGGGAAAGTTCTGATAGATCATGTAGTTATTTATTTACTAAAGGATTAATGAAAGGTTTAAACTGTTCAACTAGAATTGATATAGCATATCCAACACATCAATATTGTTGTAAACATTCCAAATATGAACCAATACAAAATATTGTACAACCTATTATTTATGATAATATACCAAACTTTGAACCATATATTGAATATGAGGATGAAAGATTAAATTGTTATGGAGAAATTATAACATGTCCAGATCACAATATTTGTAGTTGTAATCAAAAAAAATTAAAAGAATTGGTTAATTGTATAAATGAAATTCATGATAAAAATCATGTATCAAATAAAAAAGTTTTACCTTAAATTTATTAGTTAAAATTATTTTCTATTCATAATATATAGAAAATAAAAATGGAAAATCAAGAATCAGCAATTATTGAAGAAATAGCAATTATCGAAGAAATAAAAGAACCAAAAATAAAAAAAATAAGAAAGACTGAAAATATGAAAGAATATTTGAAAGAATACAGAAAAAATAATTTAGATAAATGGTATAAGGATAATAAATGTACAATATGCGATGGTAAATATAAAAATAGTGCTAAGTATACACATATGAAATCTAAAAAACATAAACTAGCAATATTAATAAATAATATTGGTATGTTGAATGAATTAAAAAATTTAAAATAAAAGATTTTAACTATAGAATTTTATAGTTAAAAGTTTTTTAATCAAAAATTATTATGTATTTCTATAATATACTTAATGTCGAAAGCGTATTATAGCGATAGTTTCTCTAAAGTTAATTCTTTGTTGTCTAAATTAGAAAGAGATAATAAAATTTATAAATTTATTTCTGATAATACAGATCGTCTTATAACTAAAGTTTCAAAATACTTAAATATGAAAACTAGAACTAAAGTATTAAAGGAGCGAAAACGAAAAGGATTAAATAAAAACTTACCATTATTGAAACAAAGAGTACAAGATTTAAAAAATATTGACATTTTTACATCTAAAAAAATAAGTACTATTAAACAATTACGCGACGAATCCGATAATGGATTTAAAAGAAAAGTCTATGAAAAAATGAGACCCAAAAGAATTATTAAACAAGCAAATCAACATATTACACAAAATCCAATTTTTGATATCGACTCAAAAATTCTTTTAGGTAAAGATGACTATGATGAAATAGTTAATGATAAATATAATTTATATATTCATCTCAATATTGGTTCAATAGTTGAGGATTATAATAAAGAATTATATGATAATACATCAAACGTTATAAATGCAGGTATTCAATTAATGTATGTAACATTTGAAGAAATTCAAAAACATACAGGAGTAATTGATGACGGATTAGAAATAATTGAATATACATACAGACCTTTAATATGGTTTACTAGAAGTATTAAAAGAGTTAAGGGTGTAGACACACAGGCTGAATTAAAACCATATGGAAAAAATTTTAAATATGATCCTAAAAATTTTTTAGTTCAACTTAAAGATAGTATTACTAAATTTTTATTTGTTGGTTATCAAATAGTATATGCAACACGCAAAGATAAAGATTTGAACCCTCAAACATTGTATGCTTTGAAAGCTTTTCATCCTACAAATAATATTAAATTTCATAAATTATCAAAAGCATCAACAAGTAATTATAAGATTTGTATTTATGAATCATATATGCATACAACAGGAAAAATTAATTTGCTATATATGAAAGATAATCAAAAAAAATTATTAATGGATGATTTAAAAAAAGAAGATGGCGGAAAAGATAAATATATTTATGACGCTGTCATAAATGGAGAATTAATAAATGCTTTGGAATTATTAACAAAAAAATATGACAATGAAGTTAATATTGTTTATTTTAATAATGGTGCTTTCTGTGACTATGATGATGACGGAAAATTAAATATGAATGATAGACCAGTTAATATAAATAGAGGTGTTATGAGAGTATTAGAAGATGATGATGAAGTATAAGAATTAATAAATACTGATTGCATTTTATATATCAAACATGAACATGTAGCGCCAACAAGATTTTTTATTTCAAATGAAGAAAAAATAAATAAAACAGAAATAAAAATATTGCAAAAATTTATTTTAAAACCAATAAATATAAAAAAAACAAATAATATTAAAAACATATTAGCTTATGATTTGGAAACTGATAGAAATAAAGATGATGGCTTATGTGTTGCAAATTTAGCCGTTATA
>QGNH01001410.1_pt1 | contig 11946 bp, 19 predicted proteins | sample 1735481 | NCBI WGS metagenome assembly QGNH01 (sample SAMN09239004, study PRJNA386568) | Viral metagenome, whole genome shotgun sequencing project. | reverse complement strand
CCTGAATCTTGAACCACTAAAGAACTGACCGTGCTTATAACTAAATTATCAGCTGTGCTTAGGGAACTCGAATCATCTATTTGCAAATTGCCTATTAAGGTCACGATGTCAGCATAACTCAACGACACTGAGTCCTGAATTCCTAAAGAGCCACTTGCAATCATCGTTACATTATCAGCAGAGGACGTACTGACTGAATCATCAATGGACAGGTCACCACCATTGCGAGTTATTACATCATTGTCCGCTGAAGATACTGAACCTGAATCAGCTATAACTAAATTCCCAATTAGCGCAAGAATATCAGCATAACTCAGAGAAGTGGAATCATTTACAACAAGATCGCCTCCATTTCTGACTACAACCACATTATCTGCTAAACTAAGAGAAGCAGAATCCTGAATTGCAAGGTTCCCAATTAGCGCAGGAGTATCGGCGCTACTTGCTGATGATGAGTCACTTACTGCAAGGTCACCACCGTTGCGGACTACTGTTACATTGTCGGAAGTTGCGAGCGATGCGGAATCGGCTACGATTAAATTCCCAACAAGTGATACATTATCTGCGGTTGAAACGCTTGCAGAATCCGCTACCGTTAAGTCACCGCCATTTCTGGCTACCGTTACGTTGTCGGCACTTGCGAGTGAAGCTGAATCCGCTATTACAAGATTTCCGATTAATCCAACATTATCTGCTGTAGATAATGAAGCCGAATCCGCTATTGCAAGGTCTCCACCGTTGCGAGTTATTACATCATTGTCAGCAGTTGCAAGTGAAGCAGAATCGGCTATAACTAGATTTCCTACAAGTGATACATTGTCGGCAGCAGAGACACTTCCAGAATCCTGAATAACAAGATTAAGATTAGCAATTAAAGTAACCGTGTCGGCTGAACTGAGCGAGGCTGAATCGTCAATCGCAAGTAGTCCGCTTGCTAATGTTAAGGCTATATTATCAGCAGAACCGGCAGACGCTGAATCTTGAATAATTAAATTGCCGATTAAGACTACATTATCCGCAGAGGAAACTGAGGCTGAATCTTGAATAGTAAGGGCTGTAGCCCCCGTTGTTCCCGTTCCCGTGGCAGAGATGTCTAAGGTTGTACCATATGCAGCGTATGTCTGCGCACCCGTACCAAATTGGTTGCCAAAGAGATAAAGCGCCGAAGAACCGCTGGACTCCATAGAGATAGTATATAATCCATTGGATGAAAGGGTTAAATATAAACCCAGAATATCGCTAGTAGAAACACCTACGTTCTGACCTGTGTAAGTTTGTTTACTTCCTGCGGTTATATTTCCAAGATTGCTTGATACATTTCTTGATGTCCAAGACGTACCGGTTCCAGAAAATGTTCCCCAGTAAAAAGACCCGTTTGCATAAGTTCTAGAAGCAATACAAACATTAAAAGTGTCAAGCGTGCCAGTTCCATTAGCCGGATTAGTGGGATCAATATAAGTATAACCTTTAGGTCCGGAAGTCCCATTATTATTAAATACATTAGGGCCTATAGCAATAGCACTCATTACTTCTTCACCGATAGACTATTTGGTATCGCTGTTAAATTAGTCATCTTTGCTTTATCTGTTACAGTTTTAGCACTTGCTATTTTAGCAACGTCTGCTTTCATTAAAGTGGTCTTATTGCTGTCGGGGATTACAGAAACACCTGCATAATAAGCACAACGGGATAAATATCTAATATCCTGATTGACGGTTTGACCGCCTTTCTTGCAAGCCAAATCATCAAGAACATAATTCTTTGCCGTAATTCCTAAAGCCCATTGAAAACAGTAATCAATATTGTCTTGAGATTCTTTGGTTAAACCGCTTTCATCGTGAGGCAGCATATCCGGTTCAAACTGAATCGAATGGTTACAGAAAGGATTAAGTTTCTGAATTGTAGGCAGAGATGAAATCCATTTATTGAAATCATCCATATCAATAGGCTCACCGTCCTTGTCTACCTTTCCACTATATCCTTTATCAGGAAATACAGGAACTGTGACATAATGCTGCAAAATGTAAGCATCATATCCGTCATCGCCTTTCTCAAGATAGAAAGCCGCCATGACTTCAACCATGCCGATCGAAGAATACTTGAATCCCAAGGAGTCAGGTTGATCCCCAAACTTCGTAATTTTATAAAACATAGGAACTCCTATGTCGGGTCTGCTATCGCCGCTATTTTAAACGCAGGACTATTCCAAGTTTGCAAAGTCGTAACCGCCTGCGAGGTAACAGTCGTTCCAGCATACATGATAGCCGAGTTGTCTGTTAAGACTACAGCGACTACAGTTCCATTTGAACTTGGGGTCATACCTGTCTTTGCCGCAACAGTCAGTTTGTCTCCACTCGTGTCCGCGGCGATTGTCATATCAGCAGATGCTATTGTCTGTGTGATAAGAGTAACTGCCGCGACACCAGCAAAGTTTGCCGGCATAGCAGAACAGAAAACCATCCTGATTGCTCCGTTCTTGATTGCGGTTAATGCTACATCTATTACGTTTGTGTGATCTAAATACTTAGCCATTGTTTTTCTCCTTTAAAACAAAAGAAAATTTAATGAATTATTCTTTTGTCGAATTAATCAGATTCATATCCTTAGCTTTTTGCGGTTGGATAAATACCTGACGACTGCGATCTTCAATCTCCGCGGCCTCAATTGCATCGGCAGTAAAATCTTTCTCCTTTACAAATGAATCAGGAAGGCCATTTTTCAAATCTTCCGGTGAGGGACGGTACTCATCACCCGTCTTGTAATAAAATGAATTGTGGAAACAGTTTCTAATCGCACGATATGTAGCCATGACTAACTCCTTTCAAAAAAAGGAGCTGGCGCTGATGGGTAATCATACACCAGCCCTCTGGTTATTTACATCTACTTCTTATCTGTGGCGCATTCCAGTTACAACATCAATATAAGCCGTAATCTTGCCGGCAGTAATCGTCTGTACTGCAACGACGAAATTCACATTGCTGAACCGGGCATGCTGATCGGGAATCTTCAATTCCGGAATATAGGCGCCAGCTGTCAAAGCAGTCACCAAGATCGGAGCTGTCTGCACAACAATGGTGCCTGAAGATGTCCCACCAGCCAAGGTAGTGGTATCGAAACATAAGGCAAAGGCCACGGTGGCTGTGCTATTAGCTGATGTGAAACTGGTTGTGCACATGAATCTCACAACAAGCGGAGATCCGGAACCCTTATCCGGATAATCCAGAGTGGTAACGCCATCAGGAAGAACCGTCTCTTCAAAATCAATCTCATTGGTTCCAATGAGGGTTCCAACGCCCTGAGAAGTAAAGTCAAGGGCATCGCAATATTTTAAATACGCATCGAACATAGGCATGATAAAAATCCTCCAAATTATTTATTTTGCAAATCGCTTTAGATCGCGGTCTCTGTATTCAATAAACCTTCAGCCAGCCGGATAGGTACTGTACGGAAGATTGTCATGGGTTCACCAAACACATTCTCAACAAAGTAATTCACGTTGGTCTTGTCCTTGGCCAGAATATCGAACTGGGTTTTCAGATTACGGTTTGCGTATATGCGCGCCGTAGGTCCACCACCGGCTTTCGGCATCTTGTTTAGGGAAGCAATGATATCGTTATCATTTAGAAGGTTTGAAGAGCCCGAAGTGGCGATATCGCAAACTCTCTGAACATAACGAGGATCATTAATAAACAGACCGAACTGGATCACGAACTTGGTAACCCACATGAACAACCACTTGGTGGCATCATTAGTATCTTGAACATACCTGCGTCCCTCATCGGTCGTTGACAAACCGGCCTGAGAACCTTTCGGATAGATCATATGAACCATCCTGGGACCCCACTCGATAATCCAGAGGGAGGTTGTGTTGCCCGTGCCGGCAGTAACACCGGAACTCTGGACATTGGGCGCCGTAGCAGAATTGTAATCACTCCGCGTAGACAGCCCATCGATTTCATTTTCGTACTGTGCAATATTGCCGTAGAAAACCTTGGTTTCAAATGTCTGGCCCATACCCTCGACATAAGCCAGATCTTCCTGAGAACGAGCAAGCTGCTTATCGGGTGCGATATCAAGGATTGCCTCATCGATTTTGGAATGACCTTCCAAACGACCGATAGGTTCCGTGATCTGACGGGTCGAAGACGCATCGCCAACGACACCTTGATTTGCCTGACGAAAAGTACCATTAGGCAAACGTGTCCGGCGAGTTCCAACGTGAGAATTAAGCTGGTTAGCTTCCAGCCATGTAGCGTCCTGAACAAGATCTTTGGAAGTATTAAGGACTTCCGCGATTTCAACAAGATTGTTGTTCGTAGTACGCTTTGCGAGTTCCATTAATGTGTAGGCCGAGTAGACCTTCACGCCTGTTATAGCCATAAGATTATTCCTCCTATTATTTTTCTTTCGGCATAGAGGAATAGGTCATTTCGCCCTTGGCTACTTTGCTGAGACTTTCCGCTTCGGATATTTTTTCCTTTAGCATTCTATCGGCTGCTTCCTGTGCTTTCTTGTGGCGCTTGTCATCCTTACGGACTTCCTCGCTCCTCATCAAAGTACGGGCATCATCCTCAGCTTGCCATTTGTCATCCTCGGCTACCATCTCTGGTCCGTATTTAGGCATTGCTTATCCTCTATGTTTGAGCTTCCATCGAAGGATAATTCAATTTTCCAGGTTCCCGCGGCTCAGTATTATTAGTACGACCGCCCAGAACAGTGGTATCATCTGCGATGGCTTTTCCTATTGTTACAAACACTTCAGCAAGATCGGGATCATTGCTGAAACCAATTGCGTCAATCTTTTCTTTAAACTTCTGACCGGAAAACTTGGCATAGGCACGATCCATAAGAGCAAGGTTTTCATCGAACTTAGGCCCCCAAGATTTCTTAAGGGCTGCGATGTCTGTCTCTTTCTTCTGGGTCTGGGCCAATTGAAGTTTATTAACACGGTCAGTAAAACCTTCACCATAGGCTTTGTAAAGTCCAGCCGCCTGTTCATTGGTAAGGTTAAGGTCAAGGGCTGTTTTCCTGAACCAACCTTCCATGGTCGGATCGTACATAGATTCCGAACCCTTAGGCGGGGTAAAAGTTTCAAACTTGTAATCCTCCGGTTTGTCAGGCCGGCCAAGGGCTTTGTAATAAGCCGCTTTTTCCGCATCGGTGGCATTCTCTTTTGGCTTTGGAATGTAATCGCTCGCCATCTTCCCTTCGAGTTCCTTGACTTTACCCTCATGAGTCTTGACCAATGCTTCGTGATCTTTAAGCTTGGAATCATATTCCTTAATCTTCCCGTTGACATCGAGATAGGATTTGCCAAGATCACCAATAGTCTTCATTGAGGTAAAAGCTTCATTCGCCTTCAGGTCATCCGGAAGCTGCGCAGTCCACGCCGGAGGTGCACCCTGATTTCCGCTTGCGCCATCATTCAGGTTTTGAGTCCCATCATTTTCTGGCATTGTAAATCTCCTTTCAAATTTTGTTGCAAAATAAAAAAGGCTCAACCAGCATTTCTGCCAATTGAGCCTAGATTTTCCTCTACAGCTTGTTTAATAAACTATTTTACTTTTTTCGCTTTCTTCGTCTTCTGTTTCTTGTTACCTTTTATCTTTCCATACTTATCTGACTGCTTCATCTAATCCTCCTTTTGTTAAAGTTAAAAATCAGTTGAATATAAAATACCACATACCCGTATAATTTGTCAAATAAATTCTACTGACTGAGCAATTTCTTCACATCATCGGGCTTCTTAACCCGGTTGTCGCGTACCTGAACGAAGTTGCCACCGCTGAACACGAAAATAAATTCACCAAAGAAGTTCTTATCAACGCCAAGCTTTTGGAAGATACGCATCATAATTTCATAATCACTTGGATTCATTTTTGCCCATGCCTTTATGAATTTTACCACAACGCCTACATTGCACTTGCCAATCTTTATCAGTCCACACACGCAGTTCCATTTCCTGCCCACAGCGGCACTTTAAAATGAACACAACGTACTTATGTGGAAGTTTAGTTGTTTTCTTCATGGTTACCTCACCTCAATGCTTCGTCTGTAATGTCTGCACAACATGTTCAATGTTGGCCCGCTTATAGTCGAAATTGCAATCAGGCACATAATTTTTCGGCACATCGCCCTCAAACGCACGAAACACAAATACCCGCCATCTGGACAACTGCTTTAGGGCATCTGGATTCATGGTAAGTTCCTCAGCCGTGGTAATCGTCCGGTATTCGGATCTCATATAGGGACGGAATTCTTTGATGTAGATTACCTTCTTGTTGTCGGCTATTTCATAGAATCCCGCAGGGGGCAGAGGAACCCGATCTTCCGTGGAAAAAAACATCAGGTAGAAACGACCGGGATCAAGGCGAAGGCCATCAATAAAGGGGCAACCTTTTACATTCAGAATTCTTACTCCGCGGGGAGATGTGGTAAGGGGTAAATTTGCCACTGGAGATAATATATCAGACATGGCTATCTCCTTTCACTCAGCAAGCTTAATATTTACGGTATTAAGAGTAGTAATTTCTGCCGCATCCACCGCATCAGCCAACTCATTGACATCCGCCAATACCGTCTTCAGTTGTTTTACATTGCCAGTAAACTCCATCGCATTAATCAATTCTTTGATCATAATTCTCTGCTTCTCGTTGTCCAATACCATAAATCTCTCCTTTCGTGGTAGTAATTTCATTTACTTCTTCCGGTTTCTCAAGCACTTCTTCCGCTATCAAAACCAACAACTGTGCCATTTGCACCAGTACATACAACTGCCTGTCTCTTGAATTTATGATTGGCTCTTTCGGTGCATGAATTTTCATATCTTCAAGTAACTTATAAATTTCCGGCTTCATTTTATTTTTCTCCCCTTTACTTTTCTCCCTTTTCTTTTTTCTCTTCCCACTTTCCATCAGACACCCACTTGTCCAGCCAAGCCTTTGCATCCTCTTCCGTATCAGACTCGCCCAGCGTATGAACAATACCAAGAATTATAGCATAGGGTTTATAGGTTGTCTTTTCTCCACTTTCATCTTTAGTAATTCCGACTTTCGTTACAAAATCCTGATTAAAATAATTCGTGCTGTGCCAAATCATGGTGTTCTCCTTTTAATGGTATAAGTCCCCGTCCCACTATGGAGGTCAAAATGAAGCTAGCAGGACGGGGGTTAAATGTTAAATTAACGGAATATAATGAATATTCCCGTCAGGCCCCAACACATTAATATGATAAGCGGAAGTCAGGCCGCTCAATGCCGTGGCACCACTAGCACACGCTCCCGAAGCCGAACCGAAACCGAATGCCGCATCCCATGTGCCGGCAACCGGATTAGGAATGTGGAAAGCAACCGCCTTGCCCGTATGGGTTCCCGCAAGAGTGTTTGAGGTAGCTAAATAAGCTGCCAATACACCATTGATCACACCACCGCTCGGACAATCAGCCATTGCCTGATGTCCCGCCGCTATATTCACATGCGCGCCGGAAACCATTTCGATATAGGACCATTCGCCCGCTATGAAGGCCGTATTTCCACTTTCATCCGCCGTTACTTTTATATGGCCTTCATGTCCGAAGATAGATACATTTCCCGGATGAGCGACGGTTAAGAGCATACGGTCCTCAGTACAACGGTAAGAATTGCCAACCGTCAGCGCCTTGCCATTATCATCACAGCAAACCCTTAATACGAAAGTCCTTGCTGAACTCAAAGGCATGCCACCTTCCCCGGCTAATGAGGATGCAAACTCACCAATCTGTATCTGACCCCTATACCGCGCTTCATACACTAAATTTCCACCTTTGTTTCTGTACTGCATAATCAAATCCTCCTTTAAACTGGTTAAATATTATCTTCACCTTACGATGAAGGGAACACCAGACTACTCCGCTTCGGTGCCTTGTTTATTGTTTTGCTGCTGGTATCCAACTCTCGCCATAGTCATGTAGTCTTTAATAATCTTGCTGAAGTTTTCCTCCCGCAGTATGCCTATTTTATTGAGAAGGACGCGACCATAATTCGCCAACACAACATCCTCTTCGTTTGCGATGCTATCAAAAATCTTTAATTCAATCAACATATCTTCGAGAACTCTAAAGCCATGGGGAGAATTGAAAGTCTGAAAGTAGTCCTCACGGCGCTTAATATCACCCGGGTCGTCTTCGGGATTGCGGTCGACCAGCATGGATTTCAATTCTTTATATTGGGAGGTTATCTCACTCATTTATTGCATACCTCCCGGCATTCCACCCTGACCCGGCATACCGCCACCCTGAGGAATCATACTTCCAGCGGTCTTGGCCATTTGAGAAAGTCCGGCCGCATTTTGTATTAACTTTTCCTGTTGCTCTTCTTTCTTTTGCTGAGCCATCTGTTCAGCACGGTCTTTACGCACCTTCATGATCTCATCGACAGTGCGGATACCCTTGGCTGGCCAACCGGAAACATTAAGTACTTCGAGTGCAGTAGCAGTAGGATCAACCACATCAGCTGATTCGGGGAATATTTTCCATAAGTTTTCAAGCATTGCTGTACCTTGAATAACTCCCTGAGCTTTAGCCCATCTACGTTGAGCTGTTGCCAGCGCCCCGTTGTATTGTATGGGGATTTCTAAACCACTGGCATATTCCTGAAGAATCGGAGGAATGTCCGGCATGCGGCCGGCATCGGTTTCGATAATATCAGTTGTAGAAATTACTTGGCTGAGGAAATCAGATTCCATGCGTTCGAGTACCGGCATCATGATAGAAGCCTTCTCACCCATCATTTCAAGAACCTGGGGAACAGATAACTGGGAACCCTCCATGGCCGCCTTCCACAGCATGGTAAAGAAAGGAGTCATAAAGTGATTCTCGATTATTTTTGTTATGCGATCTTCGCCATCCGTACCCGCACCAATCTGGATACCCTGCTGGATGGGTTTAATCATTTCTTCTTGACTGCGACCGGCACTATAGTAGTTGACACCGCGAGGATTAAGTTTGAGGCGGTTGCGAAATTTCTCGTGAACCAACATGGCCGGTTCGACCATTTTCTGACGAGCAAGCAACATGGTTTTCCCCATAACATTCAGCCGGAATATATCGACGATTGCATCCATAGCTGGAGAGCGGCCGTAGATCTCTTCTGAATTCATCGACCAGCGCCAGGTGATGAATGGGTCAAATCTGTAGCCGGAGCGTTTTAGGACAAATAACGATGCACCGCCAGATGATGGAGACTGGGCGGAACTGATCGAAGTATTGCCACCCTGAATATACATGGATACCCAAGGCATATTGTTGGTGCCAAGTTTGGGCTGATATCGGCCGTCTTTGCCAAAGTACATCTCAATGTCGTCGCGGGGAAATACTGCATGGATGAAATTGTAAAGGGAGTTGGGAGCATTCTCAACTGCATTCTTTAAGCCAGGATCCATTTTAGAGACTTCAAACATCTGACCGGCTTCCCTGGCAGTCATGGAGAATTTCCGGAACATCGTATCCACTTCTCCATAGCGATTCTTGCCTATATAGCATTCACCGGGATTCATACAGAGAAAGTTTATTTTCTGCTTGGTAAGATATTCTTCAGTAAACATGTGGGCGGTGCCTATAGAAGAAGCATCAGCAATCATCATGTTGGCCTCGGAATAGAAGTTAGAACGATTGAGCGCCGCATAGGTCTGATCTTCTTTTTCTTCCAGCCATACCTTCACATCAGGAATCTGGTCAAGGCGGCCGGAGTATTTACGCATCGGGGATGTGCGGGGAAAGTGAATTACATTGGGAATGATTTCTGTAAACCACCGCTGACTCTGGGCGATTACATTTCCTTGTATGCCGGTAACCAGCATTTTCCATGCGGAAACGGGAGAGCCATCATAGACGAGAGTATTGGCCTTCTGGCCCTTCTGCTTATTTTGTAGGAAATTAAAACGGTTGAAAGCTAAATAATCTATTATATCCTGCCACAAGGGTTCATAGTCTTGGCGAATAGATTCTAAGTCAGCTTGCCAAGATTGGATAATTTTTATAGCTTCTGTATCAGGAGCCTTCCAACAAGCATTTAATGTCGTTGCCATAATCAATCCCCCTTGAGCTGGCTGCTACTTGCAAGTAGATCAATTTCTATCAACCCATCATTATCTGCATTTTTAATTCGTAAAACTTTATTTTCCGTAGCAACAATAACATAGTCATGGTAGAGACACATGGAAACTATTTTTTCACCATCCACACTTTCGTAAATACAGGTAAATCCTGATCTGATCATATAGTCTCTCCTATTCTGCGCCAAGAAGCGTTTTCCGTTTAGTTGTAGGACTAATAGCGCCTCCGGGTCCGGTAAGAATATCAGCTGCGGAACCCTTCTCCTGCTTTAACTTTTCAGCTTCGGATTGAGCAGCGAGGGCTGATGCACGGGCAGCATTAGCATCCTCACCGGCTGTATTGACGGGATCTACGGATGGAATCTTAGGCGAGCCGAAATTCCCCCGCTGATTATTTAAAAGTCGAAATAAACTTTTCATAACGACCTCCATTTTTATTTATGATAACATATTCCCTAAATAGTTGTAAAGTTTTTTCTAATGATTACGTCCCAAAGGATCAAATTCCTTCTCCGGAGGTTCCTCGCGTTCCCTGGTTGCCTGCCTATGATCGAACCACTGGGTATTCTTCAGAGCCAGCCGGTACGCCAATTCGCACGCCTCATCATCCTTTTTTGCCGCAACTAAGGTATCGGGATTATACATCCAGTTTTCAAGCTGATCACTAACAGTTCCCAGATCATCGAAAACAAATAATCCGGCCATTTCATTCTCAGTCCAGAATAAATCATTCAACATGGAGATCCCATTGGTCTTATCTTTGGAAGCGGTTTCCAATGTATAACCATAGGATTCAAATTTAGCTTCGAGTTTTGCAAAGACTGTGGCAGCCTCATCTTCATCATGCGCCTGCTGGTCACCCTTAGACAGCGGATCGATAGTAATAGAGTTGATATACATATGACGGTCGTGTGCGTATTTAATTATCTCATCACCGGCGAAGTTGGGACCGCCATTAAAACTCATCCAGTGAGTGAAATATTTAAAACCCATTGGATCGGTACCCATGAACAACACGGCCCAGGGTTTGGATGGATGGAAATCGATGCTGATATCAAATATCCAGTTAAGGGGAATTTTCTCAATGCGTGGACGAAGGTTACGGCTTCGGTCAAAATTCGGCAGTACAACATTATCCATGTAAGAGGGGCGACCAGAAAGACGCGCCTTCTTCTCATTAGATTTAAGTCCTTTGGCAAACTGGTCGACACCTTCAAGAGTCAAACCACGATGATCGTATTTTATCTGGGGACCACACTTCCCACAAATGGCTACAAAATTTCCAGTTTCCACCCTCTGAAGCCTGAGTATCATCCCCCCGCAGACTAGACATCTTGATACATTGTCCCAGATGTCCCCATCAACCGTAAACACACTGGGATCGGGATTGCCGTTTTCCAATCTGGCTTTAATTACTTCCCTTTGGATCCAAGCCTCTTTCAACATGGTCATAACAAATAGTTCACGGCCGGCACGATCAGTCAATCCACGCATTGCAGCTACCCGGTTTTCACGCTTTGGGGGCTCATCGTAAATGATCAGATCCCATGGCGGACCTTCAAATGTATCGCTCTCTTGGAAGTTGGATGCCACATGAAGTTGAGACTTAGTAACCGGATCTTCCCACAAGAATCTAACCCCCTGATTATTCTTCTTGGTTACCTTGTTGATGTCTCCACGCTGCTTCGGCCACCACTTCATAAGTTCGGGCTCGACAACCTTTTGAATGTGGGCTTCCCAACCTTGGCCAACATAAAGGACAAGCCGGGGATCATCATGGGGAAAAGGGATTTTCTCCCCGCTCCATGGCCACTCGCCAAACATAACACTGTAGCCAATTATAACGCCGATTGTAGT
>QGNH01001002.1_pt1 | contig 11958 bp, 16 predicted proteins | sample 1735481 | NCBI WGS metagenome assembly QGNH01 (sample SAMN09239004, study PRJNA386568) | Viral metagenome, whole genome shotgun sequencing project. | reverse complement strand
GAAAGAAAGAAAATGGGAAGACCCGTCGGTATCAAGCTGTGTGATTTTCCGCCGTGCTTTTTGTGCGGGCGGTCACTTCAAGACTGGCTGAAGTCAGGACGGTCATGTGTCTGCTGGAAGGTGCTCGATGGACACGTCACCGTTCTGGTCTGCGGGCCGTGCACCAACAATCCAGACTTCGAGGAATCGTGCGAAAGAAAGATGCGGAAACGAATGAATGCCGAACCCGCGTTTAATCCGCCAAAAGGGAGGGGAAAGAAACATGGATAAGCTCGAGCTACAAAACGAAATATTAAGAGTATTGGAAAACCGCAGTGCTGAAGACTGCGCTAACCCAGAAGCATGGCACTGGGATGAGATTACGAACACTTGGAATTGCCCAGTATTCCAGTTCACCGCTGCCGGCTTATATACGCGTTTTAAGCATGTTGCGGCCGGGGAATTCTTGGGGGTCTTGAAAGCTATGTCAACGGTGGGACTGGTCACCGCATTCGGAAAAACTTTCTACTACCAATTCCAAGGAAGTCCCCCTGTGTCACTTCCAGCAGACGGGCCGCCGAAAACGGAGGTAAACGCACATGGATAGAAAAGCTACCGACCAACGATTGAAAGAAATTCTCGATGAGTTCGCTCAGGAGAGAGCCTTCGGCACCGTCGAGATCACGATCCGCCACGGCGTTCCTGTACTTATTAATCGAACACGCACTGAAAAAACCCAGGAGGGTATCGAACATGACCGGAAACAAGTCGAGCGACGCTAAGTACATTCCCCTCTGTTCCGCCGAAGACCCCAAGACCGGTGCCTTGTGCCTTGCGCCGCTGCTGTCCTTCGACATCGCCGAAGACGGTGGCACCCCGCCCGCTGAGTCATACTCACTGGACGAAGCCGTCATGCTCGTTCTGACGGGCGCAGCCGACGCGGTCGGCGACCAGTTCGGTCAGGTGGTCCTCACACGCGACCGCTGCGAGCGCCTAGCCGATCTGTCGCACCTGTCGGAGGGCAAGCACGACGTTCCGTTAGAGCTACGCTCGCTCAAGCGCTGGGTCATCTGGAAGAAGCTATGGGATGAGGAAAAGTCCGAGTATGAGAAACCACCTCACAGCCCGCTCAGCGGCTTGCGAATCGGTGCGGTTAGAAAGAATGAAGCACATTTCGTTGACTTCGACACCGCCGTCGCCGCCGCACTCAACTTCGAAGCGGATGGCATCGGATTCGTGTTCCTCGACACCGATCCGTACGCGGGCGTTGACTTCGATGACGTCATCGTGAACGGCGAAATTATTCCGCAAGCGGCGACGTGGTTGCAGTGGCTGCCGACCTACACCGAAATATCGCCGTCCGGCAATGGCTTCAAGACGATCTGCCGCGGCTCTCTTGCCAAGGGGGTGACAGCAACACCATTGCCCGGCGCGAAAGAAGGCACCGTTGAACTGTACGACACGGGGCGCTATTTCACGGTGACGGGCCGAAGCATCGGCAAGCACACGACCATCGGTGATTGCCAAGTCGGTATCACGAAACTCCTGGAACATCTCAAGGTTAACGTGCCGACCGTGGCGAACGCCGCGCCCAACAAAAACGAACGAATCTATGCCCAGTACGAAGTGCGCCGAACACACAAAAAGAACCTGGATACGCTCCGTGCCATGACGCGCCCGGACGATAGCCAGAATGACACGCTCAATCGGTGCGCGTTCTTCGCGGCCCGTGCCTTCGCCGCCAAGGCGCTCGAAGGGACCGAAGAAGAGATTAAAGCTGAACTCCGGCGCGTTGCAGAATTAACGAAGTATTGTCCGAGCATTGATTCAACCATCGCGAGCGGGTGGTCGTCGGGTGCGTCCGTCGGCGCGTTGCAAGTTCGCGCCTACGTAATGGCCCTCAGCAGCGAGCAGTATTGTGCCGAAGCACCGAAGGAGACCCCGTACATCGTTAACGGCATGATTTATCAGGGAACCGCTAACCAGCTCATGGGTCCGATCAAAGACGGCAAGACCACGATGCTGCTGGCGATGATTAGAAACGTTTTGGCGGGCATGGATTTCATCGGGCAAAAGACGCAGCCGATGAACATTCTTTACGTGACCGAACAGCCGCGGCCTAGCTTTCAGAATCAACTCACGCGCTCAGGCTTGGACCGAAAGGATTTACTCGAGCCCCGCGCCGCGAGCCTCTACGTGCTTGACCTCGGTCACCTGTGGAATCTTAATTGGGAAGGACGCGTTGACACGATTCGTGAGAACGCTGAAAAGTGGGATATCGGTTTGGTGATCATCGACACCTTTCCGCGCATCGCGTTGGTGGAGGAGATTCAAGATGCGGGCGAAATGAACAGGCGCTTTGAGCTAATCGCACCGCTGGTCGTCGCCGACAATCGTACTTTGCTCATGGGCTGGCACGAGCGAAAGGCGGGCGGCTCCATCTCTGAGGCCGCTGCGGGAACAGCGGCGTCGGGCGGCGCGGTTGATATGCTACTGCGATTGCGTCGGTCGCAGGGATCGAAACAAAAGCTCAATAGCCGCGAGCGGCAGTTGGAGTTAGTTGGCCGCCTACCAACGGCCTTCGAGGAGAGCACGGTGATCACGCTTACAAACGACATGTCGAACTATCGCGTGGTCGGACCCAAGGGAGATGCGGTTCGCAAGAACGTCGAGCAGCAAGTTTTGAGCCTACTGCCTCAGCAGCCGCCAGGGTTCTGCGTGGCCGAAATCATGGAACGACTGAGCGGCAAAGCACAAGAAGAGGACGTGAAGGCCCCCGCTGAGAGCACCGTTAAGCGTGCGTTGGAAAAGATGCTAGAAGGCGGTTTCATCGTGCAAATGGGTGAAGGTGGCAATGGGCGAAGGGGGAGCGCCGATCACTATCGTTATCACGCCAGGGTCGCATACTGAATCCCATTCGTCACAAAGCGTGAATCCCATTTATGTTATTAGACCAGAACGGGTTGTTGTGAATGGGATTCGGGATTCAGGGTCCTAAAATCTTTGAATCCCATTAAGGATTACAGGAATGGGATTCAAATACCAACTATAGTATTTGAATCCCTGAATCCCATTGGTGACTGGTAAGTTTTACCCAGTTGCGGTCCAGATTGAATCCGTTGTGGTAATTCCCGCGACGCAGCCGCCGACATCATTGATGACTGGAATCATGGCTGCTGGTTGGTGATTTCGATAGGCTACAAGGCCGTGTCAGCGGCAGCCCGGTCGGTTGTCGCCCCTGGCGGAACTGACCCAGGTACTATTCTTTCCCTGGTACGGTTGTTTCCCTTTACATTACGTTATCAATGCGATACTCTAGATTGGTAGTCCGGACCGACGCCCGCTGGGTTTAAGTCGACTCCCCGTTTTACCCGCGACACAAATCACGCTCAGAGGTTAAGACAGTGGAAGAGCCACGCCAAGCAACGCTGTTGCGATTACCGCCTGCACTCAAGGCTGCAATGCGCGAGCTGGCGCGTGAGCATAAGCGTTCGTTGACACGCGAGGTTGAGGTTGCGTTAGAGAACCATATAGCTCCTGTGCCACGTCCGACGATGCAGGCGGAGCATTCGATCTAGCTACTGGATACCAGGGTCATTTTTACCGGTGAAGATTTTCAAACAGCGTCCGCAAGCCAGCGCGAGAACGATCACTTTGTGAAAAGTTTATTCATATGGGAATCACACGAAACGCTGATTGGTTTCATCGCAATGCGCTCGTAATGGCGTTGAAGTTGGCCCAATGTTTCGGCGATGACTGGAGATGGAGAAAACACGATGGCATTTCCGAGGACAGACATCGAAGACCTAAAGCTGCAAGGCGCAACGAGCAATCTGCGCCGCGCTCTCAAGCGCGAAAAGGATGAGGGCGAGCCCCTGGAGATTACGCCCGACTCGCTGTCAGAAATTGAAACGCTCGACGCGTTGATTAGACAAGCGATGCGGGCCTGTCGGCGCGGTCATACGTTCCGGGGCAAGAGAAATCCGGCGTTCGCAAATCTGGCGTCGTTGATGAAGTGCCGCGACTCAATTAGCAAGGGCCAGAAAAAGTCCGGAAAGCGAACCACCGCCGAACTCTTGGCCGAAGCCGATAAGTTGCTGTCCCCGAGGTCAAACTGAGATGAAACAAGCCGACGTCGACGCGGTGATCGCGCAAGTCGCTCGAGCGGGTCGTCGAATTGACAACTACCAATCCTCGGTGTTTTGCGGCGCTCGCGAGATTTTGGCGCGTGAGCCGGACAACCCGCACGCCGCAAAGGTTGTTGCCAATTTTCTGGCCTTCGTTGCCACGGGTGTCGAGACGATCAGCTTTGAGGAGTTTTTGTTGCCCATTCCATACACCGACGAAGAGCTCGCTGCGCAGGACGCGAGCCGTGACGCGTACGTTGCCGCGACACGAGGAGCGCAACAGTGACGCTCAGTGCCTACGACACGCGGGTTTTTAAATTTGCGATGGAGCTTTTGGTGCACGACCCCAGCAACAAGGACGCCCACCTGGTGGTAGAAAACTTTAGGCAGTTCCTAGAAACCGGAATGGACTCGGCCATGAGCTTTTGCGAATTCATGGCGCCGCTGAATCCGACAACGATGGTCGAGGTCGCGGAACAGAACGCTCGCTGTGATGCATATTTGCGAATTAAACGCCAAATGGAGGAACGATGAACAGCTCGAATCGCACGATTGACTCACACAACCGGCAAGCAGGCGAAGGCCAGATCGAGGGCCTTATCCACAGGACGTACGCGTCCGCAGCAAAAATGCAAACCGTTGACCCCAACGCTGGAGCGCCCGTTGACCGAGTGAAGCACGTCATGCTGAAGGGTGAACAGTGGATACAGTTCGTTGCACGCACGGGCATGTCAGCGGGCCAAGCCCGGACGTTTTCTCGCGACGAAATCAGCCGCTTCGTCAAGAACGTCGAAAGTCATCAACGTGCCGAGGAACCCGCTCCGATCCTGTCCCTGTACGAGACCAAGCCGCTGCCGCAGCGTTTCTTGCTGGCGGACACATATTCAGACCGAGTAGTTTGACCCACCGCGCCGGGCGCATTCAGGCGTGGAAAAAATAAAATGCATCGGAGAACAATATGGTCACCATTGAAAGACGTTTCACCCCGGCACATTTTCGTGCCGCACCGCCCGAACACAACTCATCCTCACCAGGTACGCTTATCGCCTACAGTGCCACCTACCGCACCCTAAGCTCCGACCTCGGTGGATTTCGGGAACGCATAAGCCTTGGCGCGTTCGACAGGAGCTTGCGTGAGGGACACGACGTTCGGTGCTGTATCAATCACGACCCCAACTTAATTGTCGGACGTACCAAGAACGGAACCCTACGACTCACGTCCGATGCCAAGGGACTACGCACGGCGTGTGATTTGCCGGACACCTCCTACGCCCGTGATCTCTGGACCAGCGTTACCCGTGGCGATATTTCCGAGTGCTCGTTTGCCTTCACCGTCGAGGATGACGACTGGTCCGACGAGGACGATCCTGAAAATCCGGGTTCACGCGTCATGGTCCGATCGCTCCAGGACATGCGCCTGCTGGATACTTCGTACGTAACATATCCGGCGTACCCGAACACGAGCGTTTGGAATAACACGCATGCCGGTCCCACCGTTGCTTCGCTCGCACGGTCCTACTCCTTTGAAAGACTCTTTCCCAACGGCGTGCCTGCCGAGATTCGATCTCACGTGGGCGACCAGCTGCAACGAACACAAATTCCCCAAGAACGCCGTCGCCGTCTCTTGAATTTTATTCTCAGTAGTTAAACCCACCGCGCCGGGTGCAGTAGGCACGGATAAAACAAAATCAAACTGAGGTAGAAAGATGATAACGATTTCGCAGAATGCTGTCGAAGAGTTGGCACGAACGATTGAAGAATTGGAAGTCCTCACCTCAAAGCCGACCCTCACCGGTCGCGACGAAAAGCGACATTCATTCTTACTGGCGAAGGTCGCGCTGCTCAAGCAGGGAATTTCGGTATCGGAGCTGCGGACCTTCGAGCAGGACCGGCTCCTAGCCGCCGCCGGTTTGCCGCGGATGTATGAGAGAGCCCGAACTAAATTACCCGAACACGTTGAAAAAGAGTGGCGCAACTTCGTGCAAGGCCGTGAGGTGCGGCTAACATCCCGGCCGTCGGATCGTGAAATTCGCGCGAATGAGGCGGGAACGCAATCCCTTACAACTCCGCTCGGCTCGGTCGGCGGGTACTTCGTGCCACAGGGCATCCACGACCGCGCCTTCGAAAGCATGCGTCAATATGACCAAATCTTCGACCACAATTATTCCAACATAGTTGAAACGGACACGGGCGCTAACATGCCGTTTCCTTCCTGGGACGACGTGACCAATTCTTCCGTGCAGGTTTCGGAAGCGTCGCAATCAAGTGAGGTGGATATCGCCAATTTCGGCACCGTGCAGTTGAACGCTTACGCGTTTCGCTCGAAGATCATCGGCGTTTCGCTCGAATTGCTGCAAGACTCGGCCTTTCCCTGGGGCGCGGTACTAGAAAGGATTTTCGCGCTTCGCGCCGCTCGCGGCGTCGGCAAGGCCCTGATCAGCGGAAGTGGCGTAGCCTCACCAACCGGCCTCGTCACGGCTGTGGTCGCGAGCGGCGCGTCACCTGTGATCGCGTCGGGTTCGTCCTCGAACACGGGCACCAGCGAGACGGGCGTGTCATCCATCGGCACGCAGGACATCGGCGCGCTCTACGCGAAATTGGACCCGGCGTACCGTCCCGGCGCGTGCTGGTATATGAACGATGCCACGCTCCAATACCTCGCGCAGCTGATCGACAAAAATGGTCATCCCATCGTGAAATTCCGCGACGGATTGGCGGGTCCATACGGGGACATTCCGAACATCCTCGGTAAGCCCGTGTGTCCCTGCCCGAGCATGCCGACGATGGGGTCGGGCAAGAATCCGATCGTCTTCGGAAATCCGATGTATTTCGTTCAGCGCCGCGTGCCGAGCTCCATGTACATCCGAGCGTTCTGGCAAAACCCAACGTTGGTTCAATACGGACTCGTAGGTTTTGAAAGTTGGATGCGCGTAGATAGCAACCTCGTCGCACCGAACGCAAGTTATTTGCCGATGCAATTTATTCAATCACACAGTTAAACGGGCCCTCCAGATCAAGGCCAGGTCTGGGGCGCGTGGGTGCTGGCCCGGGTTTGTCGCCCTCATTGCCATCCACGCGTCAGGGCGGGGATCGTCAACCATCCCCGCCAAAAGTTTGAACGGAGATACCTTAAATGAATAGTGACGTAGATGTGGTGATCACGAAGCCGCCCCACTTTCGATTTTCGGGCTGCGTTACCAGGATTGGACCGGAGTTCGCGTTTCTGCGGCTCGATAATTTGTTGGTTGATGTTTTCCTACACCGACGCATTTGTGACGAAACCGTGCCGTTCGACACCCTCAATGTTGGTGACCGGCTGCGCTTCGGTCTCAAGCCCTCGACGATGCTTTCGGGGAAATTCGTGGCTAGCCGTCCGGCGCGTGAAACGAAGATTTGAGTTCGGGGCAGTCCCACGCTCGTTTGCATTTATTCCCCGAAGTGCGAGCGCACCGTGTTCCCCAACTGTGGCGAACGCTGACTCCACACGAGCGTGGGACAAATTCTTTGCTAGGAGATCACCTTGGCGTCATGCGCGATGGCGTCTACTCGGTCGGAGAGCCACTGCTTCATTCATTCGCTTTGTTCTAGCGTGGGATTCATTGGTAGTTGCCTGTTGGCGCAGAATAACCTTGTACATCGTCAAAGGTTGTTTTAGAGGCACTACTGGCGTCGGCGGAATTGTGAGTCGGGGCTGCATCATGTGCATGTGGTCTAATCTTCTACGAACATGTCCTTCTTGTCGCCGCGCTCAATGTAAGTTCTCTCGACCATCCTGCCATCTACCTCGCGTGGCCCCACTCGCCATCGAAGAACGTCGCTCTCTATGAGTCGGTCGAACAATCGCGCTTTCTGCTGTTCGGTGAGTGCTATCCTGTTTGACATTGTGTTCTCCTACGCGAGCGGACAAATCCGCCAGGCACGCGATCGCTGCTAATCCATCCAATTGCCTTCGGGGCAAATTTCCGGCAACGTGTTCCCGCCTCTCCACCTTACGCAAATTTTAGTAGTACGTATTTTTCTTTGGAAGATGTCGTAGTAGGTGAATTTCGCCAGCCCATAATCAACCGCTGGCATGGGAGCATTGGTAGCAGGGTCTCTGATGGAGGCAGGGTCTCGAAAACCGCCTCCCATGAGTACTACTGGCCTTGTACCTTGTGGGGCCAGAACGTCCCCTTCCGGAATAACAAACTGTGGTTCCAACCTCTGGATCTCGGACGTAATAAAAGTTCTGAGTTGAGCAGGGGTACGTTCGAGCATTTGTTGCCGGAATTTCTCCACCAACTTAGCACGCGCCTCGATTTCGCTGTCATAGTCAGGGATAGGAGCCGCGGCACTGAGTTCGTTGATCATGAATGTTTGGCCGCCAAGTTTTATGGCTGGGGTTTTCCCGCTGTTTCTGAGAACAACTTCGACGATGGGATTGAACAATCCCTGTGTCCCACTACCGACTACTCTTGCAGTTACCGTGTCGACTCCTACCCATGCCCGTTGATCCAATTGCATCGCCTCAGTGCTTACCGCCAAAGATTTTTCTGAAATCTGAGCCGACTGGCCTGCCTCGTCCGCAGATCGCTTCGTTTGTTGAGCGAGTTCGGCAACTGCATGAACTTCCTTGATTGCTTGGTCGGCCTGCGATTTCGTAGATTCAGCAATCGTCCTGGTATTGTCGGCTTCTTTGCCCGCCGACACAGCGAGGCCGTGAGTGTTCGCTGCTTGCTTACCGGCTGCGTCAGCTTGCTTACCTGCGGCTACGGCGAGGTCGTGGGTGTCCTCGCCGCCCTCCTTCATTTCATAGGACTGGTACGCGATAAAAATCATTGTGGCGATGACCGAGACGCCTGACAAGACGTCTATTGTCGGTTTTGCTCGCTCCCAGAGAGATTTTGTATGCATGGGACTAAACGTTTACCCGGTTTTTACCGATGCGTCAAGAACCGGTCCGTCCGAAGCATGAAATCCAAATCTCTTGATTGTTACCGAAGCGTGAAGTACATTCCCGCCACTTGTGAAGATCAAACTGGAATGGCTCACGGCTGCCTTCACGGGCGTCATCGCGGTAACCGGAATATGCGCGCTCCGCTATGCCGAAGGGCAAATCCGCCAGGCTCGTGACGAGGCTTTAGTCCAGCATCTCATTGCGTTGGATAAGGAATACAACAGCGAGCCTCTAAAGACGTACCGAAAGGTATGCGCCCAAAAAAGACTCGCTGGCGAAGAGGAGCCAGACGAGGAAGTCGAACTTGTGAACTTTTTCGAAACCGTCGCGCTTCTTGCGAACAAGGGCGAGTTGAAAGACGAGGATGTCTGGGAGACCTTCAGCCCCGTTATTTTCCCGTTATACGCGGATGACCGGGACAATATTGAGCAGGATCGGAAGGAAGACCACGCCGACTATCAAAACCTCGTACTCTTGGTTCCACGGCTCGAAGCAATCGATGAGGCGCACAACGGCTCTGGTACCAGTCCTTCCAAGGACGCCATTCACCTATTTTGGGAGAGCGAGGCGCAACTCGGGGTCACGCGTCATCGGCAGACGAACGCGAAGTGATCCAGTGGAAGTCGTGCGGCTCTTCGTTAGAGCCCGAACTAATTAAACCTTGTCCTTGGGTTTTTTCTTGGTTGCTCGCTTCGCCATCGTTTTTTCTCCTTTGCGTCGGATTGACCAACGCGGACTAGCCTAACTATAAACGTTTACGCCGTTTTTACCGAAGCGTCAAGAACCGGCCTTGACTGTCACGGCGCTATGCGTTTACGCTCCCGCGCAGGAAATCCATCAACAAAATAGCGGCAGAAGGATGTGCCCCGTGACAAAAAGGGTGGCAACGATAGGCCTCTTGGCGTTAACGCTCGTAGTTGCCCCGCGGTGTAATCCCGGGCAAGCTGATCCTGCTGTATCGACTCTAAAGGGCATCAAGACTGTTTACGTGCTGATTGAGCATCTTTCCGGCGGAGCCACGGAGCTGGGGCTGACCGACGACACCGTTCAAACCGATGTCGAACTGAAGCTGCGACTAGCCGGTCTCGTTGTCGTTACACACGAGGAAGGTTTCAAAGTGCCCGGCTCCCCCCATCTGTACGTCAATCTCAATGTAACGAACGGCGCCGAAGCGGCTTCCGTTCACCTAGAGTTACAGCAAAATGCCACTCTAGAACGCAACGGTCAGCTCGCATTCGGAGTTGGAACATGGTCACGGGGAAAACTAATCGCGCACCCGAGTGATCGCGTAATACGTGACGAGATAAAGGACCTAACCGACCAGTTCCTAAATGACTGGCTTGCCGCTAATCCCAAGAAATGAACTCCGAACAGCCAGCTTGATTCCTGCCACGGACGTCAACTCGACGAAGTACGCGGAGAATGGCGACGGCTACATCCCCATCCATGCGCGACAGGATAGTTCGCTAAGTTTTGTGTCTGGCCAGGTCCCTTTTGACCTTTTCGGTAAGCCCGTTTATTTTCTCGCTAAACACCCGCATCTTCCTGATTGAGCCAACGCTCGGCTCGCATTTCCGGGCAAACTCAGACGCTTCCAGTAACAGTTTCTCGCCATCGTGCTGGAACTGAACACGTCTCGCAGAATCGATCAAAGGCAGCAGAGTCAAAACGCCCGCGAGAAAATGGAGACTACCCTGCAACTCTCGATAGCTGTCCATAGTACGGCCAACTATGGTTTTCCCTTTGTTCGGTTGCCCGGGACCCAGATTCCGGTACAACATCCCGAACAAGGGGCCCTGCTTGCGTTTCACATGGGGGCTGTAGATCCCCACGATATTCTCTGTTCTCCATTTTTCATCCATAGTGAACACATCATACTACCGGCTAAACGTTTACGCGATTCTTACCGAAGCGTCAAGATGCAGCGGGTGGCACCTACTTCCATCGTATATTGACGCGGTTCGAGGGTTCACAACCTAATGGACGACACCGTTATCTCGGGGTACTCGATGTCTCCAACTTTGTAGCTGGCCTCGGCTAATAGCTTTGTAATCCTGAGACTGGCTTCTTCGACGTTCTGGTTCGGCCCAATAATGACCTCGGCAAGAGCGATTCGCTTTCCGGGTGCTCTGAGCACTACCGGCAAGTACAGTATTGCCTTTCCATCGGACACACGCTCACGAGGCTTCAATCTAGCGTCTGGATGAAGAATCGTTACGTGACGGTATTCGCGTTCAGGAGCCCATTTTTCCGCTTTTGCGCTCATCGACAAAAACCCCGCGATTTGAAAAAGCGCGGATAGCGGCATGTGAAGGTCAATCCTTTTGAGTTTTACCTCATCGATCAACGAGGCGACTTTCCGAAAATGTTCGTCAATAGTGGTGCGCCACGAAGCCTCCGAATAATCTACCTTCAACAGGCCGGAACCCAGATGGGGGCTCGTGGGCACCTTTTCAGTTACCACGCGAAGACCGAGACATATTCCGCGGCCTTCGTCGGCGTACTTGAGCCACTGTTCTCGGGCATCACGCGCCGCGGAGAAAGAAGCAAGGTAAACAGTCATGATCTTTGCGACCGCCGCTTCCGAGTATTCCTCCAGGAATAGCTCTAGGACTGTCACCATCGAGCCGCGGGCGCCGCTCCGAAGCCGTCCTGCGACCTCCATTATGATTTGATCGGCGGACTGCAGCTCTGCATCGTCATTTGTACAGTTATGAGCCGTCGCCCAAAACTCCTTGCTACGCAAGATCCCCTCAGCAGCCGACCAATTCGTGTAGTGGTATAAAACCGGCGGTGGCGTGGCCCTGAGCGGGCCTACCGCCGCTTCCTTGAACATGTAAGCGACTGCCAGAGGATCCGCGCGCGGCGTGAACCAACGTATGTGGCGCGCCCGTGATTTTCCCATGTTGATAACCG
>QGNH01000339.1_pt1 | contig 11971 bp, 24 predicted proteins | sample 1735481 | NCBI WGS metagenome assembly QGNH01 (sample SAMN09239004, study PRJNA386568) | Viral metagenome, whole genome shotgun sequencing project. | reverse complement strand
AGCCTCGTCGAGAAACTGGAGGAGCACCATGAATAAGCTGGAGCCGTTTACGCGGTACGACTGCGAACAGGATTGCAGTGGATATGAGCTTGGACGGGCGTATATGAGTGAGTGTGAAATAGGTGATTACGTCCTCTACGCCGACGCCCAGGCCCGCGAGGCTGCGCTGGTAGAGGCGCTGAGGTTGTTTGTCGAAGAGTGGGACGACTTGATGATGAACCAACTTGCATCCTGCTACGAGTACGCCGACGCCCTCCTCGCCGAGTACGACGCGGAGAAGGGAGGCGCAAAGTGAAGATAACAGGATTAAATCTTTGCACCTTTGCCCAGACGCCAACCGCGGGCCACGAGTGCCGAGAGGCGTGCTGGAGTAACGGACGGTCCTGCGCAAAGTGCCGGGTGTACTGCTACCGGCGCAAATGGTCCAAGTCGATGGTGGACGCAGACAATAAGAAGCTGGTGAGCCAGAAGTGCGCGGAGAAGGAGAACCACGATGCAACCAAATGAGGAACTAATACCGCTGTCTAAAAATGTTACATGGCGTTGCTTCCATTGTGATTTTGTGACCAGTGATCCCGCTGAAGCAGCGGCGCATTTTGGGGATATTGAAGACGCGGAAGAATTTAAGCCTCTTTGCAAGTGGTGGTCGAACATGGACGACCAAGAACGCAAAGAACAATTTCAAGCGGTAATTCGAGAACTGAATGGGGAACATGAGCGCATTGCCCGTCTGGAGGCTGAAAACGCCGCTCTGGCCTGGAAGAACGCCGCGTTGGAGGCGCAACTTCTTGAGCCAGCCGAACAGTGTGAGAACTGTGATGACTATTACGCGACCAGCGTCATGCAGATGACGGAAGATGATGTGAGACTTTGCCCTAGCTGCTGGGAAGCCTGCTGCTGGGAAGCCTGCTGCGAGGAAACCGCAGAGAAAGGCGAGGCCGATGCAACCGAATGACACCTGGCTAGGCGGTGCGCTGGCTGTCGCGCTGGTGCTGTTTGTTCTCTGGTGCGCCCATGAGTGATTACCCCTACTACTACGCATGGGGGCCATCCGCAATGCGTCCATTAGACCGCAAGGAACAACTCTGCCGTCTGATTGCACGCGGGGCCATGAATAGCTGCTGCTTGGAATTTGAGGATGAATTCCGCACAATCACGAGCCGGAACGCGCTGCGGAAGGTTAAGCCTAGCCTATTGGGGGAGATTCCATTTGCGAATCGGTCTAAGGGGTGTCATTTTGACTGAGGAAGGAGCCGCCCATGAGCACTGAAACAAGTTGTCTCCTGACGGTAGCCTTCTGTATCTTTGTCGGCTTCGTAGCGTGGTATAACCGAAACAAGCAATGGAGAACAAATGAATGACGAACGCAAAGCGTGGGAACAAGTATTAACCGATCTTCACGACAAGAAGTTTCCTGTCGATCCTGCTGATAGCCTAGAAATAAAGAAAGCGATGTTTGAAAAGTTGCAGTTGGCATTCTGGAATATCATGGATTGCTATCCGGCGATAGGAGAAAACGCGCAACTAGACCTACGGTATTCTCAAGAGGTTGTTAACCAGATAGTGTTTTATGTGCGCTCATGGATTCTTGACGGCCACAAGGTGGATAGATTAGTACCGACTCAAATTGATTTTCCAGCAACGTGGTGGGACCATTGGAAGCAGGACCACGGCCCTGAGTGGCTCGTGAAACGGTGGCCAGTAAAGTCCAAGACTACGTTTGTCACCAAGGAAATCCACCAGCACTACGTTTGTCCACACATAAATGTTAAGGACGACAGGAATCAGCACATTATGTGGATGTACGAAATGAGTAGGCAAGAGAAGAAGTAAAATCACGCTTGACACGCGCAGGATTTCGATATATGGTGGTTGGATTGAGCAGAATAACCTAGCGGGAGAGGAAGAATAATGTCCACAAGATACGAAGAGCAAGTCGAACGATACCTAAAAACCCCATGCCCAGCGAAAGCGTCAAGGAAGAAACTCAGATCGGTCATGTGGCAGAATCGAGATAACTTAACCAGCAAGGCTCTCCTATCTGATATTGGAAGAAAACAAGGTCAAGCCCACTCCTACCGCCTTCCTCCATCCAAAACCAACAATGTTTCTCTCTTCAAGGAGATAATCTCGTCCTTTGGGGGATTCTTCCAAGAATTCGATCATACAGGGGAGCGCAAAAAACACACTAGCGGTCGCAGGGAAAGCCGACCAAGATTTATTGAGAAGGAGAGTTAGACAATGGCAAGGCCCAAGCGAGATAATAACGCAGCAGAACCGGAAATGAAGAGGATAGCGATTGAGTTCAGCCAATTCCGAACTGAAAATAATCTGAGTCAGAAGCTCTTGGCCGAAGTGATCGGCATCAGTCGCAGGACGATCCAAAGTATTGAGGCCGCTAGGATTATTCCTCAAAAAAAGACGCTTGAGGCTTTCAAAAAGCTGAAGGATAAATACGTGGCCGAGCAAGAAGCGTAAGATAACAGAACAAGGAGAAATTTGATGGCAGAAACGATTAACTACACGAATCCACTTGGCGGTCAAGAGGTTGTTGCCGATATTCTCGGCCAGATTCGCCGTAAGTTGGCGACAGATTGCAACTTACGGGCAACGGACGGATACAGCGGCGGATATTCTGGCACGGTAACGATTAAGTTGCGCTTGAACGCCGTCAGGATTTCTGAAGTCGAGATGGAGATTCCGATTACGCAGTCTGCGGACGTGATTGCGCCACCAGTTGAGTCGTTTTCTCCAGAGGATGTAGAGCCAGTGGAGATTGACGAGAAGATTGTGATTCCGGTCGAGGAAAATCTTATCGCGGTTCGCGACAGGATTAACGAAAATTCCGAAAAGACAATCGAAGCTGAGTCCGAGGCCGAAGCGGGGCCTCATGTAGAAGAGGGCGAGACGACGGTTCGGACAAAACGCAAGTATTCTCGCAGGGCTGCGCTGATTGGTGCGGTCGAAGGGGAGTAAGTTTCTGGCCTACAACTGGTCAGAAATCCCTGCGGCTGCGCTTAATGCGCCACAGATGTTGCGCCCGTACTGCCGTAGCTCACAGCCGACAAAACGGGTAAAGCCGCAGGGGAGTAAACGTATTTTTTGGGTGAGAAAGAAAAAAGGAGAAACAATGAATAAGTATGCAATCAGAACTTCAGGTCAGGCACCAAGAACTGTCGAAGCGGATAATTTTTACTTCGATGGGGGCTTTGTTATTTTTCAAGGAGATTACAACACCGAGAATGACAGGAAAAATGGTCTTAGGCGTCCAGTCATTGCCGCATATCAGCTGCAAGGGATACAAAGTATCACGATCATGCCTGTCGAAGAATCACCGTATGGGGGCTATCAAAAGGTTCCATCTATGGATGCGGTAAAGAAACCCTTGCAGCACAGAAGGAAGGCGTCCGTAAAAGGGAAGAAATGACGGAACAGGAAAAGCAAGCTGAATGTGAGCGAATTTGCCGTCCTCATTTCAGCAAGGAGAGCGGCCTCCACACAACGGCACCAGTCATATGCCCAATTCAGGAAGACCTATGGAAGAACCCAAAGAGGAGGCCGCAAGAATGAGCAGCGAACAGGAAGACCCGCTTGTGTTAGCATTTGAACGTATAGCCAACGCTTTAGAGGGTTTGCATGAAGAAGCAAAACGCGCAGGAATACGATTCTGGCCAGGGCCAAAAGAGCAAAAGCAAGCCGTCGTCTCCAAAGTCGAAAGTGACGATGAGCGAGCCAAGCGAAATCAAGGCGCAAGGAAACGAACCATCGCAGACGCCATTGACCCCAACGCCGAGGACGAAGACACTGAAGAATTTATCGGAGAAAGAACTCGAAGGTGGCTCCGAGACCACGGCAAAGAAGCCAAGGAAAAAGTCGCTAATGCCGGTTCCGAAGCTCCCACCGGAGAAGAACCGGGCGGAGGAGGCACTGGAACGGCTGAAGGTCAAGCCTGAAGTCTTAGCCACGATTCCTGAGATCACTCCTACGATTAAAAGTTGCGTCAAGGGTGGACTAAAATCTGCTCTTGGCGCAATGCGTTTTTGTCAGGACGATACAGATATAGCAGCGTTCCTCAAGAAATACGATTCTCTTCCTATCGGCGACAGGAATCATCTACCGTGGGAAGCAATCGCAGTAGCAGCCAAGGTCAATACCAAGCATCTCATTGGCTCCGTACTCCTAGCCGTAAGCCAGCACTGCGCCACGAAGAGCAAATTCATTGTAGCCTCAAATCACCCCATGATTACACAGAAGCGCGTGGAGTTTGCCAAGATGGCAGGAGGCGAAAAGGACCGTACTGCTTTGGACATTATGGCAGGAGCACAGCAGAATCCTAGCGGTCATACATTCATTGGTAAAGCGTGGTTTGGCGCGTCTGGAGGGGGCAACAAGGCCGCGCAAGATGAGAGTGATGGGTCAGCCCCTGTGCAGACCTACGAAGAGACTACGAACGGTGAATTTGATTCTTTGTTTCCCTCGCCGAACGAAACGCAGGATCGCCTTGTGCCGATCAGGCAGAGGTTATTGGAAAGGTAATAGTTGATAAGATTTATCAACCTCGGCAAGCAGATAGCTCAGGACGAGAACGATCCTGAATGGCCGATAGAATTCTGTTTTTATGACACACTGGAAGCGAGATTCATGGTCATAGGCAACCAGCAAATATTCGACAGCATAGAAGACTTGTTGGAGCAGATAGACGACGAGGATTCTGCTTTTTTACGGCGCATCACGAATCTTATTCCGCCGTGGGTTCCTAAAAGCAAGAGGACAATCATTAACTGAAAGGGGGGTATAGCCATCTATTCATCTAAGATCATAAATCAGAATATATCGTTTTTTGAGGCCAAGAACGGTTTTGAATTGGTGCGCCATACCTTTGCTGAGACATTAGAATTTACTGAGTATATTGAAAAACTCACAAGGCTAGAAAGCAATTCCAAAGGGTCATGGATAGCCGGATTAAATTTCGCCATAACGGACAAGCGCAGAGCGGAAATTAGAAGATGGATTGAGAATGAGCAGATTCTCTGTTCTTTTGACTATAAATACTGGCGTGATAATTACGCCTATGTCGTAGACGAAGGTGGGCAGATAAAGAAGTTCAAAAACCGTAAATCTCAGGATGTGTTTGATTCTGTAATCTCTGACCTCGAAGAGCAACAGGCTGGTATCCAGATCATTTGTTTGAAAGGTCGGCAGGTCGGATGTACCACCCTCGTATCTTTGTATTTTGACCATAGGATGCTTTTTATTCCAAACACGCTTGCTGTCATGGCTTCAGTACAAAAAGAGAAGTCAGAAGAGGTCGAAGTCAAGCTCAACACGGCTTATGATATGTGCCCGTTCTGGCTTGTTCCGCCGAGGATGCCAAGAAGAAGTTTTACGAATGGTTCGCGTCTGTCGATTGAGTCTGGTATGCAGCCGAAGGGTATCGCCCAAGGAAAAACCCCAAACTTAATCCATATCTCAGAATTAGCTCTGATACCTAATCCCCATAATGTGATTGAGGAAGGTCTTCTTCCTGCCACTCACTCAAACAAGAATCTATTCATGGTCTTTGAAAGCACAGGATCGGGTAACGTAGGCTGGTTTCCTGACTTCTGGAGATCGCAGAAACGTGATTGGCCTTTGGGCTTGGCTAGGATGTGTCCTGTCTTCATCTCATGGCCTCTTGCCACGGATATGTATCCTCAAGCTGATTGGCTTAGACAGCATCCTGTGCCAGCAGGATTCTATGAGCGGAGACTTGAGGCGACTAGGACTCACATCACACGCTGTGAGTCTTATGTTCGCAATACTAGCTATTTGTCAAAGGTAATGGGATCGGATTATCGAGTTCCACTGGAACAACAATGGCATTGGGAGTTCGAATACCGTCAGGCCAAAGACAGGCACTCTCTTCAGCAGTTTGCTGCTAGGTATCCAGCCGACGACTTTGAAGCACTGACTGGCGTCCATGATAGTGTCTTTGATCAAGAAACAATTATGGAGATTGAAGACGACATTTACATAGTAACGGGGGATGGCGCAAGGAAAAGAAGAAACATATTTGATGCCTATGCGATTGTAGGACACTCGATAGGAGAAGAGTTCTATCCTCACGAGAGCCAGATTGACAAGTACAGAGACAGAATACCGATCACATGGAAGTCGAATAGGGGTGAGCGGTATGATTGGGAACTGGTTCCTTTGCTTCCAATTGATGAAGAGAGCGAGATCAATACGCTCGACATTCTGCTGGTTTACGAGCCGCCACAGGCAGGAGTAAATTATAGTTGCGGAGTGGATACGGCGCATGGATTAGGCAAAGAAGAAGAGGAACGATTCTGCGCGTCCATGACGAAGGTTGCGACGGGGTTAGGAATGGACACCCAATCTTGCGAGCTGACATCTAATCGTTTTTCGCCCGCTCAGAGTGTTCCTTTCCTAGCGGCTATGGCAGCATGGTACGGCAAGAGAGCTAGAGATGCAAGAGGCGTGAAGTTTTCGATTGAGCAGGTTGAAGGACCGGGTGATACTTGCCAGAACCAGTTGAAGATTATGGGTTTTAATTGGCACCACATTCCTGGGCGACTTGACGGAAGGAAGATCAAGGATGAAAACAAGCATAGGGAAGGCTGGTACTCCAACAGGACTAGCGTTCCGATTCTGATGGACAGGTTTGTGGAAGCGGTAAACGGTGGATGGTATTTGCCAAGATCGAAGTGGCTGATTGAGGAATTGAAAACTCTGGAACGTCATGTGGTTTCCGGTGGGCGCGACAAGATGGAACACGCCAAGAACAAGTATGACGACAGAGTGAGAGCGGCGGCGCAGAGCTATTTGAATTCACACACCTACGATGATTTGTCAGCAAGAGCGCAGAGACGTTACGCAACTCCGAGCAAGAAAAAGAATAATCCGAACGAAGGACGGTGCATGATTAATTCCATGTCCGTTGGAGGCGATGATTGAGCACACTAGCAGAAAGAATTTCCATAGAGAAAGCAGAGCTTGAATACCTCAAGCGACAGCTTAAGCAAGAGAAGATCGCCGCCAGGATTCAGAATAAATGGGTTAACGCGGAGAAGCGTCTTCCTGAAGCCGAAGCGGTCAGAGTCATTGCGTGGGCCAATGAGCAGATGGAGCCGTGCTGGTACGCTGAAGGCCAATGGTACGTCTATAACGGTACGTTTTTCCTAACGGAGAAGGACAGGCTTGAGGGTGTAACCCACTGGATGCCGAAGGACTTTCTTTACACGAAGGACTGGCCACTCTACGGACCAGGAATTAAGAACTGGATTCGGTATTTCTGGCAGAGGTTTACCCAAGGCGCGTCGGATATGGCGCAAGACATGAGGCCGAAAGGATGGTCTAGCAAAGCACAGCTTGACAGAAAGATTGTCTATTATCAGAATTCCTGTACTGGAGAGATTCGCATGGGTGCTCCTGAGAGTTTTCCGGTGACGCAAGGATTTCAAAAAGTCGTTTGTACATCGGCGCACGAGGCAGAGATTTGGTCGGATAAGCTGCGGAAATACAATCACGGAAAGGAAGCCAAAATAGACGATCAGCGAGAGCAAATTGAAGGAGAAGCGGCTAAGGCAATCAGGAGCGAGATCCACCATCGGATGGCGAACAGCACTTCAAAATACGGGCGAGTTTACATGGAAAGGTTCTTGGAGCGGATGGATAAAGCAGAAGGCCGAAGGAAGATGACACGCGAAGAATATCTACATAGTGAGGGCCATGAAAGCCGCCGCTAAGCTAGAAATATATTTCTGAAAGTGCGCCAAAACAGGCGTACAATAATGCAAACGGGAGAGGAAAATGATCCAGATAAATAAGAGTCCTACAGCAGATACCCGGACTTGTGATTTTGCAAACGTGAGCAAGGAAACTTTGCTTGCTAGCAGCCACCAGCATATCAGGGATGTCGATAGTGCTCTTGAGTATTTTGCCAAAGAACTTTGCATGGCGGCAATAAGGCACGACTTCGATAAGATCACAGACCTAGACGGCTTCCACCGCGATTTCCTGACGGGATTCAAGCAGACAGAATGGTGGGACAAGCACCGCAAGATCAACAGGCATCACCTGATAAACTCCGATGGAGTTCCTGACGATGTGAACCTGATTGACGTGCTGGAGATGATTGCAGATTGCGTTCTGGCTGGTATGGCTCGGTCAGGATCGGTCTACCCACTGAATCTTCCTACTGAGGTTTTGGTGAAAGCATTCGAGAACACGGTGCAATTACTCAAAGAGAATGTTAAAGTCGTTGATTGATGCCAATGCTTCAAACGGGAGAGGAAAAATGGCAAACCTAAGAACAGACGCTTTTGTGACAAATAAGGAAGAAGCGAAAGCCGCTCTTCGTGAAGGAATGGGAGTAATGGGAGACCGTCAGATTGGGAAGACGGAAGCCCTAATGGAAGTAATCCACGAAGACTATAAAGGCAATGTAGTAGTGATTACGATAAACCAACGAATGGGCCATTTATTCAAAACAAGATACCATCAGAAATTTCCTGACGACACAATTCCTAAAATTGATTGCTCAAAAGAAGCTGGGAGAGGGCATACTCTCCCTATGTTTGCTGATTGTTTTAAGTTTTTGCGCGAGGACTTCAAAGCGGAACTGGAAGAAAGATTGAAAGCGTATATTTATTAACGGGAGAGGGAAAATGATCAAACATGGGAATGAGCGCGGTCCTTACGGCAAGCGGAAGCCGTGGACGGATGAGGACATCAAGCGGCTGAAGGAACTGGCTTCTCAGCAGATGACCAACCGAGAGATTGCGATAGCTTTGGAGCGCGGAGAGCGTTCAGTGACGGAGGCGCGATTAAGGCTTGGCATTAGGTTGGACAATACTACCGGCAAAGGAACGGGACGGCAAGTGGGAAGAAAGCGTGGAATAAAAGCCAGAAAGAAAGTCGAGAGTGAGGAGTTTGTTGAGAAGCTGTTGAGATTGGCGGCGAAGTGATGCACCTTGATTTTCTGTGGGGCTTTATAGGCGGAATTTTTTGGGTTAGCACAATCTGGGCATGGCGGTCGAGGCAGACGCGCAGAGGACTCGCTAGGAAACTGAGAGATGAAGAACAGAAGGGGAAGCGATGAAGAAGTTTATCAGAATTGAGACTGATGGTAAGACTTTCAAAGTTGATATGACGCCTGATCTTTCGTATGGGGATATATTTGGAATCCTCCGCCAAGCGATAATGAACGTGGAAGAGGATTACAAAGAAAGCCTCAAGCCATGGCTTGCCGAAGGGGAAAAGTTTCGGCAAGAGGCAAAGATAAACCGCGAGCAGAATGATGGCCCAGAACTCAACGACTCGTCCACATTGCCGGAGAGGGCAGGAACAGAAGGGTAAGCGATGCGAAGGTTAAGACCGGGAGTACGGCGGGAATTACGCAAGCAGCAAAAGAGGCAGCGCCGTTTGGAGAACTGGAAGGGAAAGCTGAGCAGTTCAAGCGTGTTGCCGGGGGTATGTGCATGAGCGATGAAAGCTGGATGGACTGGTCGTACCGGCAACCGCCGCGAGGAATTCTGATTCAGGTCTGGCGGGAGGCGTGGGAAACACCTACAGTGACGACACGAGAGAATATTCCTCTTGAAACCAATATCATTGGACTCAAATGGCGTCTCACGGGGATAGGCAGGGAGAAACTGGAGTCTTACCCTCCAGAGGTTCGAGCGCAGATTGAGGCCGTAGGACCATATTCCTTTTGGAATGAGATGTTTTCAGCAGGATTGAGTGCGCAGTTCTATTGTTCGGGAATGGGGTTAGGTCTATGAGCACAGGATTTGAGAAGCGGTATGCGGGGCTGACGCGGGAAGAGTGTCAGCAAGAGGCAAGAGACCAGATGCTTGACGCATGGGCTACCGGGAAATGGGATGATCTACCTGAGCGGCTTATGGAGTTGCGCAAGGTGATGGCGTATGCCCCGGTGCCGAAAGTGGAATGTTGGGGGGCAGACAACCCGAAGGATGGTCCAGTGAAAGAGTATATCTGGAAGAATCCAGACGATTTAGCCAACGGATTGAGCGGAGTCCCGATAAACAAGGAGCCATTTGTCCCTAAATCTAGAATAGTGGAGCACACGTTTGAGGAATTCATGGGGAAGGAAAAGAACAGGGAGTTAAACCCATTGACGCCATCGGGGGATGAACTCGTACACGGCGACGATCCTATCCTTGAAGCCTTTGAGCGCGGCCAGAAAGCGAGGAAGTGATGAGTCTTTTATCAAGAGCGTTGAATTCAGTTTCGATTGACCGTCAACACGAAAGAATCGGCAAGTGGCTGGACGGCGAACAGGCGGGGTGTGAATTTGCTGCTTTCGCGGCAGACCGTGTTGATGACCTCACCACGATAGGTTTGGAAAATAGAGATTGTATCCGTGAAATTCAGCGTATGTTGGTTTCTGATATGGTGGCTCACGGGAATCATGGGAATGTTTGTGAGAGCGATCCCCTTATTAGCGAGTTCTTCGCACAGAGGAACAATAGCGTGGTTCCTGAGTGCAAAACTTCACCTGACAAGAAAGCGAGGAAGTGATGGCCGAAAAGAAGTATGTCGCCCCGGATGAGATGAAGATTGCCGCACAGGAAGCATGGTTCAATAATCCTATAAAGTNNCTGAGAACCCTCAGGTGCCAACCGGTGACCAGATTGAAGAACTCATAAGCGAGTATTACCGAGAAACAAATTCGGTGTCATTCGTTCGGTCGATTGTAGTAGAGTGGCAGCGCCAGATGTACATTGCCCCTGAAGCGCTTGATGGAATGTTTCGTTGCGATTTTGATGAGGATAACAATCAAGTCGTAACGAGGAACGGAAAAATTCTTTTCTATGTATGCGGAAAAGATTGTGCAAAACAAGCAGCGAGTGGTCTAAATGACGAGTTTAATCCGGGATGGAAAAACAAACATAAACTTCCAGAAGTGCCAGAGGAAATCAAGGACTTGATGGCTCATCCGTCTGCTGAAATCGAGAAAGAAACGACACGAAACATTGCTATTTGTCAGTGCGAAAGGCACAACAGAGATGTAATCGAAGCCTATCGTCGTGGCCAGAAAGCAGGAAGGCTATGAAAATTGCCATTGTATTTCTGTTTGCGGCTGTGGCGGCAGCGACAACTTGCCAGAAGGGTGAGTATCAGACCCAAGACGGGCGGTGTTTTGGTGCCCTTGTCACACTGCCAATTGGTTCTGGTTGGCAGCCCGGCATACCTACGGATACCATCACAGCCGTGCCTATGACGCCGCCGCCACCTTGCGGCTGGTATGGCGGCGCGGTTTATAAGGACGGCGTGTGTGAGATCACGATGACCTTCCACGCCGGACCCGAAAGTGCCGTCTGCCGCTGGACGGCCAAGCAGACGAAGCTGTTATGCTCTTGGAAGCCAACCAATCAGAATCCAAAGGAGAAAAAATGAAGGGAATCACTATTGCCATTCTTGCGGGAGGAATTATGTTCCCGTTCCTGATTGCCGCCCAAACACTTAACGCCCCTGTTCCTTCTGATGCGCTCAAGGCTAATTTCTTCAAAGCGCAAAGCGAAATGATTCAGGCTGGCGATGCCGCGAAACAGGCCAATCAGGAAGCTCAACAGACTCAAGTGAAATTTCAGGGAGTGGTCAAAGAACTTACGGATTTCTGCGGAAAGAATTTTCAACCTCAGCTTGATCCAAAAACCAAAGATCCTGTGTGCTTGGCGAAACCTGATGCGGCAAAGGAAGTAAAGAAATAGGGAAAAGCCGTAATGTGGCAGGAATATGGCGGCTTTCGGGTCGCTATTCCCTTTTTCTCTAGACACTTGACGAGATTTGTTTTATGATGCACGTTAGTTGCATCTGAGGATGCACCGCGCACCGGGAGGATCGTGAGTATGTGTGTATCTTGACCCAAATACTGAAACGGTAATGTGGCAGGTGCCTCCCTTTGAATCATCACCAAGCAAAAAAATCGGCTGGGTTGAGGAGC
>QGNH01001175.1_pt1 | contig 11974 bp, 20 predicted proteins | sample 1735481 | NCBI WGS metagenome assembly QGNH01 (sample SAMN09239004, study PRJNA386568) | Viral metagenome, whole genome shotgun sequencing project. | reverse complement strand
ATTTTATTCATTCGTGCAATCATTTCACCAGGCTTCGTTTTTCCTCGAAGTCCTAGCTTTGCCTTTATTGAACCTAATTTATTTCCAGCCATGATGTGTATATTATACCACTACTCATATCTCCTATGCAACATACGAATACCTGACATCCTTATCAGATACTTTCAGGTGATGCCGATACTTATATTCACGACGTATACCCATAAGTTCAATGCGTAGGGCGTCAAGACAATAAGTATGAACATGATCACGAAGACGTGGATATTTACCAAGTTCTTTTTTACAGAGAATACAATCGGGCATGCCTATATTATAACACCCCACAGGTTGATGTGGGGTGGGGATAAGTTTTTACTTAGACCAAGTATCCTTTGACGCTGACCACGGTTGCTCGCCATAATTGTTAAAGATATATATAGCCATATCTTTGTTTCCTTGCTCCGTGTAGATGTCAATTCCCATATCACGAGCTTTATCATTCCAATAGGTTTCATTGATCTGGCAGAATCCTATATCGCTCGGTGTTATCTTGCCTCTAAGTACATGACCATCAGCCTTAAACTGTTTTCCACCCGACTCCGCTCTACATATCTTCATAAGCATTGCCGGCATTGTACTAGACGCTGTCACATACACCTCCTTGTCTACTGCCATAACCTTTACCGGTGCGAACATAGACCCGAAGTAATATGCCCATCCTAAGAGGCAAAATGCCCCTAGGACGAGAGTAACACGCTTAGCACGACGAATGGTGCGGAACTTGAAGACTTGCCACTTAGTATACTTACGTCCATCTACATTCATTGATCCTATATACTGATTTCCATAGAAGATTTTAGTTTTCATTTTATTTTTCAATTAACTTGTAATCCCGATCTAGGTCGGGTCCTTAGTAGACTTCCCCTACATTATATACATACGATAGAAAGAGTGCAAGGGGTAGGTGGGGATAACTTTTTGGTACATTTTACCCTACAACATTTGGCATTTGGCATTCATCTTTATACGGCTCAACAGATAGGGGGGTTGACACGCTTATTGTCTTATAATGGCTCTAACGTCCAGTTTCGCCACCAAATCGACCCAAAAAGATGAATGCCAAGTAGTGGCGAAACTAGGGTAAAACGGCTCTATCCCTATGCAATTTTTTGATATATATATATATATTATCCTATTGCGTGGCTCTACCTGTAGTTTCGCCACTTCGCGGCACACTTGTGGCACTTTTTTACAGTTTCACCAACGGTGGCTCTGTTGCCAGTTTCGCCATTTCAAATGTTGTAGGGTGTATTTGTTAAACAATAATTTGACATATATTAAATATAATATTATAAATACTTATCCACACGTTGTATATAATTTAAGATAAACTATAATGTTATACATGAAAAAGAAATCTATCATCGTCTCCGAAGACTGTCATACAAAAATAAAAACTCTCGCGCTTTTTCGTAAGAAATCTATTGCCTCATTACTCTCTGAAATAATTACAAAAGAATTTAACAAAGATCCACAATGCAACCCCTCAACAGACATCTAGCAGTATTTGAAAACGAAAAGATATGGGTGAACTGGAAGTATGAAGTCAAGGACGGAAAACCCACAAAAGTCCCATATTCCGCGATGATCACGGGCAGGGCCGCGTCTGATAATCCTGACACATGGGCGCGGTATGCGTCTCTTAATCATGATATGGGAATAGGGATTATGTTTCCCCTAGATCGAACGGTTCTCGGTATAGATATTGACCACTGCTTACTTAAAGACACGAATACGATAGACCATATTGAAAAAGAAACTATCGTTAATTTTCTCATCGAAGCAGACACGTATACAGAAATTTCCCCATCCAAGACCGGTCTCCATCTGTGGTTTAGATTATCTGATCCTTTTGTACCTGAAGTAAAAAAACACGCACCCTACGAGATGTATACTTCCGGCCGCTACTTTACTGTCACAAATTTTCCATACAAAGAGGCGAAACCCATTCGTACAATATCATCGAAAGAAGCTATAGAACTTTTGAAAATAATAGGATACCCATGGAACGAGCCCGCTAAAACATCACTACCATCATCTGGGACAACTGAAGATGACGTTCTCCTTGCAAAGATGTTTGCAAGTAAGAATGGCGCACAAATAAAAGCACTTTATGATGGTGACAAATCACAATACAAAGATGATTGGTCATCTGCGGATATGGCACTTTGTACCCATCTTGCATTTTGGACCGGTGGTAATGCTGTTCAAATTGATCGTTTGTGGCTCAAATCTGCCCTTAGCAATCGTGATAAAGCTGTTACCCGTAAGGATTATCGTCCTCGCACCATAGCAAAAGCAATACGAGGTTGTAAGGAGTTTTATACAGGGAGCCAAAACTCGCAAGAATCTAACAAACCGAAATCTACGGACGCCCTCGTCTTTATAAAATCCTCTGATATTGTATCAAGACCAATAGATTGGTTATGGCCTGGAAAAATAGCTAGAGGTAAACTTTCTATCATCGCAGGTGATCCTGGTCTCGGTAAATCTCAATCAACTATCGACATAGCATCAATAGTATCAAACGGATCGAAATGGCCGAGCGGAGAGAACGCTAGACAAGGTAATGTCTTGTTTTTTAGTGCCGAAGATGATCCTGAAGATACGATAAATCCTCGATTACTTGCGGCTGGAGCAAATACAGAACGCGTATCAATATTTAGTACAGTAAAAAAAGGTGGCAAAGAAAAGTATTTCTCGTTAGGTGAAGATATTGATTTATTAGAAAAGACATTAGAAACAGAAAAGAATATTGCATTGATAGTTATTGACCCCATTACCGCTTTTCTTGGAGAAAAAATAGATAGTCATGTTAACGCTGAAGTAAGGGGATTATTGTCGAGACTATCTAAGGTTGCCAACAAATCAAAGACGGCCGTCCTTGTGGTTACACACTTGAACAAGTCTACGGGGGGCAATCCGATAAACAAGATCACTGGCTCGCTAGCTTTTGCGGCGGCGGCAAGAGCTGTGTATATGGTGATAAAAGATGAACAGGATGACCAGAGGAGGTTATTCCTCACTGTGAAGAACAATTTAGCAGAAGATAAGAGTGGTTACGCTTTCAAAGTAGAAGGGGCGGAAATCACCACACCTACCTGTACTCTAAGCACCTCAAAAGTCGTTTGGGAAAAAGAGGCAATATCCCAGAGCGCCCTCGAAGCCCTCCGTGATCAAAGTGATAGAGGGTCTGGTGTTGATAAGAAGACTATCAAATGGTTGGAAGAATACTTGAAGAGCAAACCTGAAGGTATACAAACAGAGGATTTGGTTAGGGTCGCTGTAAAAAACGGTATATCTAAAAGAACATTACAAAGGGCTTTGAAAGAAGCGATGGTCGAATCTATAAGTAGTGGATACGGTAAGCAAAAAGTATGGAAATATGCTTCTTTTGAGGACGAAGTTCCGATTTGATTTCCCCCACCATGTTGGTGGATCTTCATGGTGTGGGGAGTCAGATTAGAAAATTTTAATTAAAAATATATGTCAAACACATTTAGGATAATCACAACAAAAAAGTCATACATTACTACAGATAGCAAGGTATGTATGGAAATCAAAGACTATTTTAGTAAAGTTTCATTTGGTAAAAAGGGAACATTCCCGTTAGTAAAAATAACTAGAGAAGACGATGTTGGTGGGGTGGTAATAAATCCTCAATATGTAGTAGCTATTGAGATTATTGTTTCTGACCCCGTTACACAACCACTTCCGACCCCTTCGACCTCACAAACTCCTCCATCTCCCCTCTCGCCGCATTAACCCTAGCCCCAAAAGCAAGGATGTCGCGCATCGTTCTCTTGGTCGGAAACGAATGCACAACAATCGGTCTAACGAAATCTAAAGAAAAGTCACCGTTTTCAGAAGTTGGTAGCCAGTGCAGCGTACATTTAACATCCTCCGGCTTAACTTTGTTGGTGATGTAGTTTATCAAAAGGTACATGTCGATCTGGCCATGCTTTCGCACCCGATCGGCGGTCCAGGGTTTCTTCCCAGTCTTCACTTCATTTAGCACCTTAAAGGATTTGTCGTCGAAGTCGTCAGCAAAGCCGATCAAAACTATTCCGTTGAAATTCACTTTGAAAGGGTGCTCCTTCTTGTATGGTAACTTCTTAACTAACTCTGGAATATCGCACTTACCATGTTCAAGAGCGGTGGCAAGCGCACGACCCAACGCCATCTCTTTGTTGTCCTCTTCTTTCTTATTGAGGATATATTTGGAATACCAGACATCGTGGTTGTATTCCCACGAGGATAATTGACTCCATGAAAATGGACGAGCTTTCCAAGTTTTTATTTGTTCTTCGGTGTTCATAATTTTATATCGCTCTCAACCTCATTGCCCCAAACATCCCAACCTTCAGTTTTTTGACGAGCAAAGAGTTCTATCTTTTTTCCATCAAAACATTTTTGAATAATATCTCTAGCAATTTGTGGCTTTTGAGAATGTTTACCACGCTTTGCCTCAAACCATGTTGACCAGTGACGTGCACGAGCTTTTAACGAACCCCGACGGGCAAATAGTAGGTATTCGGTTGAGATTCCAAACGTACCACCAAGTCCTCTTCCTTTCGGCTTCTTACACCAGATAATCATTGTTGACGGACTGAATCCCCAAGCACGAGCTATTTGATAAGACGATTCAATATATTTATTAGTCGTCCAAAGAAAGAGAACGGCATCGTTATCAACGAATGGTTGGATTGGTAAACACTTTATCTCCTGAAGTGTCATTGTCGGATATGCGAGGGGACGATTGCCCTGCTTCTTTGCGTGTAAATTAGGCGAACCCGCTTTTAATTCCCACGGTGGGTCTACATAAATTATTTGGTATTTTTCTTCCATCTTTTTTCCAACATTTTAACGGCGTAAGCGCTTCGATCAGCAGCTTTAATACCCGCCCACCTCTTCTTAGCCAATTCCGACATCATTTTAGATCGCTCTTCTTTTGTGAGCTGTTTATGGAGGTTCATATCCCCATTATACACTACATACGATACACTTTGCAATGAGAAAGTTATCCCCCTTTCGTATGTATTGACATTTACATACGATAGAGTAAGATAGAGATATTATTAAAGTTATAAGATAATTCAAATGATAACAACAAAACAGTTAGTGCCCTTCCAGAAGAAGGTTAGTGCGTTAGCAAGTCAAGTAGAAAGCCTAGAGATAGTAGACGCTACATCCATGCAGTCGGGTGTGGTTATTTTGTCCAATATGAATAAATATATGGACAGTGTTAAAGAACAAAAAGAGAAGCTCACGAAACCTATCAATGAGTCCCTAAAGAACATCAGGGCAATGTTCAAACCGTTGGAGACTACTTATGAAATAGCGATAGAAGCGTTGAGGGGTAAGATGACAAAGTTTCAGACAGAGTCCGTCGCAAAGGCAAGAATCGAAGAACAGAAGATAGCAGATCGTGTCGGCTCTGGCACTGGCCATCTTAAGATTGAGACAGCTATCAAACAGATTGAGAAGGTGGAGACACCAGAGAAAGAAATTAGTACAACCTCTGGGTTGGTTCAGTTTGTGGAGACAAAGAAATTTGAAGTTACGAATCTTGCGGCAGTACCAGTAGATTATATCCTACCGAACGAAGTCGCTATTAGAAATGCCATGAAGTTAGGTAAAGAAATTCCAGGGGTTAGATACTACACAGAGATGGTACCTAGGAATTTTCGTTAGGTCTTATCCCCTCCTCTGGTCGGTAGGAGATATAAGAGAATATTAAAAAGATAATCAGATAAATAACATGTCAAAAACAAAAGCAGTAGCAATAACAGAGGAACAGATAGCAGAACTGAATGCGGCGTATCCGATTAGTGAGGAATCGAATCGCCTAACCCTACCGAGGCTGGGAATGCTCAGTAAGGATTTAACAGAATCTTCAGGATCAGGTAAGACCAAGAAGATAACAGTAATCCAGGCCGCCGGAACTTTTTACACGGAATCTGATAAGGGTGAAGTGGACGAAGACGGTAAGAAAGTTTGGACGAAGGAGTTTATCGAAGGGGAGGACATAAACGTAAACATCGTCTATCATCGTCGCCAACTTAGGATGTACGACTCTTCGCTAGAGAAGTTTTACTCGACCCCGATCTTCGATAACGGAGACCAAGTCGTACCGCTTTACTTAGATCGCCAAGTAGTCCTGACGGGAACGCAAGCGGAATTGCAGTCAAAGTTTCCGGCTCTAACTTTGAAAGGAAAGAAAACATCAAAGTTGAAAGAGGATACTATTCTATTTGTGATTTATGATGGCGTCCTTCATCAAATGAATCTTAGCCAAAGTTCCAAATATGAATTCAAAAACTTTGCAAAGTCCATTAACCCTTCTACAGTTTTAACCACACTTGGTAGCGTTGAGGCTACCTTCGGTGATAACACCTTCAGGAAGTTGACCTTCAAGTCAGCAGGTCTTATCAACCGTGATCAATTCGAAGCAGTCAAAGAGAATCAAATGATTCTCAAAGCTACCGTCGAAGCCGATCAGAAGTTTTATTTGGCCGCCGGAACACCTGATAAAGACTTCGATAAAGAAGCCGCCGAAATAGAGGCAAGCGCTAGCAAAGCATTGAATTAGTCACACATTCTCTCTGCCCATGATCGCCTCATGGGTAGAATAGAGCGTATGAAATTACTACCACACCAACAGAGAATAGTAGACCTAAACCCGACTAAAATACTTTTAGATTGGTCACCGCGAGCGGGAAAATCATTGCCAGCTTCTATTTGGATTGATAAACCCGAACAAGTGGGTAACACTTATATTATTTGTAAAAAAAGCAATAAAAAAGAATGGCAAAGTTATGGCACAAAAGCAATGGTTCTCACAAAGGAGGAATTCAAAAAAACTACAATTAAAAACCCAACAGCCCTAGTAATTGACGAAATCCATAATTATGGTGCGCCATTGTTCGTCAAAGGTCGTTCTGCGCTTGCTACGACGCTCTATAACCTCCTTAGAGCGTATCCAAACTGCCATGTGATGGGTTTATCGGGTTCGATGGTTAGAAACTCGCCTTGGTCATTCCACACGCTTCTGTGCTATATCGGCGTGTATATATCATGGAAAGAATGGCGCAATGAGTTCTTTGAGCTAAAACGTATGCCATTTTTGAGATTTCCAGCGTACTTTCCGAAGAAGGATTGGCGTAATGGCGTCTATAAATATCGTAGAAAGTATTGTGATCAAGTATCCTTGCACGATGTTGTTGAGTATTTACCGCCAGTGAAACCGACTGTAATAAAAATAATACAACCAAAATATACACTACCAACTAACGAGATTGTAACGTGGGTACATGAACATAAACATGAACAAAAGAATAAAGATAAATGGATTTCGGAATTAGAATATAAAAAGATTATTATCGTTTGTAGGTACACTGAACAAATAAATACTTTAGCGGAGAAATTAAGAGAATATAAAGATGTATTCATTCTAAACGGCCACACCAAAGATCAGGGTAGTATCATTAAACAGGCACAAGAATCGGAGGAATGTTACTTTATTGTAAATTCAAAGATGGGCGAAGCGTGGTCTGGGTATATGTTTGATATTATGGTTTTTGCGTCTATGGATGACGCTTTTACTGCTAATTTTCAAATGCACGAAAGACAACGTGATATTAACAATTTAAGAGATATCGAGATTATATATTTAACTGGAGGACGGTGGGATGAAAAAATCTTGAAAAGTTATCAGATGGGAGAGGATTTTAACCCCCACCATTACATTGCAAATGGGATTAGGGTTTGATATAATATTTGTATGCAAACATCCAAACAAAGAGAGTGGTATATAAAAAATAGGATACGTCTTATTAAAGAGTCTAAAATATGGAAAAAAAGTAATCCTGAAAAGGTTAAAAAAAGTGCCAAGAAGTATTACGAAAAAAATAAGAAGGCGATCTTTTTGAAAAATAAAATATGGAAAAGAAAACACTATATTAAAAAACCTAGACAGTTTCATAATCTGATTGGTATTAATTTTGGACGATGGAAGGTACTTTCTTTTGATCATATTAACAAAAGACATGATAGATTTTGGAATTGTATATGCGATTGTGGAAATAAAGATACGGTATCTGGCATCAGTTTAGTTCACAAAAGATCTCAATCTTGCGGATGCCTACAAAAGGATATAATTAGAAATATGTGCCAGAAAAGGGTGGGTATTAAAAGCCCTTGTTGGAAAGGTGATGATGTTTCATATACTACTCTTCATCAGTGGTTAAGAAAACATTTTAAGAAAGAAGAATGTCATCATTGTGGAACAACCAATAAAGCACTTGATTTTGCTCTTATAACGGGCAAAGAATACTCTCGTAATATAAATGATTATATTACTCTGTGTCGAAAATGTCATATAAAATATGACAAAAAAAAGAAATAAGTCTTTATGCCCCTCCCACCCCTCCCCAAACAAAATAAAAACCGTGAAGCTTCCTTCTCCTTGAAATTCCGAGAGTGGCTTATGAAAAATCCACGCATATCCTGTTCTTTTGAGATCAAGGATACTAGAGGAAAGAACTCTTTGAAATTTAGCGAGGTCACTGATGTTCAGCGTAACTACGGCATGTCTATAAAAGGTGATCGAGGAACATTGATCCGTGTGCAGGGTCTAGCGGGAGAACCTGACTATGTTTATTTCAGAAATGCACCGGCATATTTGGTAATCAACTATCCCCAAGGGTGGGTGATCTGTGATATCGAAACTTTTATTATGGAGGATAAACGGTCAAAAACCCGTAGTTTGTCATGGGGTAGGGCTAAAATGTTATCCACAGTTGTAGTTGCTTGACTTATACATACGATAGAATATACTTAGTACATTATTAAGTTTAATCAGATAATTATATGACAACAGAAGAACCAAAGTTATCGTACGAGGAAGCAGTAGATGAGGTGTTTTGTTACGGTGAAGAGCGTAGTATGATCGAGGAAGCGTTTGATGATCTCCGGGTCGAACAATTAGCACATCTAACCGAAGCACTAGCATGACCACCAAAGACCAAATATTCTGGTTCGTAGGTGTGGCCGGACTAGTGATCGGATTACTAGCGATGTACATAATTCTAAAAGTTATATGAAACAAGACATAATCAAAGCCTGTGAATCGTTAAAAGAAGCCCTCCTCGCCGAGTACGAAGTCTCTCAACAGGAGTTAGAATGTAAGAGTAAGAAGAATAAAACTCACAATGATACGTTGATAGCCCGCGATGCTTTGAGAGATTTAAGTTTTAACTAACATGTACGACACCTACCTTAAACAATTTGATGAGAAGTTTCCAACACTATTCTACTGGGACGGAGAATATCGTGACGCAAACATGAACTCATATATATCATGTAATGAGGAAATCAAATCCTTCCTAGAACAATCCCTCCGCTCCCGTGATGAGGAGGTTGTGAAGATGTGTGAGGGGATGAAGTATGAAGAACAACACCTTGGAAGTCCAAATATTAAACCAACAGAGATGTTTGAAAGAGGATTCAATTCAGCAATTATTCAAATTATAAACAAACTAAAATGACATTAGGAATAATAGCTTTAGCCCTAGCATGTTTCTCATTAGGTTTCTCATTGCGAGGATTATTAAAATGACCCCCATTACCAGCGAGAGAATAATATAATAAAATATGAAACCAGAAATATACCTTGCAAAAGAATTGGAGAAAATAAACAAAGACTTTAAGGGTGACCCAGAATCAGCACATTCGCATGCTGACGAGGCGTTGCTTAGATTCATAAACAGCGAAGAAGTAACAGCCGCCTTTAATTCAATCGACAAATGGTACGCATAAATCCACCCCCACACCATGAAAAATAATCTAACCGACGCAGACATAAAGGTAATGAACACCGTTAGGCGTACAAATCATCAGACGCATGGTTTGAGCCACACCCCACCTCATTCGTCATGGCAACATATGAAGATGAGGTGTGATAATAAGAATACTAAAGAATTTAAGGATTATGGTGCTAAAGGAATTACCTATGACAAGAATTGGACAACATTCATCGGTTTTTGGAAGGATATGGGAGGTTCTTATAGGATTGGTTTGACACTTGATAGAATAAGTAACTCAAAAGGATACTTCAAAGAAAATTGTAGGTGGGTAACAAGGAGAGAACAAGCCTTAAACAGAGACTGTATTAGATTTTGGAAGGGAAGGTCATATAGTCAAGTCAGTCGTGACCTTGGCGGTATTCATAATTTGGTAGTACAAAGGTTGATGAGGGGTTGGAGTATCAAAGATTCGTGTACATTACCAGCTAGACCTAAACGTAGAAATAACTATGACAAATAATTTATTGGAACATGTGCAGGAAATGACGAATGATTTTGAGAGAGTAATTACTGACCATAAGTCATGGCATACAAATCTCGGTGTACCGAATTGGGACGTTATCAAATCCCACCTTCTCCAATCCCAGCTGAAGTCTTTTGAGCTTTTGAAAGAGGAGTTGGAGGGAAGAATGAGTGAACTTGAAAAGTACCCATTGTCTCAAAATTGTCCTCGTATGAAGAAGCAAGGTTGGTGTGAGAGTTGTGCAGAAATAACTGGAAGGATAAGTGAACTTAAAAGAGCCATCACCCTCCTAGACACTATTATTCAAGANNAAATTAAATGAACATCATCTTCCTATTATCTTGTTGCCTATTATTCCTTGTAGGGATTATGATAAGAAGTGCCCTAACATACAAATGAAATGAAAAAAGTTGTCAAAGTAATATATGAATGTGGGTGTAAAGAAGTGATACCTGAACATGGATTAACTGGTGGTGCTCGTTGTCCCGAACATCACCGACAACAGACCAATGAAATTACTAGGGAATGTCCTAAAAAGACAGATATAATTGGAAACTAATATGACCAATGACGAAACAAATGTATTATCTAGAATGATTCTAGAATATCAGACACAGAAAAGTTACCCATTCGGCGGTTCTGCAATGCTCTGTGCGATAGATAATTATGTAACAAAAATGGAAACAAAATATCAAAACATGACGCCAATAAGAAAAATAGCAAATCACTTATTATTTGAATTAAACTAACATGACCTCAAACTTCCTACAAGTCGGTAGAACAGTGAAGTGCGGACATTGCGACCCTAGTCTACAAAAGATAGATGACGTTGTGCCAGGAATGGTATGTGAATGTATTTGCCATGATCAACTTCCATGTGGTTGTACAGCAGAACAACATGATGCCTTTATGTGTTGTCCCAATAATAGAAAACCTCTAAAAAAGAAAGACCTCAACAAACTTAGACAGAAGATGAAGCCTAGTGACTTCAAGAATCAAACGACTGCAAGCACCCCTCCTGGCACTTGGTACACTGGAGAACGTTGCCCCCACCTCCACCTAGCAGATATGCAAGCGTTCCTACCGTACTTCATAGAGGAAGAGTTCAAGAAGGGTAAGAGTAAGACAAGGGGACTTGCGATACTACATGTAGCGTTGTTCCTAGATTGGTGTAAAAAGAATGTTAAGTGTAAGTAGTTCATTGAACCCTAGACCGATGCTCATGGTGGTTGGATATATGTGTAGTAAAAGGCGCAAACTTTTACCCTCCGTGAGCATCATTCTGGGGTTCAACATGGAAGTTAGAATAAAAAAGACCTGGAGTAATCAATTACAGGTCATTTTTATGCCCAGTAAGTAGGCAATGTAAGACTACCAAACTCCCTTTGCTCCTGCAACTTGATTTGAAGTCTGTATCTTTTCAGAGATACCTAGACTAGACAGTCCTAGCCCGATAAGGGCGGTAGCGACAGAACCGTTAATACCGATTGACGGTACTAGGAACGCTACGATACCGATTAAGATTTCCAAAACGGAAATTATACTTGTGAGATTCATGTTTGTAATGTTAGTTACTAATAGAGATATTATATCAAAAAAGGCATAG
>QGNH01001556.1_pt1 | contig 11984 bp, 17 predicted proteins | sample 1735481 | NCBI WGS metagenome assembly QGNH01 (sample SAMN09239004, study PRJNA386568) | Viral metagenome, whole genome shotgun sequencing project. | reverse complement strand
GTGAAGAGGCTGGTTCGGACTTTGATCGAATTGGCGATCTTCTGGGCGTAGCTAGCGTTGTGCCGGGCTTCGACTGCCACGATCTCGCCAATGTCTTTGAGCCCGTGATGGATCTCCTTGTACATCAGAGGTGCCGCCCGCTTCATGTCGCGCGCCAAGTGGGCGAACGACTGCATGTTGACGGTGATCGCTGCGGACCTAACGGTCTTGACGTTCTTGGCGAGCATCAGCCACCATCCCTATGGGCGCGGTTGTAGGCAACAAACATCGCTTCTAGCAAACCGTCGGGCAACTCCGGATCAAGTAAATACTGAGGCGGTATCCCCGCTTGTACGCTCAGCTGGGCGACGGCGTATCCGACTGAGCCTCGCTGAAAGGGACCGACTCCACGACGATATCGATAGCGTCGACGGTGTCGGCCCACGCCTCGAACTCCGGAAACGACGTGCCGCGGAGCTCGCCGAAGCGACGCTCGCACTCGTAGGCTAAGAAGTACAGGCGGGTCGAACTGTCTTCGCCGCCGAAGGCGTCGCGAAGACCGACGTGGAACTTAGCCTCAAGGGCCATCTCCGCCGAGGCGCGGCAGGGTGTCTTCGTGACGGTCCCGTCGACGTGGTGAACGAGGATGATCTTGCGCGCAAACGGGTTGACGCGCTGAGGGTTTGGGGTTTCCCGTCCGTCGACCATCAGAGTGTCTGGGTAACAGCGCCGCTAATCGGCCAGGTGACCGACGCCTTCTCCAGGTCGCCAATCTTGCCGGACAGGTCGGGCCACTCGGTGATTAGAACGAAACCGGAGTACGCCGGGTTGGTGGTCGACGTCGCGGACGCCACCGGGAGGATGACGAACGAGGTTGACGAGCCGACGAGGGGGAGAATTGTCGCCTCCGGTCCGCCCGACGAGAAGTCCTGCTGGAACTCGAGGGTGAGCTTGTGGTCGCCGAGGCCGGCGATGCGGGTCTTGGCGCCTGATCCGAACGCGGTTGTATCGACGTCCGCGTACGACTGGTGAATCTCAACCTGGTCGATCCAGGTGCTGAGGTTCACACCGCCAACGGTAATTTGGGGATTGGTCAAAACCGTCTTAGCCATTGCTCTGTGTCTCCTTGTCCGGACGTGTTACCGCCGGGGTTCTGGGGGCTAGGTGTCCGCCCCTGATTAGCGCGTCGACGTTGTAGCCCTCGAGCTCGTCCTCGGTCAGGACGTCGCCCTGCTTGCCGCCCATAAAGTTAGTCGTCATCACCTCATACCGCGTGCTCTCAGGCAATTACTTGAACCTCGAAAGGGACCACAATGTACTCGGCGCCTGACGTCCCTATGCTCAGCGCGGCGGGTGGGCCGGACTTCTTGACCAGGACATCCATGACGACCCCGCCCAACGTCCGCGCCCCGCTAGCGTCCGGCGTCTCGACCGCGACCGCGACCGAAGCGGGCGAGACGACGTCCATATACGATTCCATAGCCTCGAGTGCCGCTGCCTCGCTCGACCGCGCGACGATGATGTGTAGCGTGAACATGTAGGTCGCACCACCGCCAGCGATTGTCCCGGCCGCCAGGTGGTATTCAACGGTGTCGACGGCCGCCATGCAGACCGGAACGGGCAGGCGGTCAGACAGGTACGCGAAGGCGTTCATGTCCACGCCGTTAGCAGTCAGGACCGAAGCGACCTGTCCCGACAGCGCCTCGGCAATCTGCTGGAGGGCCGGTGTGGAGTAGGTCACGCCACCAGTACGCCGGTCCGAATATACGGAGCCAGCAACATCCTGGTTTCGGGGTGCATCTTGTCGCCGGTCCGGAGGACGCCTGTCTCGCCGAACGGGGTAGCACCGAACGGCACATCGTCTGACTTGTAGATCTTCATCGCCTCGAGGATGCAAGCCTTCTTGACGTCGGTGGGTACGTAGTTCCAGCCGAACATCGCATAGACGCCAACGAGCGCCTGGGTGTATGGTCGCGGATACGCGAGGCCGCCGTACTGGGGGAAGTACTGGGAGCGGATCGCCCGGATGCGGTCGAACGCCCACGGCTGCCCGTGGATGAGTCCGTTGATCGGCTCAAGCTGGAAGTCGCCGCCGGTCGTGCCGATCCCGGCCGTCAGGGTCGTATCGACCACGGTCGGATTGGCCAAGACGGTCCCGAAGGCGTTCCCGGTGACAACCCCATAGCCGGCGTAGTCCACCGATACGATCAGGCCCTCGAGCGACATAAAGTCATCGACGTAGCACAACCAGGGGTCTTCGGTGACGAAGGTTCGGAATGTCGGGGTGGCCTGCTGGGTGAAGACTCGGCCCAGGAAATTCTCGATCTTACGGGAGGCGACGTCAATGTTGAGAGCGAGACGGTAATCGTCACTGGTGTTCGTCGGCGAGACGCCCATAGCGAGCTTGAGGTCGACGAGGGAACACAGCTGGTTGCGTAGTGGATATGGATATGGCATTACGGCCCCTCGGTTCCGAGGTCGGGCGATAGAACGGTGAAGTACGTGCGGCCGAAAGCCTGGCATGTCCCGGTTCCCGAAACCTCGACCTCGACCTGGGTGGCATACTGGCTCACCCCGGCGCAGAAGCCAGTTGTGTCGATGTTGCCGGTGTATATCCCCGAGGTGCCAGTCATCGAGAACGGACTACCAGCGGCGTTGGTGGTTGCGCCCGAGAGTGCGTAGTTGTACGTCGCGGCGGTGGGGCTGGTGGGTGTACCGGCATTGTTGGAAAAGGCGGCAGTCACGGTAACAATGGTTCCGTCGGGCACTACGCCTGCCGGGTCGGGCAGGAGCGTTATGACGACGTAACCGGGAGTGGCTGTCATTTGGTCAGCAGGGTGGATGCGGCAAGGGCTTGGGGAACGGGCGCGGTTCGTCTGTGTGCATTGGGACTCCTTTGGGCGCGGCGCTGCGCGCGGTTGGCGGGCGGGGTTGCAGGTGACGCCGGGACGACGCGGCCGCCGTGGGCGGCTAGGCGCCTGCGGAACAGCGCCTCGTCCTCGGCGATGTGGGCCTGACCAAGCGCATACACCGCGTCTAGTTGGGCCTTGCCAGCGATCGGGTGCATGTGCTCGACCTCGGAGCCGTGAGCGGCCTGGAAGGCTTGACGGCTTTTTGCGACGGTGATGATCTCGTCATCAACAAACCAGTGATGGTAGCCTTCGTGCGCTATAATTCCAGGCCCATCCCACGAGGCGCCCAGCTCGTCGATGTACGAGCGACGGATCATAGGGTGAGTAGCGTGCTCGCCGCGGATGACGCGAGCGTTGGCCAGGTCGTTCGTGCCAATGACGTCTGCACCGACGTAGCGGCGGGCGACGTCTTGGGCCTGGTCAAGCCAGCCGGGGCGGAAACGGACGTCGTCGCCGACCAGGAGAATCCACGGGGCGTCGAGCACCAGATCCCCGTCATACACCGCCTTGTAGGCCGTGTTGACCTTGTGGGCGAATGTGCCGTCGCAGAGCAGGACGCGGCCGCCGTATTTGCGAACCTCTTCCTGTTCCTCGATATCGTCCGGGTCGCAGACGAACCACGCGGTGGCTAGGCCGGTGGAGGCTGTCAGCGACTCCATCAGGGTCTTCACGTTCTGCGGCCGGTGCAGGACCGGGACGATCACGCTAACGCGCTCGGTCGCCGGCGGGGCGATAAAAGACTGCCAGAAGTCGTCCTCACCGACCCACGTGTGCTTATAGTGGGTCAGGCGGATTCCGGTGTGGACCCAGACGGGAACGCCGACCTGATGGACGCGGTCACAAAACGAGATGTCCTCACCCATCATAACGCCGTTGTCCTGGGGTAGTTGGTCCCAGTACTGGTCGCCGAACTTCTCGTGCAGCTTATTGACCACCGAACGGTGGATCAGCAGACAGGCGGCGCCGGTCGCGCCGATCTCCATGCACTGATTCATTGGGTAGTGTGCTCGCGCGGTGTAGGCGTCGCAGCCCTGGATGTCGTTGGGGATCCAGTCGAAGATTGTCGGGCTCGGCATCGTGCGGAAGCCGTACATGCCGTCAGGCGCGATCTCGCGCTGAACGAAGCACAGACCGCCCATCACGGGGCGCTCCTTGGCGTCGGCCACCGACAACAACTGGTCGAGGATGATTGGCTCGAACCCCATGTCGTCGTCGAGGCAGAACATCCACTCGTTATCGGTCTTCAGGAAGCCCTTCACCAGCTCGTTTCGTGCGGCGACCAGCCCCATTGGGCCCCCCCGGGACTGTAGGCGCTGGTTAAGCCGATGGTTATGGCTAGCGTCATACCCCATCAGCTCGAACATCGAGTGGTGAAACGAGCTGGCGATCGTGTCTCGGCACAAATACGCGACGAGAACGTCTCTCTCGGACTTCACCCCCATCCGCGGGTCTCGCCAGGGCCGGCGGTTGCGCGCTCGAGCTTCGCGGGCTTCGCGGCAACGGTCGGGGTGACGGGCTCGGTCCGGAGCAGACGGGTCGGCTCGGCGCTGAAGAAGTCGGGGTACTGCTGGACGAGCGGGTCTTCGGCCGCCCAGGTGTCGCCTTCGCGCAGGTTGTAGCGCAAGTCGCCGGGTCCGAATACCATCTGGGTCACGGTCGCGAATACGATCTTAGTCACGGTTTCCCTCCTGTTCGCGGCCCCCAAACCGGCCGCCACCCGTCAAGGGTGACGACCGGCGGAGGGGGTTGTCTCGGCCGGAGACTTGTCTACGCTTAGTTCTGCAGGATCCGGAAGGGATTCGCAGAGTCAGCGTTATGACCGAGTCGAGAGTAGGCGTACCAACCACGCTGCCCGGTGGGCAGACCAGTCGAAGTGCTGAACAAGTGCTGGACCAGCTCGACGGTCATGCCCACGCGCTGAGCAATAACAAAGTGGGAGAAGTCTCCCAGGACCATGAACTTGTTGCTGAGGCTGGTTGTGGACGACGCGGCGGGCGCGTAGTCCGAAAGCACGATCGGACGACCGAGCAGGGTCGCTCCGGGTCCACCCGTTGCGTCCTGTATAAAGTCGGCCAGGGCCAGGTTGTTACCCAACGCCCGGACCTCCGCCTGCACCGCGGGGTTCATCACGAAGGTCGAACGCGAACGGAACAGCTCGGGAACCGCCGCCCACAGGGCGCGGAGGTCAACACCCGAGAAGGTGCCGAGTGTGGTCGGGACAACCCCGAGACCAGACGATCCGTCTGCGCATCCAGCCGCGTAGCGGGTGTCTAGCGCAGAGAAGATACCAACGGGGACCGTGCCCCCGGTGGCGCCGGTCATTGTCGACTGCGCCAACAGGTTGACGTAGCCCTGCTGCAAAAGAATCGACATCTGCTCCGCGAATCCCGGGTAATCCTCGCCAACTTCGATGCTGTAGGGAATCATCGCTGACGCCTTGTACACCGTGATGACGGGCTGGGCCAGGGTGGGGGTGCCGTCGGTGACGGCTGTACCTTCCGCGAAGTACGCGAAGGTGGTGCCGGCCGACGTAACGCCACGCCACGCATCGGTCGTGACGTTCTCGATCCGGGCGATGTCGAGAATGGGGGCCGCCAGGGCTCCCGCCGTCAGAATCACGGTCGGGTCAATCGTAATCGGGACGCCATACCCACCAGCAGACGCGGTGCCCTCTGATGCCGCGCGGGCTTCAACGATCGAGCGAAGCTCGTCGGGTTGCAGGGACCCCTCGGAATACCTGCCGCTCATCAGCTTCCCGAACGCGCTGCGATAGGCGTCGGACTCGGTGATAAGGGTCATCTTCGCCATCCAATCGGAGTTCACGCCGTAAGAGCGCCCCCGATACATGGCCTGCAATTTGGCGCCTTGCTTGGCGGTGAAGCCGCTGAAGCCCACGGACTTCTCGGCAACCGCCAACGCCGCGTCGCGCAGCTCGGTCTTGGTGGCCCTGCTGCGGTCGATCGAAAGCGGGTCGGACTTGTTGATCTGCGCCGGCGCATGACCGCGGTCCTCGCCTTCGACCTGGTCGGTTGTCTTGGCCCGAATCGACGCGACCTTCAGCGCACGCGCCTCAAGTCCCGCCAGCTCGGTCGAGGCAACCTCGGCCTCTTCGATCGCAACGGCATAACGAGCCTCCTCGTCGTCGCTGCGATCTTCCTTGGCGTCCAGCTCGGCGACCTCGGCCTGTAGGGCCTTGAACGTCTCGCGGACTTCCCTGAGTGTCTTACTCACTGGTTTCCCTTTGGAGAATGGCCTTCGCCCGTTCACGCAATACGCTTACGTTCGTGGCTCGGCGGTGCAGTTGACGCTTCTCCCGGGACTCTCCCGCGGCATCGCGTGTCGACTGGGGCTCGACTTGCCTCGCATGCTCGAGCAGCTTGTCGGTAACGTTGGGTCCGATGCGTCGCTGTAATGCAGCAACGAAGCGGCCATCGTGGAGTAGGTGGTCATAGAAGTCGGCGGTGTCGGAGCGTACGCCAGCGGTCGCCGAAGGCGATGCCGGGAACGTGACAGGACCAAACTCGAAAACCTTGGCCTCGGTGATAGTCCGACGCGGCAGACCCTTCGGGTTGGATGACAGGATCTTGCCCGAGCGGTCCCAGGTGTCGCTGTGAACGATGAACTGAAATGACGCCCCGAGCTGGCTGCCGACAGCCCGGCCGTCCATGAGCTTGCCTTGCAACGCCGGCAGCAGGAAGTCGCGGTTCTGGGCGGTGTCCAGCAGCGGCACGACGTAGTGTGCCCCGGTGTCGTCCTCCTCCAGCGTGGCAATCGGTCCTAGCGGCTTGTCGCCGAACGTAGGGTCGAAGCCGTGATCAAACAAGACACGCATCCGCGACCGGTCTTGCTCGATCGTCTTGGCAAAGGAGCCGGGCGCGACGCGCTCCAAGAACTGCCCCTCCCACGCGTCATCGACCTCGTACCACTTGTTGAACGTCGAGAAGTGGCCGTGGAGCTCCGAGCCCGTTCCGGGCATCTCGGTTGAGTCGCGAAGTTCGATCACGTTGGGACCAAAGCTAGAGCGAATCAGCCGGGTGGGGTCTGGGTTCACCGAGTTCTTACCGCTCTCATCCCACGTGGCGGGCAGGACAGAGTCCGGACAATCAAGCCCCTTCTTCGCCTTGAGCACCATCGCCTTCACGGCGTCGAAACTGTAGGTCTTGGAGTGGTGCGCTAGCTTAGCGGCGTCGCTGACATCGGCGCAGTTGTTGATCGGGTACGACCCATCCGGCATCGAGTACTTGGGATCGGTAGCCCGTGCCTCGGGATCGTAGTTACTGGCCTGATCCATTATCCTGTTCTCCATTACCGCCGCTGTCCTCGTCACCGCCGCTGTCCTCGTCTTGATTAGAACCGCCGCCGTCTGAATCTTCAGACGAGGCGGCCGGTGGTCCACCGATCATCAGCGGCGGGGGCTTAGGCGCCAGCGTGGCCTTGATCGACGCCGTGGCAGCGTCCTCGGCCTTGTCGTACGTCATCGCTTGCAGTTGGACCGAGATTAGCTGGGAGTGTTCGAGTACCGACCAGTCGTCGGTCTCGATCGCCAGCGTCACAGACTCCGGCGTGTAACCCGAGTTGATCAGGGTCAACATCGTTGTGGCGTCAGCGGCGCGAACCTGAGCGGCGTCCAGCAGGTCCGCCTGTAGGAAGGCAACGTCTCGGTCGTCGTACCAGAGTCGCTTGCCCGGTGGAGCCGGGACGAGGACCGACAGCGCGTTGGCGGCAGCGCGCCACAGCGGCCGGATCGTACCGTCCGCCAATCGCCGGCGGGTCGCGGTATAGGTGTTGGCGTTCAACGCCGAGCCTTTCATGCCACCAGCCACTCCAACGATTGGCGCCGGCACCCCCGCCGCGGCGCAGATCCTCATTTCGCCCTGCTCGAGGACGCCCGAGAGGTTGAGATCCTGGAAGTTGGACCCGATCGTCTTGACGTCGACGCCCGATCCTACATACAGCGTCTTGAATCCGGCCTGAGCGCCGTTGTGCCGGTCGTCCAGCCGGGCCTTGAACGCCTGGAAGGCGTCCTCGCCGATTGGGTCCGTGAACGAGACAACGAGGTTGGGCGTTGCGGCGTTACTCAAGAAGGCGTTCTTGTAGTCGGTCAGGCCCAGGTCGGACATAACGTCTGGTAACAGCGAGTGTAGCCACGACATGCCGCGGAAGGGGTGTTCGGGGTCGGGCAGCGGACGGTAGTGGACGATCTCGTCCGGCGCGAACGTGGCCACCGTGTCCTGTTTCGGGTTATAGACGGCGTAACCGACGAGGAACTGGCCGTAAGCCTTGTCTGTGAGGTTGTCGTTGACGTCGCCGGTTAGGATCTTGACACGGGCGGGCTCGAGACGGGTCAGTGCGTTGGGCTGCTCGGTCGACCGCACCCAGTACGAGTTGCCATACATTGAGCCGTCCATCTCCATCCGGGCGAGAAGGTCGCCGGTCGACGCCTCGGGCCACGGTTCGCGGAGGAGTTGGAGTTGTGGCGAGTCGCTGAGCTCACCGGGCCGACCGGCTGAGTAAGCCTGGAAGGCGAAAGTGATCTCGGCGAAGATCTGGATGCGGATAGTCATGCACGCCATGACGATCGGGTCGCGGATCGACTCGCGGGCGATGATCTCGCCGACTTGCCCCGACGGGATCATGTACTCGACGCCGTTGAAACCGAATCGCTCCCAGAGGCGCAGATAGTCGGGGAATGACAGGCCCGTACCCGACCGGGCTTCGGCCTGCTCCCAGAGTTTGCGAATCTCTGAGTTGTTGCGCGGAGGCATGATCAGCCCAGGCGCGACACCTTGACTGCGCCGGATCAGTCGGGCGAGGCCCATGTTAGTAGTTGGCCTGTTCGTCGGATACGCCGAAGGCGATCAGGCCAACCGCGAACGCAACAACGCCTACGGGCGGGGTCGCCAGGAGGGCGAGACCGGTCGAAAGGACGACCAGACCGGCTGTCTGTAGCACGACGTGACGCCTAACGCGAAAATGCTTCATGTACTCACCCAAACGGTGTTCGGCCTGGTTGCGCGATCGTGGGCCAGCGTGGCGGCGATCAGCGTCGTTATGTCGGTCTCGGTCTTGTCGCGCGCCCAGCGCCAGTTGTCGCCCGCGGGCTTGCTCGTCGCCGCCAGCACGGCGGCCGTCAGCGCTGGGTGGCGCAGAACGTGAACCTTCTTGTCGGCTACGGCGCGGAAAAATCGGGCGCACGCGTCAGCGAACTGAGCGTCGTCATACTCGTACACCTTGACCGTGCGCCGGATCTCGTCGGCGTACTGGCGAGCGGGTCCGCGACCTTGCAACACAACGTAACCGCTGTACTGCGTGGCGAGGTGCGTCACGCGAGCGACCAATTCACCGGTCGGCAGACCGGCCTCGACCACCTCGATATTCCCCTTGCCGTCGGCGGCAACAATCGCGGCGGAGGTGTGATAAGGGTCACAGTCGACCCCGAACGTACAGCCTTCACGGTTGACCCCGGCGCTACTCACAGACGGCATTCCACAACGCTTCTGAGATTAGGCTCTGTTTCGCGCCGGTCCACTGGTTTAGGTACTCGCGTCGGAAGGTCCCCTCTTCTCGCACCAGAAACTCGGCGCGGATCTTGGCGGGATCGACCGTTATCCCGTACGCAGGCATACAACCCTCCCACGTGGTCTCGGCGTCGATCGGTGCACCGTCAGGCGCGCTCCACTCGAAATAGGCGATCCCCGATCGCACGCCATTCGCGACAGCGTCTCGGCCGGCGCCAACCTTCCGCGACAGGTAGACCGAGGACTCGAAGCCGGCGGTCGAGGCGATGAGCAGCTGGGAGTTTGCCCGCGTGATCATCGTCGGCGCCAGCCCTGCCTCGCGCATGTCGTCGACGTCGTCCTGGGCCTCGTCAACGATCCCGAGGTCGATCGTCTGGCCGCGGCCGCCTCCGGAGTGGCCGGGATAGACGATGCCGATTCGTGAGCCGTTGTCGAAGGTGATGGCCTCGGAGCCGGCGGCGCTGAATACGCGAATTCCGAACGCCTTACACAGCGGCGAGTGGAGCAGGAGTGTCGCTTGGTCGACGATCAGCTTGGCGCGAGCGTCCTTGCCGGTCTGGGCCGTGTATGCGATCCGCTGAGGACCGTGCCAGTTGATCGCCCGATCAACCTCCTGCGCCAGGAGCCAGGATGTCTTCCCAGACTGCCTCGGGGTAAGGACTACTACTTGCTGGTAGGATAGCCGGATCTCCCCCGCGGCCGACAGCGTATACTCCCCGGCCACGTCTGCTACCATCTGCTGCCACGGCATCAGCTCCTGCCCCTGCGGCAGGAATAGCCTTGCCACGGCGGCGACTCGCGGGCCGAACGTCTGGCGTTCCGGGCTTCGCGGGGTCGCCCAGCGCGGCGGACAAAATCCCGCGGACCTCGTCGGCGACGGACGTGGCTCCCTCATCAATCCCCTTCCGTAGCGTGGTCTCGAGTTCACGGAGTTCTCGCCACATCTGGCTGTTGCCGGCGCTGCGCCCGTCAACGGCGGCGGCTAGCGCCAGGAACGACGCCACGCGGGCGGAGTCTACGACGCCGAGGTGGCCGGCCGAGCGGAGCTCGGCGACGGTGACGCGGGCAGCGGCAAGAACGGGACCGTCAGCTGTGCTTGGCTCGCTGGTGGACAATGCCCGCCTCCCGTGCCTGGACGATAGTTAGACCCTTGCGCTTGCCCGAGAGGCGGTTTGGACCGCCGGCGACGGACGGGCAGAGGCGACAGTGGTAAGACCAGTGGTCGTTCTCTGGTGTGACGTAGTCGCTCATCAACGTGGCTGAAATGGCAGCCAACAGCCTAAGGTCGGGATCGGCAAGTGGCTGAGAAGGCGGGATCTCCGTCATGCCTTTACCTCTGAGAAGAGACTACCCTGGACATGCGCGGTGGGAGGTTCGCAGCCTTGGTAGTCGATTCCCTCGAGGCCCTTGAATCGTGTTGCCATAACGGCGGCGGCTTCTGGATTGCTATCCACCAAGAGGAAGCGCCTTCTCAGCTCGTAAGCCGCCGCGCCGGTCGTACCGCTTCCCGCGAAGAAGTCAGCTACAAGCCCGCCCGGCGGACAGGATGCCTGGACGACTCGGCGAAGGATGCCAAGCGGTTTCTGGTTGGGGTAGCCGGTTCGCTCTTTTCCTGCGGTGGGAACGATGGTGTGCCACCAAGTGTCAGTGGGCAGTTTACCCCGAGCTGCCTTCTCGGGTCCAACTAAACCCGGTGCCATATAGGGAATGCGTTCTACGGCTTCCGCATCGAAGTAATAGGCTTGCGGATCCCGGGCATAGAGAAGGATGTTGTCGTGCTTAGGTGGCCACTTCTTGGTGGTGCGTGCGCCGTAGTCGTATGCCCAGATAATCTCGTTGAGGAAGCATTCGCGGCCGAAGATGAGATCAAGCAAGATCTTGCAGTAGTGCACTTCCCGGTAGTCGATGTGGAAGTAGAGCGAGCCTGATAACCGCAGGAGGCGCTTCATCTCCTCCAAGCGGGGCTCCAGGAAGGCAAGGTAGTCGTCATGGACGTCGGCGTAGCTAGTACTGCCGAGTCGCACGGTGCGATAACGCCTTCCCTGGAAGCCGGTCCGGTCGCCGTCCCGGTCGGCCACTGTCTGAAGCCTTGTGAGTGTTTGCGTTTTGCCAGTGTTGAACGGCGGGTCGATGTAGATCAGGTCCACGGAGTGGTCTGGCAGAGTGCGCATGAACTCCAGGTTGTCGGCCAAGACTACATTGCCGAGGACGGTGGTCTCCATCGTTAGAGGATTATGAGCCGCAGGCCGCGGGAGACGTTCCATGTTGCCCATGCGAGGCGAGGCAGGTCTTCGAGCCGCACGATTGGCCCTGATTGCCCGGGGGGGTCGGAAGGCCGTGGCCGTCCAGTGGATCCGTCCGGCGGCTACCAGCTGAGGGCTCCCATGTCCACGATTTTGGGGCAGGCTTGAGCACAGGAGCTCCGACTACGCAGGTGGAACGCGCGCGACCCTGTCGCGAATGCGGTGGACGTGATCAGCGAGGGCCCACGCGGTCTCCAGCCAGCCCTCGAGCTCGGTGGCGGTGGGGGCGAGTTCGTAGGTCTGGATGTGGCAGGAGCGGGTGAGGCCGTGCC
>QGNH01000598.1_pt3 | contig 11996 bp, 16 predicted proteins | sample 1735481 | NCBI WGS metagenome assembly QGNH01 (sample SAMN09239004, study PRJNA386568) | Viral metagenome, whole genome shotgun sequencing project. | reverse complement strand
TGGCGTCCCCAAGGTTACAAGGCGAAATCCCCACCATTAAGGCCACCAGCACTTGCCGGATATTGCGCAAGCGGCTGGCGGCTTAACGCTTATTGCGCTCGATCGGATTTAACTATGGACTGGCAGGCGGTGAGTTTGTCGCGGACGGCGTTGCAGCGACCGCCGAGGGCGAGAAGAAATCCACTATCTCCTGCTGATAATCTTCCGTCTCCGGTCCCATCACGTCCGCCGGTGCCGGTGGCAATGTTGGGCACGCCACTTCTAATGGTTGGAACGCCTGCGGTTTGGTGGCTGTACAAGCGCAAAACCCCAGCGCGAACAGCAGCAATGCGAGCATCAGTTTTAAGTTTTGCATCTTGCTTCTCCTTCTCAAAGTTGGTGGCAATATCGCTCATGGCGACGGCGTGTTGCTGTTCGGCACGCCGATACTTATCTTCGACATCGTGCAGCTTGGTGTTGGCCTCCGTCAGCGCGATGTTGTCGCGCTTGTCGTATTTCGCGGTGGTGACGGTGACGCCATCCTGGTGCTGCCAGTAGCCGACGGCGGCGTGGCTGGCAACCAACAGCACACCAATTCCTAAAATTGCATAAGGGTTAATCATTTTTCTTTTCCTTTCGATTTTAGTGCAGCATGGCAGTCACAAGCAAAAATCACGGCAACCGCAAATAAGGTTCAATAGACCAGCAGTTCAATTAGTGGATTCACTTTTATTCTCCTGCCCGTTCTGCCAAAGTTTACAAGCAAAAATTGCTGTAGTGATGACTTGCACCCCTAACGGGATAACTGGAAACTTGCCGTCGAGTAGGGTGAGGTAGATCATCAGGATCAGGATTGCGGCTACCCACGACAGCATGAGCACCCGTACTGAACTGGTGTTGCCTTTCCCGTCTTGAATCGCGTTGTCAGCCATTACGCTTTCCTCCACTTCCCGTTTTCAATGAAGCCGTGATCACCACAAGCGAGGCACAATAAGGACGGGGACATTGTAAGTGGGTTAAATGATTGAACATCCCAAACCTCTATTGAACAAACTCCATCCTTCGTAAATTCTTTTGCCCATGTTGAGCCAGCAAAGGTTATAAATCCCATGCATGGCTCCCCATTGTCGGGACGTTTATGTTTGTCATTCAAACCAGCGTGCGGGTCGCCCTCATATTTGACAAACTTGATAGAATGACCACCACCAATATCTACATACTCAGTCTCAGCACTCATCCAGACACCTGAACAGATAGCGTGTGGTCATCCGATGCCCACATCGCCTCACGTACGCTTCTTGGCATGATGATGCAGCCCTCAGAGGCGTTGCCCGATGGGGTAGTGTCTCCGTGGCAGTAAAAGCTACCGCGCCCAAACATCTCATTGGCCGGGTCAGGTATCAGCGGGATTGCAAACGGGCCAAGCTTGGAATGCAGCACAGGCTCACCGAAGGTGTAAGTGCCGCACGGCAGCGGCCCGACGCCCTTCACGTTCTGCATGTCGTGGTTGTTCACGCCTTCGGGGTTATTGCCTTCATTGCCGCCAGCATAGCCATTCCCGGCCAATGCTCCGGTGGGATCGTTCATTTGTCCCAGGTCTTGTTCATAAGTCCACATGGTGATCATTTATGTTGTACTTGCCCCGGCAAAAGGCACAGACGCCCTCGTTCAAATGGCTGTCGCTGATGCCGCATAGTTCGCACTCCCCCGATTCGTACAGCCTGAGATGGCGGCGCTCCTGCTTCGCCTCCTCGACCGTTTCTTTTAATTTTTCAGAATCGCGCATGGCTGAACGATATGCCGCATAGACCACGATCAGCCGCGTATCAGCCGAATGAGCAACACCACAACGGCGACTACCAGCAGCAGATGTATCAGTCCGCCGGCGGTGTAGGCCGTGAACATGCCGAGCAGCCAGAGAAGGATTAAAACAACAAAAATGAGTTCAAGCATTTGGTTCTCCTTTGATTGTGGGCACGAAAAACATTTGTTCCGGCACAGGCACAGCGCGCTGTGCCCCTACTTGGTGGGTGGTTTTTCGCCGCCCAGTTGTCGGCTTTCAATGCGAATCAAGGCCGCTGCCACTTCCTGTTGGTTGTCATGCAGCAAAGATGCCACCCGTGCCAAATCGTCTTTAGCTTGAGCAGCAACTTTTATAACTTCTTCCTTGGCATACGCCTGTTGAACTTCAAGCGTGGTGATGCGCGATGTCTCGAAGATCAGCCATCCAGAAAAGCTGCCAACAACAGCAAGTGCAGCCAGAATATTTGGGATGTTGTAGGTCCTGTCAGACTGCCATTTATCTGTGTTTCGTTTTTCAACCATCACTCACCTCTTGATTATTAAAGCCAGAACAAAAATCGCCACGATAGCGAAGCCGATCAAATCGCACCCCCAGCGGAAAAGGATCAAGCCATCTTCGAGCAGGTCGATAATCAGCGGCATCTAGGTCTTTCGTTTTTCACGTTTGCTTCCTCTCCCACAAGTGGGAGGGGAGAGCGAAGCGAGGGGCCGAGGTGAGGGAGCTCCCCCACCCTACCCTCCCCCGGTGGGAGAGGGAAGCTAGTTGTTTCATCAATAAAAAAGCCGCTCTGGGCGGCTATTGATTGTTTTATAAATGTGTGTATGATAGGCATATATGAAACGCACTAACATATTCCTGCCACAACCCACTATTGACAAGCTCAAAGCGTTGTCAAAGGAAACTGGATTGTCCGTTGCCGAACTAATCCGCCGAGCCGTGGACGAGTATCTAAGGAAGAAAAAATGAAAACTCTAGTACGGGCACGGCGCGCCGTGCCCCTACTCCTGCTGCTGCTTTCATCACCCGCCTTCGCTGCCGATCCGTGGACGACTGCGGATACCTGGCGGGAAACTGCTTACCTTGTCGTGGATGCCGTGGACTGGTTGCAAACTAGGAACATGGCCCGTTCAAATTGGACAGCCAGAGTGTATGGCGACACATGGTATCAAGACCATTACATATCAGAAGTGAATCCAATAATGGGCAAACATCCGAGCGTTAAACGGGTTGACCGGTTCTTTGCACTTGAAATGTTGACTCACTTCGGTTTTGCTTATGCACTCCCCAAAGATTGGCGCGCAGGGTTTCAATACGTTTCGATTGGGGTTGAATTAGGATTCGTTCAACACAATCGGACTATGGGAATAAGTGCCAAGTTTTAACGCCGCCTGCGTGCATGAATTGAACCAAATCCACCAGCAGTACTTGTACCAAATTGTAAAGCGGCCACTAAATATATAGTAGCACCACCACTTAAACTAACTCTCCCCATTGGAACAGAAAACGATATTCTTACCGCGCCGGGTGTATATGATGCATTATTAAAGCCGCCGTATTCAGTAGTAGGTAATGTCGCCGAAGTGGTGCTAACACCACCCAATCCGCTTGTTACGGTAGTTGTTCCAGCCAGCAAAAATCCAACATAGCCAAACACATCCCAATCGCCAGCCGTTAATGTAATTGATGTTATATTTGCACTTACGGTAGAGGTCAAAGCAACTGCTGAACCCTGCAATAAAATAGATTCAATAAATTCTCCAACACTTCCTGCATTCGCATTATTGTTCGTAGTTGTGCCAATTATTCCGGTCAGTTGATTAGGGGAGCAACTACCACCAGATTGATTCGTGGCTGTCGTGGCTGTCGTGGCTGTCAGCGCATTCCACCCAGCGCTGCAAACCGTTGCTAAATACGCCGCCAGATTCGTCAGCGTCACCTTTTTCAGCACCCACGCCGCCGCGCTATCGACCAGCGACAATTCATCCGCGCCGACCGGCGTGGTCTTGGTGGTGGCAGCATGCGTGCCGGGCGCGATCACGGTGATGTCCGCGCTGCCGTTGAAGCTCTGGCCGTCGATGTTTCGCGGCGTAGTCAGCGTGGCGGCGCTGCCGCTGATGCTGATGCCGTAGGTCGCTGCCAGTGCGCCCCATGCCGCACCGTTCCAGCGCTCCCAGTTTTTATTGGTGCTATTCCAGCGCACCGTGTTGGTCAGCACATTGGTATCGCTGACCAGCGCCGAATCCATGCCGACGGCGAGCGAGGCGTCTCGGTTGATCAGATAGGTGGTGTAATTTGTGTATGTATCTGCCGTTGTCGGCTTTGACCAATCTGTCACAGCATTTCTCCTTTATAACCACGTACACTCCATCTCATCGTGTCTTTGACGCGCGCACCGGCTGCGTTGTATAAATAAGCCTTGAACCCCACCGGGTTCTCCGCTAAATCGTAGATCAGCGTATGGGCAACGTTGTTCGTGATGCTCTGCGGGGTTAGCGTGATGCTGGTGATTGCACTGAATTTCTGCGTGAACATCACCGTGGTACCTCTGAATGTGCCGCTGGATTTGACTTCCTTGATCTCAAAACCGCAATCTTTATGGTTCATGATTTTCCCCTATTTCTCCTTTAATAACCCTTGACGCTCCATGAAACGGTGCCGCTGACGCGCGCGCCGGCAGCGTTATACAAATAAACCTTGAACCCGACCGGGTTTGCGGCTCCGTTGAAATCGTAGATGGGCGTATAGGCCACCGTGGTGCCCTGCGCGGTCAGCGTGATGCTGGTGATCGCAGCGAATGTCTGGGTAAATAAAACCGTGGTGCCGCCAATCGCCGCGCCGGTGATTGCCGTGCTGTTGTCGGTGGAGACGCAGGCCACGCTGCCCGCATCGTTTTTCAATTTCACGTCCAGCCGGACACTGATGCCGAGGATCTGCAACAGATCGGTAAGGCCGGAGGCAACAGCGATGCGGATCTTCACCCAGCGGAACGAGGTGGCGTAAACCGCTGTGACACCCGCATAGTCGGTGTACCCGGCCACGCCGCTGGTATTGCTGACGCTGATCGTGGGCGTGGTCACCGGTGCACCGGCGGCGATCTGGCTATTCAGTGCCAGCGTGATCTTGCTCGCTGCGAGCGTCGAACCCAAGTCCCACCATTCTTCGTAATAACCTGTTGACAAGGCAGGCTGGGCGAATACCGGATAACCGGCGGCGATCTGAGCATCCGGCCCAGCCCATGTATGTCCGACGGTAAAGTGCTGCGCAAAAGTCTCGGTCAGGTTGACGGGCAAGACCACGGTGTTTTGGCTGATCTCCGCATTGTTCAGCGTGACGTTTCCCGCAAAGGTGCTGACCAGATTGGTATTCAGCACATAGTCCGGCGGCTGGTTCACCGCCGCCGATACGCTGCCCGGCGTGCCATAGTTGCCACCGATGTCGATGGCCGTTACCCAGTAAGTGTAGGTGCCGGCCAGGGTCTCGAAAACGGTGGTGAACAGGCCGCTCTTGTTGCCGATCAGCGTGGAACTTCCATAAGTTGCCCCGCGCCGGATCTCATAGGTGGAGATCAACTGTGCGCTGGCCGGCTGAGTCCAATACAGCAGCACATTGTTGTCTACCACTTGCTGCGTGACTATCGGAGCGTTCGCGCCGCTGACGTTCAACGTGCAACTCACCCCATTCACCGAATAAATCTGGTTGTAATTAAGCGCCTTGATCCACCAGGTATTCGTTCCAGACGATTGCGGAGAGACCTTCAGTTGCGTGGTGCGGCTATTGCCCACATAGGTGGATGCCGCCCAGTTTGCGCCACCCGCATGCACCTCATACTCGGCCAGCGCGACGTCCTGGTTCGCATCCCATGTCAGCAGCACCCCATCGCTGACAACCGTTGCTGCAAAATTAGCCACATCGGCCGGTGCTGGAATCTGCGCCCAGACCTGGTGCGAGGCATAAGTCCAGTCCGACTTGGTGTTCAGGTAAGAATTGACCGTCCGCGCGCGCACGGTGTAGTAAAGCCCATCGCTGACCGGCGCAAGGTAGGTCGAGACATCCGCGCCTGACACCTTGGCTTTGCTCCATGCCGTGTCTCCGGCCAGTTGCCATTCGATCTCGATCGAGCCATTGGTGACCACCGCCTGCGTGGTCGCTTGCGGCCATGAGGCGAGGATGCGCGGCACCATCGTGCCATCAGAATTCACCTGCACCGTGGTGCTGTCAGACAAACAGGTCAGCGACGCCAGCGGCGCGATGTCGAACTGGTTAGGCAGGCTGGTGTTGGGCGTTTCGTCTGGCGTGATGGCCGGAGCCATGTCCCATATCGTTGCAGCATCTTCCTTGAGCGACAGTTCGACCGCCGAATCCGGCGCGTATTTCTTGTCGGTGATGCGATAGACCTTGGCACTTTGCCCAAGGAACGCGCTGGTCAGCGTGACGCGCTGTCCGATCTGGCGCTGCCATACTTTCAGCGAGAACGAGGCGGTGACAGAGTAGCCGTTGCGTTGATCCTCGACAAAAATGGTGCACAGGTTCCAGATGCGCTGCGGCGAATCGGTGAACGCAAAGTCGATATTTGTCCACAGTTCGCGGCCGTCTGCGGCAAGATAAGCGGCGTTCTGAAAAGGCGCAAAATCGGTAGCCACATAACTGTTGGCCGGGCACGCAAACGAGCCTTTGATACCGTTATAAATGTTGGCATCAGACAGGCCGGGCGTCACGGCCAGCGCGCCGACGATATCGCTTTGCAGCAAGTCTTGCATCGGCGCAATGTATTTGCCCGCCGAGATGCTCCATGTGGTTTTGACAATAAATCCGGCCATGGACTGTGCCATCGCCTCCATCGTCTTGTCCGGATCCTGGTCGGCTGTCACCGTACCATTGAGCGTGTACAGCCCCGCCACGGTGCAATTGCCGCTCGCGGTGAGGCTGATTGGCGCGGTATAGCTGAACGTGTTCGCCGTCGCCCCCGTGATCAGATAATGGCCGCTCACGATGGGTTGAGCCGTCAGCACGCCAGCCTGCGCGCCGGTGGTCATCACCGCATCGCCGCCGGGCGCCGTGGAGAACTGGAAGGCATTCGCCGTCAGCCCGGCGGCGAGCACGTAATAAACCGGGCCGCGCACGGAAGTGTCGGAATTCAATGCTGCGCTCAATACGCCGATGGGCATCAGCCATGGCGATCCGGAGATGCCAAAAATAAACGGCGATCCTGCCGACAGACCATGTGCCGTCCAGGACACCACCGCCGGCGCTGCAATCGTCATGGTGACGGTGGCCGGTGACGGAGCACCGCTCAATATCTGGATCTCGCGCACGTCGTTGACCGACAAGCCGTGCGCGGTTTTGGTCACGACCACGCCGGTGCCGGACTGCGCGTAAGTGCAGCCGGTGATCGCCGCGCACACATTCGCGGCGGCGATGTAATCGGCGGACGGCATATCGCCATCCTGAATCAGCTCATACACCGAGGTCGCATCGGGCAGCGTTGCCCACGGTGTTGCTATGGCTACGCCTACTGCTGCGGTTCCTGCCGTAACGATAGGCGCGGTGCTGACAAGCCCTAATTCCATTTGCGGAAAAACAATATCTACATAAGTTCCAATCGCCCCATTCATCCAAGAGTACAAGGTAGCTGTGCCAGCCATTCCACTAGCATTGCTGGCGTTTGCAGTGCAAGGTAGCCATACTCCAGTCGCCTCTGAACCTGTTAAAGTACACGCAACTGTTATCAACCCACCACCGATTTTGTTGGCATCACAATATACAATCGGCCCCAAACTCCCTGCAACGCCCACTCTAAATAGAGCACTCAATGCGTAAGAGATTCCAGATAATCCGCTTATGCTGATTAGTACACCAGCTCTGTCCCCAACGGCTCCAGCAGTCTTGGTGATTCTAGTTACGTTGCCATAAGTGGCATCAAAAACGTGCGAGACAGAAACGGTCGCAGTGCCGTTTGTATAGCTTGACCATGTTAAAAGGTCGCTGTTCGGAACAAAATTCTTCCTGCTCGTCACCACCTGCTGTGACTGTCCTGCGCCGGTGCCGCCGGTAATGTTTGCTTCCATGCCAGCGTAAAAATCTGGTGTGGTGTTAGCTCCTGCTGCCAGCGTGAGCGATTGCATCGCACCGGCCTGAGCGGTTCCGGAAAGAACGATGGTATCGCCGGCCACGCCGCACATCTCGGAAGTCAGATAATCATAGATCGCCAGCGCGTTATTCTGGCTCCAGACTTGTGATCCGTCGCGCAGGTCGTAGAGTTTCTTGCCGCGCAGCAAGACTTGCACCGAGGGCAGCCCGCTTTGGAATTCAGGCTGGTTCTGGTCCAGCCGCACCACGGTGTAACACATCCCGCGCAGCACCGCGTTGGCATTCCACTTGCCCGGCACTTCTGCCAGCAGCGTCGCATCGGCCGGATCGGAAGCGGTGCCCAAATGCTTCTGCACGCGCACCCGCGAGGTGACGGTGAGGTATTGGTAGATGCAAACTACTGTGCCGGATACATAGGGCGCGCCGAGCGTGACCGCCGTGCCGACCAGCGCATAGGCGATGTTGGTATGGGTGGTTTTACCGTTCCTGGTAACACTTTGCACAATACGCAAAGTACCGGCCACCGGTGTCTGAGCCAGCGAAAATGAGGCAGTGTTTTTAGATTCCCAATTCTGAACCGTATTGGTAATCGAATAATTGCCGCCGGTCACATCGCCGTTGCCATCCAGCGCACCGAGCGCGATGCCGTTGATGTAAATTTCCTCGATCGCATCGCATTCGTGCGCGGCATGGATACACACCAGGTGCTTGTATTGGTCGTTCGAGCCGCTGCTGAACATCGCCACCACGGCCGACCCGACCCGGACACGTCCATAAGCATAACGAAACGGCGTATCGGTAGCCACGCTGGTGATGAGGCGATCCTGCAATCCGGCGTTGTAGGCATCCTTGGCGCGCTGTTGGGCGGCGGCAGCGGCTTTGCGTGCCTGCTCGGCGCCATAGACGGTGCCGGCGAGCATGATCAGCATACCTGCCCATCCATATGGAGTAAAAAGCATCACCGCCAACCCGGCTGCCTGGATGACCTGCGCCATCGCGTGCGCCAGCGACGGAACCAGCAAGAGGGAGATTATAACCAGCGACTTGGCCAGCGTTGTTTGATGGCCTAGTCGAATGGCTAGTTGTTTCATCAGTAGGTAAACGCGCACTCGGCCTCCATGCGATTCTTGAAGATCAGCCCATCCTTGCCCACGCTGACGATGTGCGCGCCACTGAACAAATAAGCGATGCCGCCGCAAATGGCCAGGTCACCATCGTGCGCAAAATTAGGACGGATGGGTGTGAAATTTTCCGAGAACGCGGCTTCCAGACCGCCCAGTTCTTTCACAAGGCGCAGCGCCTCGAATTCGTTCGTCCATTTCGCATCCGGCAAATATTTTTCCCCGCTGGCAATCTCGGCCCAACCGACGGCGAACAGCACGCAATCGTTGACACCCCACGCGAACGGCATGGACAGATGGGCGGCGATGTAGTCAGGAAGCGTGTAGCTAGTAGCGGTGGAAGCGGGTAGGGTCATTTTTAGCCTGTAGCCTGTAGCCTGTAGCCTGTAGCCAGTAGCCAGTAGCAAAAACGGGTCTGCTACCCGCTTCCACAGCTACAAGCTACAAGCTTATTAAATTTGTTGGAATTTTTTCGAGAGCCACATTTGCGGGAAGGCGATCAGGTTGGTCAGGTAATCGAATCCCGTATCCGTTGGGTGTTTCTGCTTTTGCTGTGCCGCATTCAGGCGCAGCGAGGAGCGGCGCATCTTCACGCCATAGGCCGAGGTCTCGCACTTCATCACCGCCTGCCCAACCTCCGCGTTGACGCCAACGACAACAGTATCCATGATGCCGCGCCAGCAAATCTGCGGCGTGTCAACCATGCGGAATTGCTCATCCAGTGGGCACATGTACATCTTGGCCGGCTGACCGCGATAGTCCTCGACTGCACCAATGGACTCGGCCAGCCATGAAGGCTGCGCAATGTTCAGGCCAAAATTAAGCGCGCTCGATGCCGCACCCGCCGCCTCTTCCACCTGGCTGATGCTGCCGACCGAGCCAAGTCCGAGCCAATCATGTCCACCCCAGGTAATCGTCTGTCCGGCGGTGCAGACGTATGCAGTGCCGCTGACAAAATAAAACGCGACAAAATAAACGAAGCGGGTGACTGGTTTTTCCAGTTCGAGTTGTTGGCTGGCGGTGAGGGTCATGGCCGTGGATCTTCAAGCAAATTCAAACTAAAGCCGTCCGTGATCTGGCCTGGTGTGTAGTTCCATGCGCTCTTCGAGTCCTGGCGGCGGAACAGTACCTGCGGCTGGTTCCATGTCACCGCCGAGCCGATGGTGATCGCGTTGCGCCAGGGCGGTTCGTTGGTGAAGGTGATGATGCCGGAGCCGTTCGAGGTGGACAGGGCGGTGACCATCACCACCTGTTGCGTCAGCCCGCTGCCGGCTCCGATCAGGTCGCCGGCCACCAGCGTCAATCCGTTCTGCCCGGCGGCCACGATGTTCGTCGAGACATCGCCTTGCGCGATGGCGGTGTTAAGCGTCATCGTGCCGCGCATGGTGCCGATCGGCACCGGACGGTTTTTATCCCAGATCGCCAGCTGGTTGGTGCGCCCACGCAACTGCATCAGCAGCGCCTTCCATGCTCCCACATTGGCTTCGTCATCGGGCGGCGCGATCAGCGACACTTCCCACAACGCCCCCGAACCCTCGACCGCCTGCGCGCCGAAGATGGAGCGATATTCCATGTCATTGCGGCGCTGGCCCCACGTCATCGTTGCCGCCTTGAGAGTGGAGGGGAAAGTAATAACGCTCATTCGGGTGCCCGTCCAAAAGTTTTACGGATAGGGTTTCCGTTTTTAACGTTTGCTCCCTCACCCTGCCCTCTCCCGGTGGGAGAGGGTTCTGCTCCCTCTCCCACCGGGAGAGGGTTGGGGTGAGGGAAGGTGGAACGGGAAATGGCATCCATCAGAGCACCCCTTGCCGCTGTAGCTTGTCCACCAGCAAGGCGCTGCCGCGTTTTGCCGACTCATCCGCGATCTGCCGAACCTGACCAATATCGCTGCGCGCATCGATGTGGTTGACCGGCGCATAAGTGAGATGTATCACTGTGCCACTGCTGCCCTGCGCCACGATGCCGAGCTTGCCATCCTTGCCGCGCGTGAGCGGCATCACCGCTTCTGGACCTGCTTCGCCCATCACGCCATTGTTGAATCCGCCGCCATTCGCAAATTTGAACTGGGTGGGCGAATCGAAGATGCCGCCACTGGCGAAATGCGCGGCTCCGTTGTCGAACCATGCGCCGTTGGCGGCAGGCATCGAGCCTGCTGCAAATCCGCCCGTGGGAGCACCGGCGGGTACTGCACCTCCGCCGGCACCAGCAAACATACTGCCCATCATCCCGGCCAGCGGTCCGGTGATGCTTTTCTGTATCTGGATGCGCAGCAGGTCGGCGATGATGCTGTTGGCGAGGCTGCTGAAATCCAGCTTGCCGGTCATGCAGAAATTCACCAGCGCATCTTCCATGCCCTTGAAGGCGCGGGTCATCAGCGCCTCGGTGGACTTGGCGACGTTCTGCACTTCATCCAGGTAAGTTCGCAGCGCCACGGTCGCGCCGTATTGCCATGAGGCGTTGTTCTTGTCAATTTGTGCGGCTTGGGCGCGCAACGCGATGGTTTGCTTGTCCAAGTCCTTATTGACTTGCGCCAGATTTTTGTCGTACTCAGCAACCACGTTGGCTGAAGCAGTCAATTTGGCGGTATCGGTCATGCCGGTGGCATCGGCCACTTTGGCCAGATTGACTTCCTTTATTTTCTCCAACTCGATGCGCACCTTTTGCGCTTGCTCGCCGGACGTGCTCAACGCAGCGGCAAGTGCTTTTTCGCTGGCAGACATCCCCGGAGCATTCAGCAGGTCCTGGCGTTTCGCCAGCTCGTTCTGGTAAGTGTTTTCCAGCCCAATGAGCAACTGCATCCCACTGGTGTCCATGGTGTCTTTGACAGTCTTTGGTTTGGCTGCAAAGCCGCTAGGCGTAGTAGCAAACTTGTCAATGGCAGATTGGTTGGGAAGTCCGGCAGTGGGCATGCCAAATGCTTTTGCCAAGTCCCATTGCGCCTTTTGCTGAACCGCGACGGATTTATCCAGATAGAATTGCATCACCGTGAGCGAGTCGGCTTGATA
>QGNH01000690.1_pt1 | contig 11999 bp, 14 predicted proteins | sample 1735481 | NCBI WGS metagenome assembly QGNH01 (sample SAMN09239004, study PRJNA386568) | Viral metagenome, whole genome shotgun sequencing project. | reverse complement strand
CGCTGCTCGACGCTGCCCTCCTCGGCGTTGCCCCCGACCAGCTTCCCGCAGATACCGCAGAGCCTGTCGGACCCGCTGCCGCCCTTACACTGTCTCGTGCCGTCCCGGTGCTCGCCCAGTCCCTCGGAGACTACGCCGCCACCCGCGCACGTATCCTGAACGCCCGCGACGACTGGAACAAGCAGGCTGCACCCCCGGCCCCGAAGCCCTCGTGGTGGGAGAGGAACTTCTGATGGGCGTCTATGTGCTCTTGCTGCTCGTGTTCCTGTCGGGCGGGACGATCCTCACCAAATCGATCACGGCGCCGTCTAAGGCGGACTGCGAAGCGGCGATCACCCCCATTGTGCTAGCCTACCAGGACAAGCGCTTGTCCATCGGGGGCGCGAAAGAAAACGTCCTCGATGTCCAAGGTCAGTGCTTCGGCCCTTTCAAAGAACAGACGCCGGTCTAAGCCGCAGCCAGTTGCCGGTAGTTGTTTGCCGTGCAGCGCAGCGGGATGGGCTCCGGGTACATATCAGGCTCGTTGTCCTGCCACTTGCGGCGCCTCCGTTCCAGGTCCATGAGGAAGCGGACGAGGGCCTCCTCCACATCAGGTTCCCCACCGATGTCGAGGAGCGCGAAGGTGAACCCCTCACGCGCCCGGTCGATTTGCGAGTTCGTCAAATTGGCCAATGAAACAGACATAAGTTCCTCCTGCGTCTGTGGTCTACACCACATAACAAGACACCCAGCAAAAGGTTCCCGTTGATCTGTATGGCTCACTATTGGAAAATAATTTTAGGTAGTTTCCCTTAGAGTGCGGCTAAGTCGGCCTGTAGGTGGGCCAGATCGAAGCCATTGAGCGATACGCCACCCGTGAGCATTTCCTCGCTCAGATAGACCAGCGTCTCGTCGTTGTAGTTTTCGAAATAGCCCGGCTTCATAAACTGCTCCCGGCCCCACGTCACGATCCGCAGCATACTCTTGCGATGGGCGACGAACGGAACGTAGTGGCCACCAACGTTGTGCGTACCCGGCACGACATGCCACGCTTCGTTGTTGCTGAACTGTTGAAAGATCGTGTTGGGGCAAGAGAAGCCGATACCGACCGCGCCGCCGAACACGTAAGCCGCTGTGATGGTCTCCTCAATATCACGCGGCGTGATCGCGAGATAGGCGCCGACTTTGTGCCGGACACCGTTCGCGTCCACGATACCCGTCTTCTTGCGGTAGCTCGCATACCCCGGCATCCATGTCCCGCGATCAGTGGATGGGTCATTCGGGTTGAAGCCCGTCGCCGCACTGTAGTCCGCGAGAACGCTATCCCTACTGAACGTCACGACCTTGCCAGCTTGCGCATTCAGCACCATCGTCTCGTGCGCTGCGCCCGCTTCAACGCAGTCGCCCCACTGATCGTTGCCAAGCATGTCCCATGACCGGCCGGCGCCTTGATCATCGTTGACGAGGTTGTCAAACCCGAAGTTCCACGGCGGGGTCGGGAGAACAGATGTGTTGATGTAGTCCTTGAGCTTGAGCTTGACTGCGCCGGGCGTGGCCGGGTGTTTTCCTAACATCATTGTAGTGATCCTTTGTTGTGGTGGGGGAACTTCTCTTGGGACACAGGCACGCCCAGGAACGTGGTCAAGGCTTCCATCGTTGTGTACTCATTCACATCGATGCGAAGGAAGTTGTCACGCCCTGCGAAGTACCGTGTCACATCATCGTTGTGCTTTCGATAACGCGCGAGGAAAACTTCCGCGTTGAAATCAATCCGGCCGTAGAGGATGCCGTGCATCTTGTGGGAAAAGCCATCTTCGTCCCATGTCCAACGCTGCGGGTTGCCATCGTAGGTCCAGAACTGCTCGATGCTTGCGAGCCATTCATTCTCGTCGCGAACGGTCAGCACAAACTTCGAACCAGGGTACGCCACATCCAACTTTTTGTAAAGGACAGGGATCGGATTATCGCTGATCGCATAGCTTTGTTCAAGCGTGCGCGAACGCCCCCACTTGTTAGTCTCCCACCAGATCGACCGTGCCCACTCGGCGGATAGCCAGTGCGCGCTATCATAGCCGAACGACTGGAATGCCGCGTGCAAGCTCGATGTGCCGGTGCGCTGGAACCCCAGGCCGAAGATGCGCGTCGGCACAGGGCCGAGGTTGATGCACTCAAGCTCGAAATTGCGCGTCACTTGGCCCACGCCGATGTCCCCGAAGTTGACAACCGTGTCGTATGCCTTTTCCGTGGCCGAGAAGATCGCGTCGTTCTCGTATTTCTTGGCGTGCGGGTATTCGCGGAACCTAACCTCGGAACTGTGTGGGATGGCATTCAGGAACAGCGGATTGATCGCGGCCTTCTTCAGCCCCAGTCGGTCGAGCCGCGCAATCAGATCGATGTCCTCGCCGCGCCAAGTATCGAAGACCTCGTTGTAACCTCCGGCCTTTAAGAAGTCCTGCGCGCGGATCGCGAGGCGCCCGGCGAAGCCGCGACCGAGGCGGACAGGATTGCGGAAATCAAAACGTTGGCCCGGTGGCGGCAACGCCTTGAAGTCCGGGCACATGAATGAGAGTTCGGGGTCGGAGAACCGCGAGGCAACGTACTCGATAAATCCGTCGCCCATGAAGTTGTCGGCATCAAGTGTCACGAGGATGTCCGCGCTTTCCAGCATCGCGCAGCGGTGCGCCATGTTCTTCGCGTGCGCCATGTAGAAGCGGTCAGGATCGGCGTAGTGGTAGTAAACGAGCCGGCCAGCCTCTATGTCGGAGCGATGTTCGCTTTGAATGTAATAGCCCAGCCCATCCTGATCGTTGTAGTCCAGCAGGACTAGGACGGAGTTACCTCGCAGCGCCTTCAGATTTTCCGGGAGCGTGCGTTGAAGATGGTCTACACGTCCGCGACAAGTCGTCACGCAAGCAATCTTCACAACGCGCCTCGCCTTGTCGCTGATGAATTTTAACCATCCCAAAATGCCCCGCGCCTGTCAAGCTGGAAGTAGTCCTTTACCGTTACAATCGAAGCATTCGTCATAGCGCCCGTATGAAACCTCGATAACTCCGTGGCCATGGCACTGAGAGCAAGTCTTCGGGCGCAGAAACTGCTCCCGCAAAGTATCACTTTTCGATCCTTTACGCGCTTCTTCCAGGAGTTGAAGCTGCGCGAGCGCACGCCAAGCTACCGCCGCAGCGTGGAACTCGCCGCCGTTGTCCGCGTCGATCTTATCGAACTCGATCTGGTGGCGGACGATACAGTCGCCGTGATCCTTCGACTTCTCGCGCGCCCAGTGCAGGGGCTCGCCGGGGTTGTGCTTGTCATTCCCAATCTTCGAGACGCGGGCCACTTCGAGCAGCGCCAGGGGGAAGTATTGCAGGACGCCGGTGAACACTGGCAGATCCTTCCGCTCCCCACTGTCGACGGGCAGCAGTGATTCGTTCTTCATGTGCTGTCCGCCGTAGTAGATGTCAGTCGTGCCGTCGTCGTTGGTGACGATGCGTAACGGTTCAGCTTGGGGGAGAGTCTGTGCCAGATGGCGTTTGGGTTGCGGCNNCTAACAACCTCCACTTGGTCATCTGCTTTGCGGAAACCGTCCGGGTACCAGAAGCCCCAGTCGCGGACCTTTGGCCCCGTTGTAAATTGCGTCATTGTGTAGCTGTAGTCGTTGAGCATCAGCAGACGGTGCGCCCACGACGCCCTGCGGAACACTACGTCACCCTTGCGCCGCTCAATGCGTTGCTGCGGATCGCGAGCCGGATCACACTTCAGCAACTCAACATAGCCGCCCGACAGGATCACGCTCATGTTGTCCCACGGGTGATCGTGCAGGGGGCGCTCGGGATCATCGGCAATCTGGATGTGAAAGTACACATTGGCCAGCTTGTTGCGTTCGACAACGTGCCAGCGGTAGATGTAGGGGGCGCCATCCGGCGCAATCACGAGATCCGCGGGGCAGCGCAGATCGTGGATGTACGACCGCGCGATCTCGCAGTCCCCGAAGTTGACGCCGTGCGCGGCGAAGTCGAACACGTTGTTCATTTCACGCTCCGCTTTTTCTTCCGCCACCGCTTCTCAAGGCGCTGCATCGCGATGAACCCGGCCCGCACATTATGACATTCGGCCAAGCGCCGGATCGTCTGAAGCTCGTCGCGGATGTCCTGAAGGACGGCGAGTTGGGCCGCATCAAATGAGACGGGGCCGCTATCGTTTGGCTCACAAATACTCCACGTCTTGTTCGCGCGCCGTGTATCTGTCATGTCGTCCACTCCAAGGTCTTCGGTTGCTTGGGGTGCTGCAGTCCTTCCAGGTACACTTGCCAGTGCGCCGTGATGCCATGCTCGGGATGTGTGAACCACAGCGCCTGCGACGGCCGGCTATGTGGGGCGCGCAGCGCGAGGCGCGCATACTCGTCAGTGCCCTTCAGGCTGTTGTTGACGATCAGCCCTGGCAGCGTGAGATACTGGTGCCAGTGGCCCATCAGGACAGTATCGAAATCTCGACCGATCTGGCTTTCCGCATTTCTAATTTTGATGGTACCTCGCATGATTGGACCCAGCGCTCCAATAATTCCATCGCCTCCCTTGACACCGAGGTTGTCACCGTGAGTGAGGAGATACCTGTGTCCGTAAACACGGAACCTAGCGTCAGTTTGATTTGGCACGTCGAAGGTGATGCGGTCATTCTTGCGGTACTCCCTGACTAGGTTGCAGTAGATGTTCCACTCGTGGCTCGTGTTGTGAGAAGCGTAACCTGCCGTCATGTAGGTCTTGCTACTGGACGACAAAACTGCGATGCGCCTCCAGCCACCTTCCTTCACAGACACAATTTTGTCTGACGACATCTTCATCATGTAGCGTTCATCAGTGTCAAACCGTGACCACTTCTCCAGCAATCGCGGTGGCCGCACCTGACCAAGAAAGCGCAGAACTTCTGGTAAGCCGCCGCGAAGCGTCAGGTAGTGGCAGTTTTTATTATGCGCGTTCAGCACAACGCTCTCGTTATACTCAAACCCAAGCGCGGTCAGGCAGCGTTTTGTTTCAGCCAAGCAGGCGTTAGCGTACTGCGTCACGGAAAGCTGCGCGCGACTGTAGCCACTGGATTTTATCTTGACGGCCAAGGTACCTTCACCGTCAAAGACCCCGGCGAGATAGCCGGCATCGCGGGAGTGATCCTGTTCCCACACGTTCAGGAACCTGTCGAGTTTCCAGGTTCCTTTGTTCTTGCGCTTGCCCGTAAACTGCTTGAGAATTTCCGCGGCACTTTTCCACTCAGCCGACGAACTCCCTCTGCCCCCATGCGCCAGGAACTTGTGTTCCGGGGTGGCCCACAGGACTTCGCCATTCTCCAGTTCAATCCGAACAGTATCGGCGTACTGAACGTGCGAGTGTGTGATTTCCGCAGGCGACCACCGCCGTCCTCGCGGTTCCGTCTGGTTTTCATCGAAACCAACTATAGGATCACCGACCCTCAGAGAACCCGCTGGAACCCACTTCAGGTCGCGTGTTAAGACTGGCGTCTCTGCGTCCACACAGTAGACACGGCCCTTGTAGCGGGGCTTGCGGCTCGACCGGCCGTGATTGCCTGTCACGCAGGGAATGTGGACGCGGCCGAACTTCGAAACCAGGGTCTCGATTACGCCACCGATCAAGTCGGTCAGGTCGTTGATACATTGCTGGGGTGTCCTGTCGTTCGTCGCGAACAACTCCTCGTGGATGTCGCCCGAGATCATGTCGCCGCCGAGGCAGAGAACTATGCCAGGGTAGATGGTTTTCGCGCGCCCCATGTGGTTGAAGCAGAGATCAACAGTCGTGTCAGCCATACGCTTAATTCGTTTCGCAGCGATTTCGGAATTGAAGTGATTAACTCCTCCAACTTCGTCAGGTTGGACAACCTCACCGTAATGCCAATCTGACGCGAGCAGCACGGGCATACCACGGGCACCGTTACTGCCAGTGTCTCGACTGAGCCAGTTAGGAGCTTCGGGCGAGTGCTCCGCGATCTTCCAGATTTCCGCACGGATTGCTTCGGCGCTTTCATCTTCCCTCTCCAGTTCTACTACGCGAGCGCGCAGCGACTTCACGTCCGCGAGCGCTTTGGCCAAAGGGTCTTTGATCTTCGTAGCCGGCGTGAGGCCGCGGCGCTTGGCTTCCCGGATGCTCTCGCGAAAGGAAGATGCTGCGACCCCAAACTTATTGGCTGCTTGCTCAGACGACCCATATTGTTCTATCGCCTGCAGGCGCCTGACGAGTTCCGCATCACTCTGCCTATCGCTCATGTTTCACCTTGGGCTGTGTGACGGTCGCTGTACTCAGCGCTGCTCTTAACAGGCAGTAGGCGTCGGCTTCGTGTTCGTTCTCGCCAACATAGCCCATCCGTTGCGCCGCGGCAAGCATGTCGAGCTTCTTGCCTTTCCCCGATGTGGTTGCGAACTTCTTAACATCGGCCGGCGTCATGTCCAGGACCGCGAGCCCATGCCGGAAGGCGACCGCCTCGATCACCCCCGCCAAGCCCCACAGGCAGCGCGTAGCGTCCATCCCGCGGGCGAAGGGCCGCTCGTAGACAATACCCTGGATGGCCGGGTACCACGCCAGGATTTCACCTACGCGCTGATCCAGCCAGATCAGGGTGCGGCCGGCCCGGTGAGACCGGAGCCCCTCGAAGTGCCGGTAGTCCGTCACCACGAGATCGTCATCGCCGTTGTGGGCGAGGGCCATGTGGGAGCCGAGATCAATCGCGATCAGTTTCATTCGGCGGTTCCCTTATACCCTTTATAGCCGGCCGCGATGAGCGCGCACAGCACGAGGTTCCACACATGAAGACGCTTGCGGGGGTACTGTCCGAACTGTCCTTTGCGAAACGCGCGGCGTGCGGCGAGAGCTTCTTTCGTTCGGCCTCGCATGACGTAGACGCCATAGCTGCCGTAATTTTCAGGATCAGGCTGGTCGCACAAGTGGCTCTCATTGCAAATATCCATGCGAGCGATCTCAGTCACGAGCCCCGTGTTCGCAGAATGAAGCTCAACCCGGACGACGATCACTTCCTGTACCTCGTGCCACTCCAACACCCGGCCCCTACAGGAACCTGAAGGTTCTTCACCCACTGCGGCTGGTCTACCATGAGTTGCTCCAGCATCTTCGCGTTGTCGCCGGGCGCATCTGTGACAGCTTCATCGTGGACTGTCAACACCAATGGAAGATTTTCTCGCTCGCAAGCGAACAGCGCGTGGACAAGCATGTCGCGCGCCGTTGCCTGGACTACGTTCTCCGTCAGCATCCCACCATAGGATTGCACGACCATCCACTGCCCCTTCTTCCACTGACGATAGTGGAGGACTGGCCGCGGTACAAGCGGGTCCCACGGCGGCGGTATGTTCTTGATGAAGGGGTCGCGGTACCACAGCTTACGACCACTCGGTAGCCGGCATGTCAGCCATCCCTCCTCCAGCCGATAGACGATGCCGGCGTGGTCCCAAGGTCCGCCTCGCAGCACAGCGTTCACGGCTGCGCGTTCCAGGCCCCACCATAGCTTCGGGACCTCCGGTGCAAACTCTTTGCGGTACGCATCGATGCACGAACGCGCGAACGCTTCGTCGTGATCCTGCGCGTAGCGAGCGCGGAACTTCTTCCAGCCCATCTGGAAGCCGCAGCCCAACACTGTGTTCTTGCCTACCTGGCGCTTCTCGGGGTCGCGCTTCTTATCCACGACACCGCCGAAGATCGTTTGGGCCATGTCGATATAGATGTCCTGGCCGCTAGCGATCAGCGCCGTCTTGTCGTGCTGGCCGGCGAGCGCGAGGACAATTCGCGCTTCAATCGTCGCAAAGTCGCCAACTGTGAGACGATTTCCTTCCGATGCGATAATACTGTGGCGGAGACTTGAGGCCACAGCAGCAATAGGGTTTCCAAATAACGTATTGACGTATCCAGCGTCTCCCGTGAGGATCGCATTTACGAGGTCTTCCGGCGCCGCGAAGTCTTTGCCGACGCGCGTTGTCGGACGAGGGAAATTTTGAGGTTGTAGCAGCCGCCCTGCCCATCGACCAGGGCCAGCGCCGTGATATTGAAGGAGCCCTCTTGCTCGGCCGTCAAAGCCACAACACGCGCGCATAGCACCGAGTTTTTTGATTGACGCGCTGCCAAGGATACTGCGGATTTCAAGGGCGCGACGACAGTCAAACGGCAGATGGAATTGTTCCCCCGCTTGATAATCTTCTTCGTCACCCGCAATGCTTTCGTCTTCTTCGGCATCTGGCTCTCCTAGATATTTGGCTATGGTTTCTTTCTGCAAGTTCGGGATGTTGGCCCCGCGTTCGTTCGCCCATTTCAGAAGGGCGGGAGACGCAAGTTTGTCAATTCCAGTGAGGTTACGGAACTCAGCCAGAAGTGGAACAGTTGCGTCATCCACGATTTTTTGGGCGGCGGCGATGAAGGGGATGTCGAGGCGCACTCCCCGCTCGTTGATGGTCTGGTCGAGGAGCCAAACCTTTCGCTCCTCCACTCCCAGTCCTCGGACAACTCGGTGGAGTTCAAGTTCGGCATGGATGTCGTCCTTGCAGTAGTCCATGACACGTTGCAGGGTCGCATCGCTCCTGTCAAGGGCGCCGTGCTTGTTCGGCTTGCTCAGACCAATGGTCAGCTTGGAGCCGGCCTTGTCCTTCTGCGACTTCAGGTGGAGGGCGGATGCTGCGCGGTCGAGGCCCAATGGTAAGCCGTGCATAGCACAGGACGCGAGAATGTCATGCCAGCGTTCGTTCGGGATGTCGTTGTAATCGTAGACCCTGACCATTATCTCGCGCCACAGAGCCTTCTCAAAGGCTGCGTTGTGAGCGATGAACATGAAGTCTGGATCACACGCGGCGAACCGAAGCTCGCGCGCCTTGTATTCAAAGTCGGCGTAAATGTTTGGGTACGCGATGTCTCCCCGCGAGAGAACATAAGGTTCCGCGCCATCAATAGTAACACCCAGGCACAGGATTTCCGTGGTCGGGTCAGCAGCGTAGACATGCGCTCCGCACTTCTTGAGATCGCAGTTGGACGCACTTTCAAAATCTATTAGGCAGAAACGCATCGCGCTGCCCTCGCTATGGCGGCAGATTTAACAGCCGACTTATATCTTTTTTCTGACATCCACTGGCCGTGGCGCACACTGTCATAGATATTGTCAGTGCGAGTTCCCCATTCCAAGTTGCCTAGCTGTGGGTGTTGACGGTCGCCGTCTTTGTGACGCACTTCCATCCCATCTGGATATGGCCCTAAGAATGCAACAGCAACAAGTGAGTGAACTGTTCGGGTGCAGCCCCGCCCAAGAGCAACGGTTGGATAGCCGTTGCTGGCAATGCCCGGCTTCAAATACTTGCCCCTTCTGTAGCGGCCAAAAGAATACACACGACCTAAACTAGAGATCGCATACGGCAACCTGTAGCCGTGAATTGGTCTCCAGTCTTCGGTCGTGTGCATTCTAGCCCGCCCTTAGAACGGGATGTCGTCGTCAGTGCCCGTGGGATTTTCTGAAGTCTCTTGCCCAGCATACCCCTTAAACACTTCCGCCGCCGATGCACCGCCGCCGATGCGCTTGCCCGTATTGGTCGAGCAAACCATGTCGAGGTACGCCGTCACACCGTCCGGGTTCGCACCGACGCCCTTGTAGGCGACGAAGTTGAACTGGGCAAGCACTTGCACACCCGAGTAGAACTTCGCCTTGGCAGCAGCACGCGCGGGGCCGTCGAGGTCGATGGCCTGGCGGTTCTCGATCACCGAGAGCCGGGGCTCATACTTGGATCGCGCCACCACGATTGTCTGACCGCGCTGGAACTCTCCGTCCTTGCCTTTGGCCTTCGCTGCGTCGGCCTGCTTGTCGCCCTTGACGAAGGGAAACTTGAGGCCGGCGAGGTCACGGCCGGGCCACTGGCTCGCCGCAACTTCCCTGACCTTGGCAGCAAGCCGCTTCAGGTCCGGGTTATCAGATGCGAACAGGAAGTTCGCACTGTACTTGGGTTCCCCGCTTTCCTTGCCCTTCGCCCCGAATGCACGGGGTTCGAACAACCACGGGAACACCATCGTCACTGGTTTCGACAGACTAACTCTGCCGTCCTTTTCATCAGCCATTGTCATGGCTCCTATATGACCGGGGAAGGCCGGTCTCCTCTTACCCTACTCGGGTAAACTTGCTGCAGCCGCGGCAAATACCGTGGACGCTCGTTCTACCTTTACACCCTGGCGTGTATCGCGTTCTAGCGCGACCGTCAAGCCAGTCTGCGGTGTGTAGGCATGTTCCTTGACGAAGGCGCGCGCCGTGGGCGACACCTTCTCCAACTCAGCCGGTGACTTCAGGTCAGGCGGATTGAAGCCGTCGTCACCAAACGTCGAACGGATGATCGTCCCAATCAATTGTTCCCCAATCGTTGCGTTGAACACCCGGTTCGCTTTCTTGTTGACGAGCTTCGTCCCCGGTACCTTCAGCCCTTCGTTCAGGCGCCGGTACACTTCCGCTTCCAGGGCCTTCAAATAAAACTTGACACCCTCCGTAGATTGATACGATCTCCCCAACGATGCGTCCGATATATTCACAACGATCTTCGGGTCGGAACGCGCAGCGGCACCGAACAAGGATGTCAACAGAGGACACACCAGCTTGGCGGGGCAGAAGCGACACCACGCCCCGGCATCCAGTGTCCCCTCCGTCTCCGCTGCGAACATCGCCGGCAGCAGTTCGTTCTTGACCCATTGGCGTATCTCTCCTGCAGTTGTCCACCACTCGCGGATCACACCGGACTGATGGAATGCGCGAGGCTGTACGATGGTCAGCCGCACGCGGGTTTCGTCGGTGAGGAAATCGAAGTGCTGGTCAAGCAGCATGAAGGCGTAGTACTTCATCTGCGGGTTATCGTCGGGCTCGACTATCACGCCGACGCCGCCCTTGAGATCGGTCACATCGAGGAACTCCTCGTCGCCCTTGACGAAGGCCCCGAAGTCCACCGTACCGAACATGGCAGGGTGGACTTCTGGTCGAGCGAGGCGGCTCTCGATGAAAAAGTTCGTCCCGTGAAAGCCGATCATCGATGGCCTCACGCGGTCGCAATACACGTTTACACAATCCGCAAGGTCAGGAGTGATCGTGACCCCGTGAAACTCCTGGCCAACAAGCTCCCAGCTATCCCCGCCCGTTGCCAGAGTGTGTGCGGCAGCTTCGTGGAGAGCTATGCCTTCCTTCAAATAATCCGGTTCGTCAGTCTGCGGGAGGTCGAGCTTCTTCAGCAGCGAGATACTGCCGGGGCAAGACATCCAACGCTCTGCGCTACTGGCGCCAAGTGGACTATGAACGGTACGTTCTTCATCAGACATTTCTGTCTCCTACTGTGTGAGGCCGGGGAGCGGAACCCGGTGTTGGCTGTTGCCATGCGCGAGTTCCGTAGCCCCTACTAGGCAAGCTCCGCGAGCTTGTCCAGATACTCCTGCCGCTTCCCCTGCGGGATTTCCTTCAGGGTGATCTTCTTCCCCTCGGGGCCAAAGCCCTCGACCAGGGCGCGTATCTTGGCCGGGCTGTATTGGACGCCGGCCTTCTGCGCTGCCGCTCCCAAGGCTGCATTCTTCTTGCCCGTGGCCGAATTGAGGTCGGCGTCGGTGATCTCTTTCGCCGGCTCGCCCGTCAGGTCCGAAATGTCATCGCTGACTGCGGCCGGCGCGGGAGTGCCGTCGAGAACCGGATCAGGCTCGGCCACAGGCGCCTTCGCTACCTTCTTCCCTGTTGGGGGCTTGTCCGGGTGGACCTTGGCTGCGCTCGCCGCCTTGAGGGCGTCGGCCGTGGCAATCTCCTCGGGGGTCTTGGCCTTGGCGCCTGTGAGGCTCGGGCCGGGTTCCGCCTGACGTGGGCCGGGGGTGTAAGGAACTGCAGTCGCCTTCTGGCCCAGGAGGGCCGCGACGTTCGAACTGGCGAGGAGCCCGACTGCCTTGATCAGCTTGTCCGCATCTTCGCCGCTGTTCTCCGGTGGGTTGTCGAAGCGAAGCTCGACCCGCACCTTGCGTGGGGGTGCA